>Ga0157361_1000579_pt1 | contig 13980 bp, 18 predicted proteins | sample AttlaeALBM2_FD_111481 | JGI IMG/M metagenome (GOLD analysis project Ga0157361, IMG submission 111481) | Fungus gardens microbial communities from leaf cutter ant in Ribeirão Preto, State of São Paulo, Brazil - Atta laevigata ALBM2 | ecosystem: Host-associated > Fungi > Mycelium > Unclassified ...
ACGTGATATGATTACTTAAGTTCCCATGCTATTTATATCTTGTCTTCGTTGTATGACTTGATATTTGCGATCAAGTGTTTGAATGCGTGGGAAACTTTCTCCTTCTTAGGGCTCTCATAACATCTATCTTGCTTGTCTTCTATTTAGCTTTTGCACCTTCATAAAGTACTTGAGGTTTTTGTGATCTGTCCAAATCTCAAATTTCTCTACTGCTCCTTCCAGGAAATGCCTCCATGCCTCTAGACATCTGACTACTGCTAACATCTTTTTATCGTGAATCTCATAGTTCTGCTCTGTATCACTTAGAGATTTTGAAATAAAAGTGACTGGTCTTTATTTTTCGTCTGAGCACTTCATTGATAGTACTCCTCCAGTAGCATAATTTGAGGCATTAGCCTCTACCCAAAATTCTTTGTCTAAGTCAGGTGCTGCCAATACTGGTTTTGTTGTAAAAATCTATTTCAACTCGTCGAATGTCTTTTGCTATGCCTTCTCCTACTACCACTTCTCATTCTTCCACGTAAGTACATTCATTGGTCTTGCTACTCGAGCAAAGTCTTTAATGAACCTCCTGTAATAATTTACAAGGCCCAAAAACTTTCTGGCATCTTTCACATTTTTTGGTTGTGGCCAACTAAGTACTCCATCCACTTTCTCTGCTTCTATTTCTATCCCATTAGGTCCTATGACAACCCCTAGGAATCCTATCTTTCTTGCCTTCCATACACATTTTTCTGGCTTGATATACAAGTCATTCTCCTCTAACCTCTTCAGTATTTCCTCTACTATTTCATCATGTCCCTCTTCCGTCTCTATTCCTACTAAAACATTGTCCACAAATGCTACTACTTTTCCTTTGTTTATCAGGTCCCTCAGGATTTCATTCATTATTGCTTGAAAGGTTGCTAGCGAATTTGTCATCCCAAAAAACATAACAGTTGGTTTAAAGGAACCAATATGCATTGTGAATGCTCCCTTCCACTCATCCCCCTCTTTTATCCTGATGTTGTTGAACCCCCACCTGAGATCCATTTTCATGAACACTTTCTTACTCCCCATGTTATCGATTAATTCTGTAATTAATGGGAGCAGGTAGTTATTCTTTATTGTTTGATCATTCAGGTTGTGGTAGTCTATTACCATCCTCTTACTACTGTCCTTCTTGCCTACAAAGAATACTAGTGACGTTTGAGAGGATTTTGATGGTCTGATATACCCCTTCCTTAACTAGTCTTCCACAAAATTCTAGACTTCTTCCCTCTCATTTTTGGATAGAGGATAAATTCTTTCCTTTCGCGGTTTAAACGTCTCCTTGAGATCTATAACATGATCCCAAGTCTTTCTCTTCGGCATTCTCTCCGACTCTACCTTCCCAAACACTTTTTTCCACTTCAAAAACTTCTTGGGGACCATCTCCTCGATTTTCCTATGGTCTTCTTCTATCTCTTCCTCTCTTCCCCAGTCTTCTTTATCATCTGTCACCCAGCAAATGATTTTCTCTTCTTCTTCTGTCGCTATCCTTTTGACCTTTTCTCTCTTCTGACTTCTCCCTCCACATAAGGGTAGGCATCTCATCATTTTAACTTCTCCTATCTCCTAGTTCATTTCTGGGTTGTGGGCTACTAACCATGGTATGCCCAATATCACCTCTGTTTTCCCCAGATCACATACATCCATCCTCATTCTTTTTATGTGGCCTTTGTAAAATATGTTGCACTCTACCTGGTGCATAATGGCCCTCCACTATTGTTAGTGCTGTTTACATTCCTGATGACTAACAGTCTTTTTAACTTCTGTAGCTTAAAGCCATGCCTAGCTGCTATCTACCTATCCATAAACATCCCTGTTGCACTACTGTCCAAGAGTGCTTTTATTATTACGCCCTCATGTATATCTATCTTCTCTACTTCAATATTCAACCACACTTCTCTCAATATTTTGAAGGTTCTCCTGACCTCCTGTCAACTACCCCCCCCTCTTGCTGTGCTTTCCGGTTTTCCTGACCGTGTACTGCTCTGCTGTGCTTTTGTCTCCTAGGGCTGCACCACTTTCTTCTCCCTTGCTGCGCCTCTCAAGTCTCTTGCTCACATGCCACTCTGTTTCTTCTCTCCTTTACATCCACACCAACTCATTTTCTCTCTCTTCCAATAAGGGACTACTCCTTGTCCCCAATCACCTTCCATGTAACATTCCCCTTTGCCACATCTTGGGCATCTTAAGTATGTGATAACAGCCCCTTGGCCACACCACCCTAATTTCCACAATTCCACATTTCGTGGTGCTGTTGGTCCATAGTACCACTCAGCCCTCTTCCTCAGCATCTCCCATGAACTTTTCTTCCCCACTTCTTGCTGTGCATTTCCTTTTGTAGGGTACGCTACCACACTTCCTTCTACTCTCCTCAACTTCCTTTCTCTTTCCTATGCTTTTCCTCTTACAGGGCGTGCCAGCCTCTTCTCTTGCTACGCCTTTTGTGGCCTTGCCACATGCGCTGCCTCCTTCCTTCTTACCCACAAAGGGCATTTTCTACATTTATGCCCTTCTTTCCCACACTTAAAACACCTTACGACTACTGTCCTCAGGTTCCTTACTACTCTTTCCTCTATGCCACACTGTATCACTCTACTTCTCAATACTTCAAATTTATTCTGGGGAATGATGGTTCCCTTTTCCTCCCCTCTTTTATTCCTGCAGTTTTGGGCCAGGTGCCCAAACTTCTTACAACATTGACACAACTTCCCCTTCCTTCCTTCTAATTCTGCCCTTAATTTAGCAAGGACATACTTCTTGTTGAGCAGGTTGCTCATAAGTTGATTGTATTGTGTTTGAGACATCGTGACGATGTCTCAGGGGGTACAGAGTTAATGATTGATCTTACTTATGCTACGTCTACTGGGGTGCAAGATCTTCACCTAGCTAGAGTCCTACTGCCTTACTTACTACTGCCCTAATACTATGGTTAGACTATCACCCAACAGATGGGATCTCTAATCTAGATGGCCTTCTAGAAGTAACCATCACTCCTTTGCGTGTACTACTCACAATGGAGCATAGCACAAGGTTTATACTATGAAGCAGTACAAGTAAACTACTAAACACCACTTGATTGCAAGGTCAGGTCTCAGTAGTAATACCCAAGCTTGGTACTATACTTCCACTTGCAGTCCCTAACTGACTGCAAAGTCCCCTTAAGCTAAGGGCCTGGCTATGTATGGAAGTGGTTACTGATCATGGTGATTAGCAACTAAGGGTTGATAAAATGAGAGTAAAGAGTAAGCAGGATCCAAGGTGAATAGTGCTCAGGATGTGGAATCGAGTTCTAGTGTCAGCGTCTAAAGTCCGATGACCGGAATTAAGCCAACTATCTCTTTGTTTAGAGTTTGACAAAGAGAACTCAATAGAGTTCCCATTGGATTTCTTATACTACTTATACAAATGGCTAACCCTAACCCTGTACTAAAGTCCCACGCTTCCTTATGAGTCACTTTTATCTCGCACGTCCATTGATAAGAAAAATAAAAGAAAAGAAAAGGAAAAGAATATTAAATAATGACTTAGCCATTTTTGCCAAGTCATGACATGAGATAACTTTACTATGATTCTATGCTGTCTGTACATCATGCACAAAGAATAGTAGTACATCAGTAGTAGTATAGTTTGCTCTTTTTTCACATTGTACTTCTGCAATTGTTATGAGAGCCCCAGAGAGGAAAGAGTCTCCTACATATTCAAATACCTGATCTCTAACATCAAGTCATATAACGGGGTCAAGATATAAATAGCATGGGAAACTAGGTAACTATATCATATAACAAGGTCATGTGATCATAGAATGTTCTGGAAAGACATGTGATCATGTAATAATAGAGACACAGCCACTTGTAAAGTAGTATAAGTAGATAGCCAAATCCAACAGAGAACTCTATCGAGGTCTTCCTAAATACTCATCTTGGGTAGTCCTTAAGTTGTCAAGACTTAGTGATAACAAAAGAACTCAATTCCACTCCTGAGCACCGATCACCTTGATCTCTGCTCATATTCATTCTACATGCAGTTGGCTTAATACCAGTGCTGCAAGTGAATACTCCTATCACCACTTATCCTCTCATCTTCCTTGCTAGTGAGCACAGTGCTCACAAGCCTCTTGGATAGCGGGCCCTAGTTGTAAAGGGGACTTCTCAGTTAGGAGAGACTGAGGGAGGAGACTAAACAGCAAGTCCAGGTGTTTTGTTCAAGTCCTAACCTGTTAATTGGGCCTGCTAGTTATATTTCTTCTTTGTATAAGCTCTGTGCTATCGTCCATTGTGACGGGTACATGTAAGAGATCAGCAATTACTTCTTAAAAGGCCGCTTAGCTTAGGGTTCCCTTCTTAGGGGCAATTATATACATCTTGATTAGGGCAGTAGTCAGTAAGGCAATAGGAGTCTAGACAGGAGAAGATTGTGCTCCCTGTTAGACGTAGCCTTAAGTTTGCCCTGGATTGAGAATCAGAACAAGAAACCGAGTCAGAATACGAATCATCACCTTCCCCCTTATCACCACCACCCTTATTACTACTACCGCTGCCTTACGATATGTTGTGGCAATAACAGCAACAACAACAACTAAGGGGAGAACCCTTCCAAGCACCCGCCCAACAACCACCACTACCAACTTGTAAGGAGCAACTCCTCGCCATGATCGCCACCCTGCAACAGCAGGTAAACACCATGCTCCTCCAACAACAGGGGAGTAGAGTAGAGGTCACAAGGCCTCAAGTCTTTAGCAGAAGGATAGAAGATATGAGCGTGTTCATCAATGTAACTCGTATATACATCAGGATGAAGATGATAGAAGAAGCAGCAACGACCTAGGTGGCCTAGGTACTGTCCTACGTGCAAGGGGGAGTAGCAGAAGCATGGAAGAACAATTTGATGGATGAGTTAGCGAAAGGAGAGTCAGAGGTGGAATCAGTGGAGCAGTTGTTCACAAAAATCAGGAACGACTTTGGAGAGATATCGGAAGAAGAAAGAAAGATAGAACAATTGCAGATGATAGAGCAGGGAGAAAGGACATATGATGAGTATGTCCAAGATTTTAAAAAGATCGCCAAGGGAAGTGGCTATGAGGGACAATCTCTCATTGAAGAATTCAAGAGAGGATTGAATGGGGCAATCAGGAAAAAACTAGCAGAAGCAGAAGAACTGCTGATCACCATAGAAGAGTGGCAAGAAAGAGCAATTAGATTAAAGACAGAAACCAGAGGCAAAGCAGAGCAGAGAAAAGAATATTGGGGAGAAATATGGCATGCCCAAGGGGAAATGCACAGCCAAGGGGGGGATATAGAGGAGGATCGTACGGAGGAAAAGGGAGGCAAATAACCTGGTAGGCAGGAGTTCCACATACAGGAGGAATAGGAGAGGAGGAAATATGTTTAGCAGAGAAGGAAATCAAATGAGTCCACGGAGAGACCCAAATGCAATAGACATCGATAGGGGAAGGGGAGGGGATAGAATATGCTATTATTGTGGAAAGTTTGGCCACATGGCCCAAAATTGTTGGAAAAGGAATAAGGCGAGAGTAGTAAAGACACTGCAAGAGTCGGCAAAAGAAAATAGAGGTCAGTAAACTCTCAGCTGACCTCCTCAAATTTGTATAGTATATTGCACCCGGAAAAGCTGGGCAATAAATTAAATTTTGCAAATAACACTGAGAGAGTAAGAGACGTGTGGTGTACCTTATGGCTGCTAAGAGAAGTATGAATGAAGGTGGGACTAGAAAAGCTGGAAAACCATGAAGGGATAGCAGTAAAAGCTCTATTAGATAGCAGAGCAACAGGTCTATTTATGGATACAACCTTTGCAAGAGAGAAGGGGTTCAAAATAGAAAGAATGAAGAACCCTCTACTAGTTAAAAATGTGGATGGAACAGTAAATGTGGAAGGAGCAATAATACACCAAGTCGAGTGCAATATGTTCTTTAAGGGACATGTAAAAAGAGTCAGGATAGATGTGCGTAATCTGGGAAAAATAGAGGTTATACTAGGGATGCCATGGCTGGCAGCCCACAACCCAGAAATAGATTGGGAAAAGGGGGAGGTAAAAATGACGAGATGCCCACCCATATGTGGAAAAAAGAAGCAGAAGAAAAAGAAAAGGGAAGTAAAGATAATAGAGAAAGATGAGGACGAAGAAACACTAAGGAAGTTGGTACCCAAAAGGTTTTGGAAGTGAAAGAAAGTCTTTGGAAAAAGAAAGTCAGAAAGAATGCCAGTGCGAAAGGCCTGGGATCACGCGATAGAGTTAAAAGAGAGGTTTATACCAAGAAAAGGAAAAGTGTATTCATTGTCAAGAGAGGAAAAGGAGGAAGTGCAAGCATTCATAGAAAATCAATTGTGAAAAGGGTACATTCGTCTCTCCAAATCACCACAAATGTCACCAGTACACTTTGTGGCAAAAAAGGATGGTAAAAGGAGGATAGTACAAGATTATTGTCATATAAACTAATAGACGATAAAAAATGGATACCTACTACCACTTATTACAGACATACTAGATGGAGTAGGGAAGAGGAAGATGTTTACAAAGTTGGATCTGAGATAGGGTTACAATAATATCAGGATCAAAGAGGGAGACGAATGGAAAGTAGCATTTACTATGTATATTGGAGCATATAAACCCACCGTAATGTATTTCGGGCTAACAAACTTCCCCGCTACTTTCCAAACAATGATGAACAACCTCTTCCGGGACCTCATAAATCAGGAGGACATAGTAACCTTCATCGATGACATTCTAGTAGTAACAGATACAAAGAAAGGGCACGACAAGTTGGTGGAGGAAGTATTGAAAAGGCTAAAAGAAAATGACCTGTTTATGAAACCAGAGAAATGCAAGTGGAAAGTGAGAGAGGTGGAATTCCTGGGAGTAGTGATTGGGCCAAGAGGAGTAGAATTGCAAAAGAAAAAAGTGAAAGGAGTACTAAACTGGCCAACATCCAAAAACATCAAAGAGGTGCAAAAGTTCTTAGGTCTAGCCAACTATTACAGAAGATTTATAAAGGACTTTGCAAAGATAGCGGCACCATTACACGTACTGGTCAGAAAGGAGCAGAAGTGGAAGTGGGAAAAGGAGCAAAAGGAGGCGTTTGAAAGACTAAAAGAAATATTCACGACAAAACCTATTTTAGCAATACCGGACATAAACAAAGAGATAAGAGTGGAGGCAGATGCTTCAGACTATGCAACAGGAGGAGTATTGTCACTAAAATATGAAGATAGCAAGTGGAGACTGGTGGTCTTCATCTCAAAGTCATTAAATGCTACAGAGCGAAACTATGAAATCTATGACAAAGAAATGTTAGTAGTTATCAGATGCCTTGAAGCATAGAGGCATTACTTGGAGGGAGCCAAACTAGAATTCGAAATCTGGACAGACCACAAAAACCTCCAGTATTTCATGACAAGTCAAAAGTTGAATTGATGCCAAGTGTAATGGGCACTATATCTATCACAATTTAACTTCACCTTAAAACATGTTTTAGGAAAGAATATGGGGAAGGCAGATGAACTAAGTAAAAGGCCGGATTGGCAAGAAGGGATAGATAAGAATAATGAAGATTGAATGCTAATCAGACCCAAGTGAGTTAGAGGGGTAGAAACAATGATCGAAGAGAGAGATTTGAGAGAAAGGATAAAGAAAGTACAGGAAGGGGATGAAAAGATAGTAAAAGTAGTGGAAGAACTAAAGAAGGCAGGAGTAAAGACATTGAGAGATGAGAAATGGAAAATAGAGGATAGAGTAGTACAGAAGGAGAGAAGGATATATGTACCAGAAAGGGAACTCAGAGGGAAAGTAATATGGTTGTACCATAACACCCCAGTAGGAGAGCATGGAGGAAGATGGAAGACAATAGAGTTGGTTACTAGAAACTACTAGTGGCCAGGAGTAATGAAGGAAGTTGGGAGATATATAGATGGATGCAATGCTTGCCAAAAATACAAGAATCAAAGTGAGATACCAGTGGGCAAATTAATGCCTAATGCAATCCCAGAAAAGCTATGGAGTCACATCTCAGCAGACTTTATTACTAAGCTACCCCTAGCTCAGGGATATGATACCATTCTAATTGTGTGTGATTGTTTTAGTAAAATAGCACACTTCATAGCAACAACAGAAAAAACGTTGGCAGAAGGACTTGCCAAACTGTTTCGAGATCATGTATGGAAGTTGCATGGGCTTCCAGAAAGTATCATATCAGATAGAGAGATGTAGTTTGCAGCAAGAATGATGAGGGAAGTAAACAACTTGCTGGGAATCCAAACAAAGCTCTCAATGGCCTATCACTCACAAATAGATAGGCAGACAAAAAGGATAAATCAGAAGTTGGAACAGTACCTAAGAGTCTTCATCGACCATAGACAAGAACAATGGCCAGATTGGCTAGGAATGGCAGAATTTGCATATAATAACAAAATTCACGCAGTAACAAAAAACTCACTGTTCAAAGTAAATTACAGACAAGACCTGAGGATAGGATTTGAAGGCAGAAAGAAAGAGAAGTATAAGATGGCAGGGAAATTCATGGAAAAAATGAGGAAGATCCAAGAGAAGGCAAAAGTAGCACTAGAAAAAGCACAGGAGGAAATGAAGAAGTTTACAGATAAGAAACGAGGGAAAGAAGAGGAATACAGAGTAGGGGACTTAGTACTGTTAAGTACAAAAGACTTGAAATGGCAGATGAAGGGAAGAAGATTGGAAAAGTTGACGGAGCGCTTTGTAGGGCCCTATAAAATCAAGGGGATCGTCTCTAGTAATACAATAGAGTTAGAATTACCCAAGACTATTAAAATACATCCTGTAGTAAATGTAAGTAGAGTATGACTCTACAAATCACAGGTAGAAGGGCAGAAGAAGACACTACCAAAACTGGTCATTATCGAGGGAGAAGAAGAATTTGAAGTAGAAAAAATCCTAAATAAACGAGTAGTACAAGGGAAAGAGATGTTCTTAGTATGATGGAAAGGGTATATGGTGGAAGGCGATACATGGGAAAGTAAGAAAAACCTGGGAAATGCAAAAGAGTTGGTAGAAGAGTTTGAGAGAAAGTATAGGGAAGAGGCAGAAGAACTTAGGTGACAGGAGCTGGAAGAAGAAGAGAAGGAATTTAGCTGGGAATTACCAAGGGAATTCACAGCTAAGCTACTATACAGTTGGAAGAAAAGAAGATATGAAAGGGAAAGAGAGAAGAGGTGGGACGAGAACTGGAGTCGATGGAAAAATTCCTCGGAATGAGGAATCTTGAAGGAGAGACCATGTTATAAGAGTCCCAGAGAGGAAAGAGTCTCCCACACATTCAAATACCTAATCTCTAACATCAAGTCATATAACAGGGTCAAGATATAAATAGCATAGGAAACTAGGTAACTATATCATATAACAAGGTCATGTGATCATAGAATGTTCTGGAAAAACATGTGATCGTATAATAATAGAGACACAGCCACTTGTAAAGTAGTATAAGTAGATAGCCAAATCTAATGGAGAACTCCATCAAGTTCTTCCTAAATACTCATCTCGGGTGGTCCTTAAGTTGTCAAGACTTAGTAATAACAGCAATGAGTTTATAGTATCCTATCATATATGTTAGTTGTACAACTATCTTTTCTAGTACTTTGTCTATACATTCTAGTAGTATGATGAGCCTATGTGCACAGAGCTTAGAGTAGTCTAGTTTATTTGGTTTCCTAAGAACAACTACAATTGCTCTCCTCCATTATTGTAGGTGATATCCTCTTGCTAGACATTTTTGTATGAGTATAGTAAGTTCAGTCCATATAATTGGCTAGGTCCATTTGAGCATAGTATAGCTAATCTAGCTTGGTCTAGGGGATGTGTTAGAGTTTGTTGAAAATAGAGCCTCATGTATCTCAGTTTCTATGATGTCCTGGAAGAGGAGTTCATTTGGTTCTTGTCTTAATAAGTTTGGTTCTATTGGATCTAGAAGAGGTAGTAGTGGCTAGTAGAAAGTGTTGTGTAGCATATTGTACTTTTCTTGGTATGACATAGTTGGGTTTGTGTTTGGGCCTCAGTTAAGAGCTGGTATAGAATAGCTTCAAATACCTAATGCCTATCTACAAAAGCCCTAGACCTCATTTGGTTAGGCTTTGGCTAGAGTGGTATTAGCCTATTTAGCTTTGGCAAATCGGCAAGAGTATTTAAAGAAGTTGTATTATGTTTGGTGTTCCTTAAGATAGAGTAATTATAGCTCCTATAGCTCTTGTATTTCTTTTGTTATTTTGGACAGTTTAGCATTCCACCATAGTTTGGCTATTTTTGAGGGTTTTTGAACTCTTACTGCTTGTTTGTTATTTGTTGATATTGCCTTAGTGAGAGCTGTGGCTATATCCTTTAGTTCCTATGTTGAGAGTATTTTGTTTGGCTCTTTTAAAAGGATTAGTAGTACATAGTGGTACTTTAGGTTTTCTACTAGTCTTTTGGTCTATTCTTTTACATTTGTGTCTTTTGTGTTATACCATTAGACTATAAGGTTATTGATTGGCTGGGCATTGTGAAATAGGGTCCATTGTAATACAAAGTGGTTTTAGTCATAGAAAAGATCTTGTTGAACTACCTAGTTATATAGGACTAGGTATTGGGCTACTTGGTTATTTGCAAAGATGAGATCAATTACTGAGAGAAGCCCTCAGCCTAAGTAGGCAGTGTAGGTGGCTACTTTTAGGGTATTGACCAATTGGAAACCCTATATAGTAAGCTAGTTGACCAAAGTTTCTGTTTAGTGGTTAGTTCTATAGCACCGAGTATTGTTGACCTATATTGCATGGTGGATATTCCAGTCTCTAGTAAGGATGACTAGTCTATTTGTTGGTAAATTAAGATTTTAGAGTATGTGAATAGTATCATTATCTAGGTGAGTTAGGTTGTTGTATATATTAATAATCATAGTAGTAGGTTGGCCTAGATATATCACATCAATAACTTGTATGTCTCTGTCCCTTACCAAATCTAAGTAAAGGGCAACTTCAAGGCCATTCCACTATCAGTAGTATAGCATGACCTATGGTTGTTTGTCATTTAGATTATAAGATATATATGAGAGAAAAGAGATCTATAATCTATGTCCAATAGGATCTCTTATATCTATGCCTTATATGTCTGCCCCTATGTGGCCCCAGCTAGGTTCCTGAAGGAGTAGTATATCTGTATTAGTTGAGTAATAAGTGGATTGTATAGTTTTTTTTGTTACAATTGAGTTGAATTATAGTAATTAGTTTGGCTGGTATAGTATTGTTTGGTTGTTTATGAGTATATTAGTGACTTCAGCCATAGTTTGTTGCATTCTTTCTGGGTTTGCATTCCTAATGCCCATGGTATTTGCTTCTTGAGTTACAGTATCAATTGATGAAATAGCTATCTCTAAAGCTAAGTATCAGTTTAGTTGTTAAAATAGTGGGGTTATAGTCTTCTGGGTTAGCTTTCTTCTCATTGGTCTGCTTTGTGGTGTGTACTTTGGTTGTTTCTAAGCTTCTCCAAGTTTTCTGAGATATGTTAGGCATCTAGTCCAGTTAGAGAGGTAGATATAATTAGCAATTTCTTCTGTTTTGCAATTAGTATAGCTCATTGTATAATATAGGCAAGAATAGTTGCTATCTATATCCATGCTGGTATTAGCTTTGTATATTATGCATACTTGGGGGTGTTATGCTTTTTTATGGTCATCATAGCAAAGGTAGTACTTTGGGATCTCTTAGCAGTTTTCTGTGATATGTTCAAATTTCCAGTATTGTTAACACTGGATGATAGGTAGGCAGTCTATCTATTTGTACATATATATTATTCTATCCCATACTGCTAGGGTCTAGACATTCTTTAGCAGATACATGTGTTAGTTTTTGTTGTCTACTACAAAGACTACTAATGAGTACCCTTGGGTACCAAGTTTTGTGGGAGAGCAGATCCAGTATGGTAAGAGTACTATACTTGTTATGAACATGGGATAGAACTATGACTATTACCAACCATAGAGTGATAATGAGTGGTTACTACAAGAGTTAATAAACAAAGATATTTTTATGAAAGAAGAAGAGAAAGATAACAGCAAAAGCTATTTATAGCTTTTGTATGAGCATAAGTTCTGGATTAAACAGAAATAGAGATATTAGACTCTTGGATAATTCTCAGATAATTCTCAAACAGTGATCTAGATACAAAATAGGACAGTACTAAAAGAAGAATCATTAGACTCATCTATTTAGAGTACTGACTCAACTTGTCATTTCTAGTCATACTAGTAGTAATAGTAGTCACAGTTTTAGATAGTATAAATATAGTCTAGAAAGAACAAGGATAGGAAGTTCTCTCTTTTTGTGGTTCTTGTATAAAACTTTTACTCTTGTAACCTTATACTCTCTTCAAGTCTTTGGACTATAGTGCAAAGTATGACTAAAAGTCTAGATACTCTCACTTGTGATATAACTTTACTGAAAACCTTAACTGGGTTCTCTGTTGAGAAGCATAAAGATATTAAGTGTTAACATAAGTTTCAAGTGAAACATACATTCTACTTTGAGGTTTAAAGTCTTAACAATGCTTGTCTTGGCATATTTAGGGTTGTTCTCACAGAAATATAAGTAAATCTGCTAGAAGAGAAATATACCTTTAATACTATCTTAGAGATCTGTGTGAATACCTACAATCTCTATCTTGTACTATTTTTTGTCTTCTCTAATTAAACTAGAGTGGCTAGGTGCAATAATGTGAGATAGTACATCAGAGAATATTAGAAGGTCTACTGCACATTGGTCTAACCTTGTGTATAGGATACAGTTTCCTTGATAGTTCTATTTGATTGCTGTGACTTTTATGTGTTGTAATTTTATGTTTTCAGCTAGGAATTTGTTGATATCGTTAGTGATGAGTATTAGGTCTTGTCTATTATTGACTGGTATGCTATTTTTGAATGCAATAATGAGTTGTGATAGGTAGCTAGCTCTGTTGGGATTAACTTCTTGATTTTGTTGGCTTACTTTGGCTGCTGCCTGGGCATAGGTTGATGGTTTGTGGATACTCTCTTCTAGTCCTTTAGTTGGGTTGGGTATAGTTTGCTTGTGTGAGTGGAGATTGGTATTTTTGAGTAATTCAACATCTGCTGTCAGTTTAGCCATAGTCTGATTGTGCCTTGCTTTTTGTGTTTCATGGAAGTCTGCATTTACTATCTGGAAAAGGTGTTCTGTTAGCCAAGTTGTTGTCTGGTCCCAGTGGATGGATGAGCTAGGGGCATTGGCAAGGGCACTCGCAACTGATAGGGCTTCCTTGAGAAGCTTCCTGAGTTTGTCCATCCAAAGGATGGAGTCTGAGCCTTGGGTTGCTGTGCCTGAGAAGAGAAATCTGGGTATGCCCAGGTTTTCCTCTTTTTCTGAGTCGTCCTCATCCATGTCTGTGTTCATGGGGCTGTCCTCAGCTCTGGATGTTGGGCAGACTCTTTTGGCTTTGGGGGTGGTGGGGTCTTCAGTGGCTTCAGTTGTTGTGTGTGGGGTACTCTCTTGTTGGGGAGTTTTTTTGTGGGTGCGGTGTGCATCCTTTTCATCCTTGACCCAGGTCTCCTGGGGCCTGGGATACGGGATGTAGGGGGATGGTGAGCATCTCCAGCGCTCGTTGCATTCATATTTTGTTTGTTTTATTGGGTGTATAAGGGTTTTCTTAGAATGTGATGATGATGGGGGGATGTGTGACGTGTCGACGACGTGATGTCATCGGAACACGAAATGGCAATTCGCTGCGAGGGACACCCACAGATCGACGAAATTCAAGCGCGTCAACTTCGCAATTGTTCCTACTGCCTCCTCCTGTGTTACTTCTCTCAAGGACCCAGACCCTGTCAACTTCCGATGCAATATTCCGCGAAGTTCTTGCAGAAGAAGAAGATACCAAAGAACCAAAGAACACCGAATCCGGGAGGAACAGACCGAAGCTGCAATGAGG
>Ga0157361_1000581_pt1 | contig 13946 bp, 18 predicted proteins | sample AttlaeALBM2_FD_111481 | JGI IMG/M metagenome (GOLD analysis project Ga0157361, IMG submission 111481) | Fungus gardens microbial communities from leaf cutter ant in Ribeirão Preto, State of São Paulo, Brazil - Atta laevigata ALBM2 | ecosystem: Host-associated > Fungi > Mycelium > Unclassified ...
ATATAAAGGCCTCAATGTTTGTATATGGACTTTATTAATTATCCATAAATAGTCATCTGTCCTTTTCTTAGAACAAAGGACAGCCTCTATAAGGTTAAGTTATCACTATATTAAGCACAAATGCACTACCATATATAGAACAATAGGTAGTAGCATGTGATGATCTGTCCTAGTGCACAGACCATCACAATTCTATATATAAGGACTCATAGTCTAAGGATTAGACCTCAGACTTAACAACATCTTTTGTCACTTATCTAACTTCACATTTTTAAACTCTTTAAAGTATCAAAGCACCTATCACAAATAGTAAGTAACCATTAATAATAGATTCATTTGATTTTGTGCAATATCTATGCAGGACACAGCCTTATTCTGACAGAACTCTGGACAGTGCACAACTTGACAAATACTGCCTGTTTGACAATGGTCAATACGATTGTATGCTCATCTGCCACCAGTCATTCTCTATTGAAGTTATTATTAAGATCCTGCTACAGCTAGATTGTTATCACTAAGTCTTGACGACTCAAGGACGACTCGAGGTGAGTGTTTAGGAAGAACTCGATAGAGTTCCTCGTTGGATTGACTATCTACTTATACTACTTTTACAAGTGGCTGTACACTACTAGTCCACAATCACATGTCTTTCTAGAATATTCTACAATCACATGCCCTTGTCACGTGATGTGATTACTTAAGTTCCCACGCTATTTATATCTTGTCTGTATTATATGACTTGATATTTGCAATCAAGTATTTGAATGCATGGGAAACTTGTTTCTTCTTTGGGCTCTCATAACATGGTCCCCCCTTCAAGATTCCTCGTCCCGAGGAATTTTTCCATCAATTCCAGTTCTCATCCCATCTTTTCTCCCTTTCTCTTTTGTATCTTCTTTTCCCCCAACCGTATAGTAGTTTAGCTGTAAATTCCCTTGGTAATTCCCAGCTAAATTCCTTCTCTTCTTCTTCCAGCTCCTATCGCCTAAGTTCTTCTGCCTCTTCCCCATACTTCCTCTCGAACTCTTCTACCAACTCTTTCACATTTTCCAGGTTTTCTCTACTCTCCTATGTATCTCCTTCCACTGTATATCCTTTCCATCGTACCAAGAACTTTTCCTTCCCCCATACTACTCGTTTGTTTAGAATTTTTTCTACTTCAAATTCTTCTTCCCCTTCGATGATGACCGGTTTTAGCGGTGTCTTCTTCTGTTCCTCTACCTGTGGTTTGTATAGTTGTACTCTACTTACATTTACTATAGGGTGTATTTTATTAGTTCTGGGTAATTCCAGCTCTATTGCATTACTAGAGATGATTCCCTTGATTTTATAGGGCCCTATGAAGCGCTCTGTCAGCTTTTCTGATCTTCTCCTCTTCATCTGCCATTTCAAGTCCTTCGTACTTAACAGCACTAAGTCCCCTACTTTGTATTCTTTTCTCTTTCCTTGTTTCCTATCTACAAACTTCTTTATTTCCTCCTGTGCCTTTCCTAGTGCCGCTTTCGCCTCCTTCTGGATCTTTTTCATTTTTTCCACAAATTTCCCTGCCACCTCATACTTCCCTTTCCTTCTACCTTCAAATTCCATCCTTGGGTCTTGTCCGTAATTTACTTTGAACAGTGAGTTTTTTGTTGCTGCATAGATTTTGTTATTATATGCAAATTCTGTTGTTCCTAGCTAATTCGGCCACTGTTCTTATCTGTGGTTGATGAAGACCCTTAGGTACTGTTCTAACTCCTGGTTTATTCTTTCTGTTTGCCCATCTGTTTGTGGGTGATAGGCTGTCGAAAGTTTCATTTGAATTCCCAGCAAGTTATTCAACTCTTTCATCATCCCCGCTGCAAACTGTACTCCCCTGTCCGATATGATGCTTTCTGGGAGGCCATGCAGCCTCCATACCTGGTCTCAAAACAGCTTTGCTAACCCCTCTGCTGACGTTTTTTCCATAGTGGCTATGAAATGCACCATTTTGCTAAATCTGTTGCATACTACTAAAATTGCATCATATCCCTGGGCTAGTGATAACTTGGTAATGAAGTCTGCTGAAATATGACTCCATGGCTTTTCTGGGATCGCGTTGGGCATCAATTTTCCTGCCGGTGCTTCGCTTCGATTCTTGTATCTTTGACAGGCATCACATCCATCCACATATCTCTCTACTTCTTTCATTACTCCTGGCCACCAGTAATTTCTGGTAACCAGTTCTGTCGTCTTCTATCTTCCTCTGTGCCCTCCTACTGGGGTATCGTGGTATAGTCATATTACCTCCCTCCTAAGTTCCCTTTTTGATACGTATATTCTTCCTTCCTTCAGTACTACTCCATCTTCTATTTCCTATTCCTCATCTCTCAACGTTTTTACCCCTGCCTTCTTCAGCTCTTCTACTGCTTTTACTACTTTTTCGTCTCCTTCTTGTGCCTTCTTTATCCTTTCCCTTAAATCCCCTTCTCCTATCACTATTTCTACCTCTCTGACCCACTCTGGCCTGATCAGCGTTCGATCCTCGTTATCCTTTTCCACACTTTCTTGCTAATCTGGTCTTCTACTTAATCCATCTGCCTTCCCCATACTCTTTCCTAAAACATGTTTTAAGGTAAAGTTAAATCGCGAGAGATACAGGGCCCATTGCACTTGTTATCGATTCAACTTTTGGCTTGTCATGAAATACTAGAGGTTTTTGTGGTCTGTCTAGATTTCGAATTCCAGTTTTGCTCCTTCCAAGTAATGCCTCCATGCTTCAAGGCATCCGATTACTGCCAATATCTTTTTGTCGTGAATTTCATAGTTTCGCTCTATAGTGTTTAACGACTTTGAGATGAAGGCCACTGGCCTCCACTTGCCATCTTTACATTTTAGTGACAATACTCCTTCCATCGCATAGTCTGAAGTGTCTGTCTCCACCCTTATCTCTCTATCTATATTCAGTATCACTAAAATAGGTTCTGTTGTGAACACTTCTTTTAGCCTTCTAAATACCTCTTTTTGCTTCTTTTCCCACTTCTATTTCTGCTCCTTTCTGACCAGTACATGTAATGGTGCCGCTATCTTTGCAAAGTCCTTTATGAACCTTCTGTAATAGTTGGCTAGGCCTAAGAACTTTTGCACCTCTTTGACGTTTTTGGGTGCTGGCCAGTTTAGTACTCCCTCCACCTTTTCCTTCTGCATTTCTACTCCTCTTGGCCCAATTACTACTCCCAAAAATTCTACTTCTCTCACTTTCCACTTGCATTTTTCTGGTTTCACAAACAGGTCATTGTCTTCTAACCTTTTTAACACTTCCTCCACCAACTCATCATGCCCTTCCTCTGTATCTGTTGCTACTAGAATGTCGTCAATAAAGGTTGCCGTATCCCCCTGATTTATGAGGTCCCGGAATAGGTCATTTATTATTGTTTGAAAAGTAGTGGGGGAGTTTGTTAACCCGAAATATATTACAGTGGGTTCATATGCTCCAATGTGCATAGTGAATGCTGCTTTCCATTCGTCTCCCTCTTTGATCCTGACATTGTTGTAACCCCATCTCAGATCTAACTTCGTGAACACTTTCCTTTTCCCTACTCTGTCCAGTATATCTGCAATAAGTAGTAGTGGGTATCTGTTTTTTATCGTCCATTGGTTTATATAACGATAATCTTGTACTATCCTCCTTTTACCATCCTTTTTTGCCACAAAGTGTACTGGTGATGTTTGCAGTGATTTGAAGGGATGAATGTACCCTTTTCGCAATTGATCTTCCACAAATGCTTGCACTTCCTCTTTTTCTTCTCTTGATAAGGAATACACTTTCCCTTTCCTTGGCATAAACCTCTCTTTCAACTCTATTGCGTGGTCCCAGGCCTTTCACACTGGCATTCTTTCTGACTTCCTTTTTCCAAAGACCTTTTTCCACTTTCAAAACCTTTTGGGTACCAACTTCTTTAGCGTTTCTTCATCTTCATCCTCTTCTATCTTCTTTACTTCCTTTTTTCTCTCCTCTTGCTTTCTTTTCCCACATATGGGTGAACACCTCGTCATTTTTACCTCCCCTTTCTCCCAATCTATCTCTGGGTTATGGGCTGCCAACCACGGTATTCCTAGTATGATCTCTGTCTTCCCTAAGTTGCACACATCCATCCTGACTCTTTCTACATGTCCTTTGAAGAACATGTTGCACTCGACTTGGTGCGTTATTGCTCCTCCTACGTTTACTGTTCTATCCACGTTTTTAACTAGCAGAGGGTACTTCATCCTCTCCATTTTGAACCTCTTTTCTCTTGCAAAGGTCGTATCCATGAATAGGCCTGTTGCTCCACTGTCTAGCAGAGCTTTTACTGCTACCCCTTCATGGTTCTCCAGCTTCTCTAGTCCCACTTTCATCCATACTTCTCTTAGCGGCTTTAGTGTATGCCATACGTCTCTTACTCTCTCAGTGTTTTTGCAGGAATTTAATTTATTGCCCAATTTTTCTGGGCGCAATACACTGTACAAATTTGAGGAGGCCAGCCAAGAGCTTACTGACCTCCATTTTCTTTTGCCGACTCTTGCAGCATCTCCACTACTCTCACTTTATTTCTCTCTCAACAATTTCGGGCCACATGGCCAAACTTCCCACAATGATAGCATGTCTTGTTCCCTCCTCTCCCCCTATTGATGTCCATTGCATTCAGGTCTCTCCGTGGACCCGTTTGGTTTCCTCCTCTGCTGAATAAGTTTCCTCCTCCTCCCCTGTTTCCTCCTGTATGTGGAACTCCTGCCCACCAGGTTATTTGCCCCCCTCTTCCTCCATATGATCCCCTCCCGAAACTTCCCCTTGGCTGCGCATTTCCTCCTGGGCACATCGCATTCCTCCCCAACATCCTCTTCTCTGCCCTACTCTGCCTCTGGTTCCTATCCAATCTTACCGCTCTTTCTTGCCACTCTCCTATGGTGGATGGCAGTTCTTCTGCCTCTGCTAGTTTTCTTCTGATCGTTCCGTTCAACCCTCTCTTAAATTCCTCAATGAGGGGTTGTCCCTCATAGCTGCTTCCCCTGGTGACTTTTTTGAACTCTTGGATGTACTCGTTGCACGTCCTTCCTCCTTGCTCTATTGTCCACAACTGCTCGATCTTTCTTTCTTCCTCTGACGTTTCCCCAAAGTTATTTCTGATTTTTGAAAATAGCTGTTCCACCGTTTCCACTTCTGACTCTCTCTTGGCCAGCTCGTCCATCAAATTGTCCTTCCACGCCTCTGCTATTCCTCCCTGTACATATGATAACACCCAGGCTACCTGGGTCATTGCTGCCTCCTCCGTCATCTTCATCCTAATGTATATACGAGCTGCGTTAATAAATGTGCTTACCTCTTCTATCCTCCCATTGAATACTTGAGGCTTGCGACCTCTACTTGGCTCCTCTGCTACTGGAGGAGCATAGTGTTTACCTACTACTGCAAGATGGCAATCATGGCGAGGAGTTGCTCCTCTCTAGTTGGTGGTGGTGGTTGGTGAAGGATGGGCACCTAGGATAGTTCCCTCTGTTGTTGCTGTTGTTGTTGTTGTTGCCGCGACATGTCGTAGGGCGGTGGTGGTGATGGTGATGGTGAAGGGAAGGATGATGATTCATATTTGGACTCAGTTTCTTGGTCTGTCTCTTGGTCCAGGGCGAACTTAAGGCTACATCTAACAGGGAGCACAATCTTCTCCTGTCTAGACTCCTAATGCCTTACTAACTACTGCCCTAATCAAGATGTAAACAATTGCCCCTAAGAAGGGAACCCCTAAACTAAATGGCCTTTTAAGAAGTAACCGTTGATCCTCTGCGTATACCTGTTACAATGGACGACAGTATGAGGCTTATACAAAGAAGAGTGGTGGATAACTGGTCTGATTTGAAGGTCAGGACTCGACTGCATACCCAGACTTGGTGTACTGTTTCCTCCCTCAGTCTCTCCTGACTGAGAAGTCCCCTTTACAGCTAGGGCCCGCTATCTAAGATGCTTGTGAGTGCTGTGCTCACTAGTGAGGGCAATGAGAGAGTAAGTGATAATGGGGGTACTCGCTTGCAGTGCTGGAATTAAGCCAACTGTGCATTGAACAAGTATAAGCAGGGATTGAGGTGATTAGTGCTCGGGAGTGGAATCGAGTTCTTTTGTTATCACTAAGTCTTGACGACTCAAGGACCACTTGAGGTGAGTGTTTAGGAAGAACTCAATAGAGTTCCTCGTTGGATTGATTACCTACTTATACTACTTTTACAAGTGGCTGTACACTACTAGTCCACAATCACATGTCTTTCTAGAATATTCTACAATCACATGCCCTTGTCACATGATGTGATTACTTAAGTTCCCACACTATTTATATCTTGTCTGTATTGTATGACTTGATGTTTGCAATCAAGTGTTTGAATGCATGGGAAACTTGTTCCTTCTTTGGGCTCTCATAACATAGATATTCCTTCCTTGACTCGCTTCTGTAGTCTCAGCTATCGTACAATGCAGTTTGTCAACTCAGTCTGCCAGTACACTTCAATTATTGGGTATTGCCCTGACATTATCTATGCCATTATAAGCATCTAGGTAGACATACTTGACTGTACTGAACTGTACAGAACACTTTCTATAACCTAATGTTCCACTTGCAATTGCTTTGGCAACTGAAAGACTGTTATCACGTCTGCCACTTTGTCAGTGAGCCAACTTCTGAGCCAGAATAAAGCCAACTGCTCTTTATCAGCGTTTGACAAAGAAAACTTGATAGAGTTTCTATTAGATTTTCTATACTACTTATACAACTACTACATGGTCTGTGCACTACTTTTCCATGCCTATTATGTGACCCATTATATGACATCATGTGATGTGACTATGTAACTATGTGATGTGACACTTTCCCATGCTCTTTTCTATGTAGTAAGTCCAAGATAAAAGAAAAAGAAAAGAAAAAGAAAAATAAATAATGACTTAGCCATTATTTATATTTCTTTTTCTTTTCTTTTATTTTCTTATCGATGGACACGCAAGAGGAAAGTGACTCATAGGGAAGTGCAGGATAAAAGGAAGGGTTAGGGTTACTCTTTATGTATAAATAGTGTACAGAATCTAACAGAAACTCTATCGAGTTCTCTTTGTCAAATGCTGAACAAAAAGACAGTTGGCTTAATTCTGGTCATTGGACTTTGGCTGCTAATACTAGAACTCAATATCATTACTAGAGTACTATGTCAGAGAGCCAAACTCCGTGCCGGAATTAAGCCAACTGTTCTTTGTTCAGCATTTGACAAAGAGAACTCGATAGAGTTCCTGTTGGATTTCTGTACACTACTTATACAAATGTCTAACCCTAACCCTGTCCAAAGTCCCACGCTTCCTTTATGAGTCACTTTTATCTCACGCATCCATAAAAACTAAAATAAAGAAAAGAAAAAGAAAAGAAATATAAATAATGACTTAGCTGTTTTGCCAAGTCATGACACCATCCCCTCTTAGGTTTCCTCGTCCTGAGGAATTTTCTACAGCTCGTAGTATGGGTCTATCATGTTGCCCATTTCATCTTCATCTTCTTCCGTCCATTCTCGGACTCCCGATTTTTCTTCCTTGGTTTCTTCCTCTTCTGGGATCGTCTTCATCGTCTCTCTTCTTGTCGGTTTCTTGCCCTTCCATCGCCTCCAATTTCTTTCTAACCTTCCCTAGTATTCCTGGTCATATCGCTTGTCCGACCATCCATATAACGTTCTTGTCATGAATCTTCCCGGTAATTCTCCTCGCCTGAACGTTTCTTCTTCACGCTCTTGCCGTACCACATCTTCCATATCTCGCCGATATTCCTTCTCGAATTCTTCAATCGCTTCCTTCGCATTTTCCAAATTCTCTCTTCTCTCCCAGGTATCGGACTCCGCTGTGAATCCTTTCCAGCGTACCAAGTATTTGTCCTTCCCTCTTACTCATCGCTTATTCAAGATTCTTTCCACCTCCCACTCTTCTTCTCCCTCGATTATTACTGGAGCTGGTTGCTTCTTTTTCTGTCCCTCTACTTGTCCTACATATCGTCGTACTCTACTAACGTTAACTACCAGATGTATTCTTACTGTGCTAGGTAGTTCTAATTTGACCGCGTTCAATGATATTATCTCCTTGATTTTGTAAGGACCGACAAATCTCTCCGTCAACTTCTCTGTTCTCCTCCCGACCATTTGGTATTTCAGATCCTTGGTACTGAGCATGACCAAGTCTCCTACTCTGTATTCTTCTACATCCAATCTCTTCCTGTCAGTGTACTTCTTCATATCCTCTTGCACTTTCCCTAGCATTGCCTTTGCTTCCTCCTGTATTTCCTTTATCTTCTCGATGAATTTCTCTGCCCCTGCATATCTCCCCTTCTTTCTTCCCTCGAACCCCATCCTGGGATCTTGCCCATAATTTGCCTTGAAAGGCAACGTTCTAGTACTTGAGTGCACTTTATTGTTATACGCAAACTCTGCCATTCCTAACCACTCTGGCCACTGTTCTTGCCTGTGATCAATGAATATCCTTAAGTACTGTTCTAACTCTTGGTTCACCCTTTCTGTTTGTCTGTCTGTTTGAGGGTGGAATGCCGTCGACAATTTACTCTTAATCCCCAACATCTCATTCAACTCCCTCATCAATCCTGCCACAAATTGTGGTCCTCTATCTGATATAATGCTTTTAGGTAGACCATGTAACTTCTACACGTTGTCTCTGAACAACCTTGCTAATCCTTTTGCCAACGTCTTTTTTGTAGTTGGTATGAAGTAGGCCATCTTAGTTAGTCGATCCACTACTACTAGAATACTGTCATATCCCTGCGCTAGAGGCAACTTGGTGATAAAGTCTGCCGATATATGTGTCCAAGGTCTTTCTGGGATTGAGTTTGGCATTAATTTTCCTGCTGGCTGTTCTGTGTAGTTTTTGTTTCGCTAGCAAGCGTCACACCCCTCTACATATCTCTTCACCTCCTTTGTAATTCCTGGCCACCAAAAGTTACGAGTGACCAATTCTACTGTCTTCCATTGCCCCCATGCCCTCCAATCGGCATATCATGATGTAGTCTAATTATCTCTGCCCTTAATTTCTCATCTTTTGGCACATAGACTTTTTCCTCTTTATACATGATACTGTCTACCTCTCTCTACTCTTCATCTCTCAGCATTCTTACTCCTGCTCGCTTCATTTCTTCTACCGCCTTCACTACTTCATTATCCTTTACTTTTGACTTTTTAACTTCTTCTAGTAGATCTACCCCGTCTACTATGATCTCTACGGCTTCTGTCTTTCTCACTTCCAACCACTCTGGTCTCACCAACGTCTCGTCCTCATTGTCCTTTTCCACTCCAACCTCCCAGTCTAGCCTTCTACTCAAACTGTCTGCCTTCCCCATTTTACTCCCAAGAACATATTTCAGCATAAAATTAAATCTAGATAGGTACAAGGCCTATCTTGCTTGTCTTCTATTTAGCTTTTGCACCTTCATAAAGTACTTGAGGTTTTTGTGATCTGTCCAAATCTCGAATTTCTCTACTGCTCCTTCTAGGAAATGCCTCTATGCCTCTAGACATCTGACTACAGCTAACATTTCTTTATCGTGAATCTCATAGTTTCGTTCTGTATCACTTAGAGATTTTGAAATGAAAGCAACTGGTCTCCATTTTTCGTCTAAGCACTTCATCGAGAGTACTCCTCCAGTAGCATAGTTCGAAGCATCAGCTTCTATCCTAAATTCTTTGTCTAAATCTGGGGTTGCTAGTACTAGTTTATTGGTGAAAACCTTCTTTAGTTCGTCGAATGCCTTCTGCTGAGGCTCCTCCCACTGCAATTTCTCATCTTTTCACATAAGCATGTTCATTGGCCTAGCGATTCAAGCAAAATCCTTAATAAACCTCCTGTAATAATTGGCAAGGCCTAAGAACTTCCTCACATCCCTCACTGTCTTTGGTTGTGGCCAGCTGAGTACGCCGTCCACTTTCTCCTTCTTCATCTCTATTCCATCGGGTCCTATGACGACCCCTAGAAATCCTATCTTTCTCACTTTCCACACATATTTTTCCAGCTTGATATACAAGTCATTTTCCTCTAATCTCCTCAGTATTTCCTCTACTATTTCATCGTGTCCCTCCTCCGTCTCTGTTCCTACCAATACATCGTCTACAAATATTGCCACTTTTCCTTCGTTAATCAAGTCTCTCAGTATTTTATTCATCATTGCTTGAAACGTTGCTAGTGAATTTGTCATTCCGAAAAACATGACTGTTGGTTCAAATGAGCCTATGTGCGTTGTAAACACTCCTTTCTACTCGTCTTTCTCTTTTATCCTGATGTTGTTAAACCCCCACCTGAGATCCATTTTTGTGAATACTTTCTTACTCCCCATGTTGTCAATTAATTCTGTAATCAATGGAAGCGGGTAGTTGTTCTTTATCATTTGGTCATTCAGGTTGTGATAGTCCATCACCATTCTCTTACTACCATCCTTCTTGCCTACAAAGAATACTGGTGACGTCTGAGGGGATTTCAATGGTCTGATATATCCCTTTCTCAACTAGTCTTCCACAAAATTCTAGACTTCTTTTCTCTCGTTTTTGGATAGAGGGTAAATCCTTTCCTTTCGCGGTTTAAACATCTCCTTGAGATCTATAGCATGATCCCAAATCTTTCTCTTTGGCATTCTCTCTGACTCTACCTTTCCAAACACTTTTCTCCACTTCAAAAACTTCTTTGGGACCATCTCCTCGATTTTCCTGTGGTCCTCTTCTATCTCTTCCTCTCTTCCCCAATCTTCTTTATTATCTATCGCCCATCGGACGATTTTCTCTTCTTCCTCTGTTACCATCCTTTTGACCTTTTCTTTCTTCTGACTCCTTCCACCACACAAGGGTGGGCATCTTGTCATTTTGACTTCCCCGGTCTCCCAGTTTATCTCCAGGTTATGGGCTGCCAACCATAGCATTCCCAGTATCACCTCTGTCTTCCCCAGGTCACATACATCCATCCTCATTCTTTCTACATGTCCTTTGTAGAACACATTGCACTCTACTTGGTGCGTTATAGCTTCTCCACTATTTACCATCCCATCCACATTTTTGACCATCAATGGTCTTTCCAACTTCTGCAGCTTAAACCTGTGCCTAGCTGCCATCTGCCTATCCATAAATATCCCTGTTGCGCCACTGTCCAAGAGCACCTTTATCATTACGCCTTTATGCGTATCTATCTTTTCCACTCCAATATTCAACTACACTTCTCTTAACATTTTGAAGGTTCTCCTAACCTCCTTGCAACTACTCCTCTCTCTTGCTACACATTTCCTCTCTATGGGCGCGCCGCCTTTTTCCTCTCTTGCTGCGCTTTCTGGTTCTCCTGACTGTGCGCCGCTCTCTCGACTCTCGCTGCGTTTTTCCTCTCTGTGGGCGTGCCACTCTCCTTTTTACATCCACACCAACTTATCTTTTCTCTCTTCTAATAAGGGAGTACTCCTTGTCCCCGATCGTCTTCCACATAACATCCTCCTTTGCCACATCCTGGGCATTTCAAATATGTGACGACGGCCCCTTGACCGCGCCACCCCAGTTCCCACAACTGCGTGTCTTGTGGCACTGTTGGTCCACAGTACCACTCAGCCCTCTTCCTCAACACCTCCCACGAACTCCTCCTCCACTCTCCTTGCTGCACTTCTCGTGGTCTGGCCACGCGTGCCGCTTCACCCTCTTCCATTCTCCTCAGCCTCTTTTCCTGCGCTTCTCCCTTTACGGGGCACGCTGGCTCCTCTTTCTGCTGTGCTTTTTGTGGCTTTGTCACGCACGCTGCTTTTTCTTCCTTCTTCCTCCTTATCCATACTGGGCACTCCCTGCACTTGAAACACTTCACAACTATCGTCCTCATATTTCTCACTACTCTTTCTTCAACCCCACATTGCATCACTCTGCTTTTCAGTGCTTCGAACTTATTCTGGGGAACGACTGTCCCCTTCGTCTCTCCTCTCTTACTCCTGCAGTTACGGGCCAGGTGCCCGAACTTCTTACAGCTTCTACAAAGCCTTTCCTTTCTTCCTTCAAGTTCTTCCCTTAACTTGGCGAGGGCATGCCTTTCTTTGAGCATGGTGCTCATAAGTTGGTTGTATTGTTCTTGAGACATAGTAACAACGTCTCAAGGATAGGTACGGATTGAATGTTGAGTCTTGCTAAATAACTACGTTTGCTGGGATGCAAGATCTTCACCCAGCTAGAGTCCTACTTCCCTACTTACTACTGCCCTAATAATACTTTGGCTATCACCCAACGGATGGGATCCCTAATCTAGATGGCTCCTTAAGAGATGATCGTCAATCCTCTGTGTGTACCGACTCACAATGGAATTGCAGCACAAGGTTTATACTAAGAAAAGAGATACAAGTATTTTACTAAGCACCACTCAATTGCGAGGTCAGGTCTCGAACGCAGTACCTGAGCTTGGTACTGTGTCTCTACCTGCGGTCCCTAACTGACTGCAAAGTCCCCTTAAGCCAAGGGCCCGGCTATGTATAGAGGTGGTTACTGATCGTGGTGATCAGCAACCAAGGGTTGATTTGGATGAGATAAGAGAGTGAGCAAGGTCCAAGGCGGACGGTGCTCTGAAGTGGAATCGAGTTCTAGTGTCAGAGAGCCAAACTCCGTGCCGGAATTAAGCCAACTGCTCTTTGTTCAGCGTTTGACAAAGAGAACTCGATAGAGTTCCCGTTGGATTTCTGTACACTACTTATACAAATGTCTAACCCTAACCCTGTCCAAAGTCCCGTGCTTCCTTTATGAGTCACTTTTATCTCACGCGTCTGTAAAAACTAAAATAAAGAAAAGAAAAAGAAAAGAAATATAAATAATAACTTAGCTGTTTTGCCAAGTCATGACATACTGTTCATCTTGGACCCTGCTCATCTTTACTCTCATCTATACCAATGAAAGGGGCAAAAGGGAATTTTACTGTGACTAGCAAGTAGAAAAGGGGGTGGTAACAGTTTCCAATTGCATGCTAAAGGGTTTGTAGGGAGAAGGAGGAAGTGGGGGTATCAGAAAGAAATTAAAATATGCAGTTTATCTGTAATGTAAAAATAGTCAAAATGATGGTAGGTTCAATCTAGATCTGCCTTGCATGGTGTCCCTAAGGTGTCCACCTTTACACACTGTAACAAGCTCACTAATAGAATAGTCAGTAAACCACTCATGGGCCTTACCACACTCAATCAAGCCCTCATCTATACTCCCACACCAAACCTTATGGGTGTGATACGATCTGAGTTAATGATTAGCCAGGCTTTTCAGGCCTGCTATTCCATAGAAGGTTGCCCGAGCAACCGCTGCATCTTGGCTCCAGAAAGAATAGGGTATATGATAGAGAATATTCACCAACTCAACCTCTCACCAAGATCACCCCTTATATACTCAAGAGAATCGCATTTACAACCTCAAGAGCTTCTGAGATGAAGGCAAGGGCCAAGGAGGCTCTGCTCTCAATCTCCACTCTGAGAAATATATTAGGATATTACAAGTGTTTGAGACTCAATTAAAAGAAATAGAAAAGGAAACTCTCCATTCTACCACTCTCCCTTACATCTCTCCTCTATGACACTACCATGTGGTGATGACAGCCGTCACCTTCCTGTCCTCCATACCTCCCAGACATGACTATGTGATCCTGCTCTACTTCTATACCTCACTCCTGCCCATCGTTCCCCGAACCCCGAACTGGCTTTCTTCTACTCTGAATATGGTCTAGAAACACATGACAGTGTATCCAAGTATCAACGATACAATCATCGTCTATTGGCACGTCCATTTCTTCACTGAGTCTAGCAGTGATGGGATCACTAGTCAGTGATAGATGTCATGACTTGGCAAAACGGCTAAGTCATTATTTATATTTCTTTTCTTTTCTTTTCTTTTTCTTTTCCTTTGGACTTACAACTACAAGGTGGAGTGTGGGAAAGTATCACGTGACTTTGTCA
>Ga0157361_1000582_pt1 | contig 13925 bp, 17 predicted proteins | sample AttlaeALBM2_FD_111481 | JGI IMG/M metagenome (GOLD analysis project Ga0157361, IMG submission 111481) | Fungus gardens microbial communities from leaf cutter ant in Ribeirão Preto, State of São Paulo, Brazil - Atta laevigata ALBM2 | ecosystem: Host-associated > Fungi > Mycelium > Unclassified ...
ATAAACGGTAACATAGTGGTTACTAGTTGATCTGCTTAATATCTCAGCCATTTTTGATCGCCTCAAGACATGACTGGCATCGATTGAAAGGTCTTCTTAAGGGCTTTAAGCTGGCTTTAAGACCGTGGGAATCGTCGAAGAAATGGTGGAGATATGACCAAATGAAGTTTGTGACAGTTCATATTATCAAGGTCTATCCCTATCTTATGATCTGCTTGTCTGGACAAGGGGTCCTCTGTCTGCATTGTCTTTCCTGGTTTATAATAGAGTACAAAGTCAAAACAAGTTATGAATAATGCCCATCTTGCTTGTCTCCTGGTCAGCTTTTGAGCTGTCCTGAAAAAGGTGAGGTTCTGATGATCTGACCAGATCTCAATTTTATGTGGGTATTCTTTCAAATGATGTTTGTACTCCTCTAGTCCCCAAATTACTGCAAGTAGCTCTTTGTCATAGATTTCATAGTTCCTTTCATGGACATCTAACAATTTGGAAAAGAAAGCCACTAGGTGCTACAGGTTAGTTTGCATATTTTTTTATGATAAGACTGCACCTGTTGCAAAGTCGCTAGCATCAGTAGATAACTTAAAGGGATCTTTGTCATTTGGTATTCTTAGGATTGGAGCTGTGGTAAAGGTCTTTTTCAGTGCCTCAAAAGCATTTTGTTGCTCAATGCCCCAATTCCAGGTACAATCCTTCTTGGTCAAGTCAAAGAGTGATTTTGACATCTTGGCAAAGTTCTCAATGAACCTATAATAGAAATTTGCAAAGCCTAAGAATGCTTGTACTTGCTTGACTTTTGTCGGTACTGGTTACTCTAGAACTTCTGAAAGTTTCTCTTTATCCATCTGTACTTTATTTTCCAATATTATTACGCCCAAATATTTGATGTTACTTTGTTCAAAGAAACATCTCTCTGCTTTAGTGTAAAGATCATTAAATTGAAGTCTTTTCAACACTTCTTTGACCAGTCGCCTATGTTCCTTCAAATATGTCCCAAATATTAAAATGTCATCTAAATACACCATTACTAATCTAATGCAAATAAAATCTCCAAGTATATCGTTCATCATACTTTGGAATGTCACTGATGTATTGAAGAACCCGAAATACATAACAGTTGCCTCAAAGAGACCTTGTCTTGTGATAAATGCTATTTTCCATTTATCCCCTTCTCTGATGTGAACATTGTTGTATCCCCACCTCAAATCAATTTTGGTAAAGATTGAGGCTTTGCTGAGTGATTCAATCAAGTCAGCTATTCTAGGGATTGGATAGCAATTTTTGATGGTAATTGTATTAAGGGCTCTATAGTCTATGACGGTGTCATGCCGGATAGCCATTTAGGTAATAAAAGTGATATTTTTCACCATAATCACAAGAATAACTAGCTCGAGAGATGAGTTTGGCCTCCCAGAGATGTTTCCTAAACACCCAGTTGTGGACTCGAGCACACCACTTGAGTAGCAGAGTAGTGGCTATGACCACTACTACAGAAACCTCATAGAGATTGTCCAGAGAATTTCATAACAGATTTATAACAGAGCTCCCCTCTAGAGTACTCTTGAGAGTGGAAAGGATCTTAGAAGATTGTTTTCTATAAGGATGACATCATATCTTGGCAGCAATCACTTATTTATAATGTTTAGGTTACCATTAGAGCAGGACTATCATTGCTGATGGCTAATTATAGCAAGAACTAGCAAGACGAGTCCTCTTGAGAGCTGTATTACAAACCTAACAGAAGAAGACTGAGGCTTGAAGATGTGATGAGGTATAGAGGAGTAGTAGAAGAACTAGAGAGATCAGAAAGAGAAGTCAGATAGAGAGATAGAAGAAGAGCTGTTTGATGAAAACAATGCGCTCAAGAGCAAGACAACTCAAGATCGCTGTCTCTCTCTATAGCCCAGCAAAAGGCTTGAGAGCCATCCAATGTTTAGAGAAGAACCCCCAGAGTAGGATTAGAGGAGTGGGGAGTGGTAGCCAAGTGATTGGAAGAGGTGCCATCTCATCATTTCACTCTTACTATCTTTGGGAATTTGGGAGTTTTCTTTGTTTCTTTTCTTTTGTTGTATTATTGCTTTGTAATCCTAATAAAATACTCTAGGGCATAGAGAGGGAAAAAGACTTTCCACCCCCATCATCTCTCCCTCTATTGCTCTAGAGCTAAAAGGCTATTCTGAGTGATTTGAGGTTTTTCTTTTGTGTCTGCTTTATAAAAACTCTATAAAACTTCCCTCAAAGGGAGACTCAAGCCTTAATGGACCTGGGCATTCACTTACGCTAGGAGCTAACCACTTGCTATATGTCATTGGAGTCAGCTTCTAGTTGTATGGTCAGTTGAAGAAGAGCCCACACGACAGCACAGAAGTTCTAGGTAGTACTACTATATTGACGGCGAGCTAGGCTACTAGACTAGGTAAGGGCAGTAGTGTCATGGCACAAGATGAACACGTGCCTTAGAGATCCTATTATGGTGAGGGTTCACTCAAGTGGATACTAAAAATAGTTCTTTTCTTCTTAGGTTTCTATTTGATATGTTTTGGTTATTCTTTGGACTTTTACCTTTAGTAAGCTCTCTATTATTTGATTTATCTCCCTAGTGCCTATTTGTTTAGTACACAATTGTGAAGCAGCTTGGAGATTTTGCCTCTTTGACCTCACTTTTATCTTTGTTTCATGATCAAACCTTTTGATCCCTATCAACAGATCATAAGCTTCCATCATGTTTTTTTACAAAGAAGAATGGAGCTGCTATCAGGCTAGTAGATGGACAGATATAATCTTTTCTGAGTTCTTCATTGATCTATGTGTCAAGAGAGTTTCTTTCTGCTAGAGATAATAGATAGACCTTTGCTAGCTTAGGAAGCTTTGCATCTTTCACGAAGTCAATAGCATAGTCATACAGTTTCCGTAATGGCATTCTCTCTGACTTATGTTTTGAAAACACATTTCTATACTCATGTAACTATTCTAGTATATGAGCCTTCCAGGTCTTTGTGTTTTCACAATCTGAGTCCCCATATTGGTCTCAATTGTTGAGTATAGTTGCAATCATCATCGCCTGTTGATGACTACCTGGGTCAGTTGTGTTTGTCCAGCTAAGAATGTAGTTGTTGGGGTTCTTATCTCCTATGTCGTCCAATGAGGGGAATTCGCTGACATCCATTTCAAGGTGAAGCTCATTAGCTCCTGCTTCTACATCTTGTGTTTTATGGACTTTACTAGCATATGTATCCAGGCACCTGGTGAACTTCCATTGATCTTTTTGCCAATCGATATTTGGATTATGCTTATACAAGTATAAGTAGCCAATCATCATCTCCTTATTCCCTAGGTTGGTGACAAAGAGGTGTTGGATTGTCTTGTGAGATTCAATTTCTACATAAGCTCAGACATACTCTGTTATTTGTCCTGCCTTGTTGGGAGTACCATCCACATTGATTACACAATACAGATTTGCTAGTTTATATGTTACTAGGTTATTATTTTCCATAATGACTCTGTTAACAAAGTTTATGGTAGCTTTTAAATCAACTAAAGCCTTGGTGTGTACTTTTTTGCTGTATACCCAAAGTGTAACTGGAATTTTAAAGGAGATAGTCTTGTTGTGTACTATATTATTACAAGATTCCAGTATTACTTCCGATTTTTGCGAGCTAATTGAGGGCATACTATCCTTTGACTGTAGATCATAGACATTATACTCTACAGTCCCAAGGGAAAATCCAATTTAGGAGTCCTCTTTCTCTTCCCACTTGGAGGAACAGGATCGGGGATTTCCTCAATTGATGCACTATTAACACTGACGTCCTCAGAAGAAGATTTTAGGTCATCACTATCTTTCTCCAATAGCTTCATCAGCTGTGCTCTAAACAACTGATTTTTATTTTTACTTGGACCTAGTGGAGATGGTTTCTAAAAAGAGGTTTTATGAGGATGTTTGTCCTCATTGCTAGGCTTGTTGTAACAGTCTACAGTATTATGTGATTTTGTCTTATTTTTAAAGCCTTTTCCAGTGCATATCTGGCAGTATTGCAAGTTCTTCTCTTTCTTTTTCTGAATCTCATCTATTTCCATTATATCTAGGTCCTTCTTTCCTTCACTTTTCTCTCCATTTGCCTCTAGACTAAATATTGCACCCTAGGCCTTGTCTGGATATAAGGTCTTATATACTTACATTAACAATTTCAGATAGTCATCCCATATCTTGGGAGATTGATTTGTAATTTCATATATGACAAGTGTATTTTGTAGCTCATCAGAAATGACTTCTTTTATTTTGTTGATATGAACTTCGTCACTATAGTTGATAATCCTTGCCAATGTTCTGTATCATTCAGTATACTTGACAAAGTTCTTCTTTGCTAGGACTTTGTTGACCCAGAGCACCATTAATTCCTTCTTTGTTCTCTTCTTGTCATCTTATTGTCTGTAAATATTTTTTAGTTCTTGGACAAAGTTGCCCCAGGATTCAACACTTTGTCCTGCTTGCACCTTATCATAATACAACTTCATATATGTACTGGTGGGAGCACGTAATCTGGTGAGGGCACATATAATTTTCTGATCATCTACAGTGATACCGGATGCCAAACAGTATAGAGCAATCTGGCTCAACCAATTATGCAAATGCATCTTGTTTTCAGAGCCTGCAAATGTTGGTGGCTCTGGTACCTTAGCCTTTGAGGCAACGTTTCCTCCAGGGAGCCTTGTTAGCTCTTCTCAGAGACAGGTGACTTTTGCCTCCAAAGTAGCAATTCTATTATATGCAGTGGTCAAGGCACCATTATAGTGGTTGATTGCTCCATTGAGCATCTGATCAACATAGTTTTTGAGGGTATGGGTAGTGCCTCAATGGGCATTTTGCAGTATTAGTATCTTAACCTTATCCCAAGAGGTATTCTCAGGGTTTGTGCTATCCCTGACCAGTGCTTCCCAGTTTTCAGTGCTAAAGTCAGCAAAGGGAACAGTAATGGTGAAGTTGGTGAAGTTTGACATATCTATTCTAAGTAGTTAATTACAGTTCTCGAGCATGTTTTTAAGAGGATAAAAGGAAAAAACGCCCAATTTTAGCCTCTTAATGCCATTATGTTACACCTGAGTACCATTCCAATCATATTATGTCTATGGAATAGTAATATTGAGCTCTAGGAGAGCTTTACAAATTTCTGGTACTCTAGTAGCTAGTTTGGAAAAATCTACATTCTTGAGATACTTATAAGCGTCTTTTAATACTCTCTACTTTTTAGCTGTAAGCTTGTGACCAATCTCATCTAGCTCTATGATTATATCCTGCAGTCAATTGAACTATTTTCACAGAGAGTCATACTGTGGATCCTCAGCCCAGGTCTTGTTTTCACTCATTTTTGTGAAAAAAAATAATATGTGATCCAAGGTGGGTTCTAGGAGTTCTTTGTACTCCTTGATGCATAATAACTTCTTGTTTTTGCAAAAATATTGCTCTAGGGGATAGGATGAAAAGTAGAAGTCGTCTATTTTATGCTAGTAAAAGTCTGCTTCAATGAGTTTGTCGTATAATTTAGTAGATGGAGTGGGGTCCATTCCAATTCTCTCTAGCAATTACTTGTCCTTTACACTCTCCTGTTTCAGTGAGAGGCATTCAACAAGGGTCTTCTTGGTGTTTCTAATGGCAAATATGGCTTGGGGGCAAAAGTGAGCACAATATCCCTATTTCAGCAGATAAAGTGTGTGGGCAGAAAAACTACACTATACTACTCTAAAAGTATCCTTTCAACATCGATGAGAGGTTCTGTCTTGAGAGGATAGAGTCGACGTCATGTCCAGTTTCTCTCACTAGCTCATAGAGGAGGAATAGGGATCTCAGAGTGGTTCCAGCCACCTGCAAGAGTTTTTTAGAAATGTTTACACAAATCTGAAGTCTTTCAGGACTAGCTATGATACACAAGCTGGCCTGCTCTCATCATTCTGAGAGACAGACCTTCCTCTTAATGTCTAGGGTCTAGCCTACTATAGAGATAGGTCCTTGACAGAAACCCACTCTGAGCCCTCAGTAAGTCTTCTGTCCTTTTACAGAAACAGAGACACCCTCAATGCCCCAGAACCCTTATCTGGAATGAACACAACCCCTAAGTTCTTTATAGAAACTAGGGGGACAAAAAATAGTAGACTTAACAAACTATCACAAAAGGTCACTTACTATTTGTGATGGATGCTTTGATACTTTAAAGAGTTCAAAAATGTGAAGTTAGATGAGTGACAAAAGATGTTGTTAAGTCTGAGGTCTAATCCTCAGACTATGAGTCCTTAAATACAGAAAAGTGATAGTCTGTGTACTAGAACAGAGTATTACATGCTACTATCTATTGTTCTACATATGGTAGTGTTTTTGTGCTAGAAATAGTGATAACCTAACTATATGAAGGCTGTCCTTTGTTCTAAGAAAAGAACAAATGACTATCTATGGGTAATTAATAAAGTCTATGTACAAACATTGAGGCCTTCATATCTCCACTAATATTAATTGCCTTAAGGTTGTTTTAGACTTATTCTGAGCATTATGAAGAAGGCTTTTGCTAAGCCTAGAACCAAAGCATTGATCATGGCGGTTTCTAAGATATTAGCAATTTAATAAACAGTAATATAGTAGTTACTAGTTGATCTACTTAATATCTCAACTAATATTAATTGCCTCAAAACATGATTAGCATTGATCAAAATGTCTTTTTGAGGGCTTTCTGTAGCCATTGAGACCATGAGAATTGTTAAAGAATTGATAGAGATATGGCTAAATGAAGTTTGTGACAGATACTAGTACTAGTCTCATTATGAAAATCCCTTTGAGCTCATTAAATGCTCATTGCTGCTCTTGCCCCCACTTCTATTTCACATCCTTTCTTGTTAACATATTCATTGGCCTGGCTACTCACACAAAATCCTTGATAAACCTCTTATAATAATTTGTAAGACCCAAAAATTTCCTAATGTCTTTTACATTCCTTGGCTCTGGCCAACTTAATACTCCATCCACCTTTTCCTTCTTCATTTCTATTCTGTTGGGTCCTATGACAACTCCAAGAAATTCTATCTTTCTTATTTTCCACACATACTTTTTTGGCTTGATATACAAGTCATTCTCTTCTAACCTCCTCAATATTTCTTCCACAATTTCATTATATTCTTCCTCTGTTTCTGTTCTTACTAAAACATTATCTACAAATACTGCTACCTTTTCTTTGTTTATTAAGTCCCTTAGTATTTTGTTCATCATCACCTAGAACATGGCCAATGAGTTTGTCATTCCAAAGAACATAACTGTTGGCTTGAAGGAGCCTATATGTGTCATAAATGCTCCTTTACACTCATTTTCTTCTTTTATTCTCATAATATTGAACCCCCACCTGAGATCCATTTTAGTGAATACTTTCTTTCCACCTATATTGTTGATTAACTCAGTGATTAACAGTAATGGGTAATTATTCTTTACTATCTGGCTATTCAGGTTATGATAGTCTATAACCATTCTTTTCTTCTCATCCTTCTTGCCTATGAAAAATACTAGCAATGTTTGAGAGGATTTTGTTAGTCTAATATACTTCTTTCTTAATTAATCCTCTACAAAGTTCTGGACTTCTTTCCTTTTGTTTTTGAATAATGGGTAAATTCTACCTTTTTGTAGTATAAATGTATCTTTGAGATCTATAGCATAATCCCAAACCTTTCTCATTGGCATTCTCTCTGATTCTACTTTCCTGAACACTTTGTTATCACAAAGCCTTAATGACTTAGGGACTACTCGAGGTGAGTGTTTAGGAAGAACTTGATGGAGTTCTCCGTTGGATTTGACTACCTACTTATACTACTTTACAAGTGGCTGTGTCCCTATTATTACATGATCACATGTCCTTCCAGAACATTCTATGATCACATGCCCTGGTCACATGATATGATTACCTAATTTCCCATGCTATTTATATCTTGACCCTGTTATACAACTTGATGTTAGAGATTAGATGTTTGAATGTATGGGAAACTCTTTCCTCTCTAGGGCTCTCATAACATGGCCCCCCCTTCAAGATTCCTCATTCTGAGGAATTTTTCCAACGCTTCCAGTTTTTGTCCCATCTCTTCTCTCTTTCTCTTTCATATCTTTTTCTTCCCCAACCATATAGTAGTTTAGCTATAAATTCCCTTGGTAATTCCCAACTAAATTTCTTTTCTTCTTCTTTTAGCTCCTGTTGTCTAAGTTCTTCTGCCTCTTCCCTATACTCCCTCTCAAACTCTTCTACCAACTCTTTTGCATTTTCCAGGTTTTCCTTACTTTCCCATGTATCTCCCTCTACTGTGTATCCCTTCTATCATACCAAGAACTTTTCTTTTCCCTATACTATTCTCTTGTTCAAGATCTTTTTCACCTCAAATTCTTCCTCTCCTTCTATAATGACTGGTTTCAGTAGTATCTTCTTCTGCCCCTCTACCTGTGGTTTGTAGAGTCGTACTCTACTTATGTTTACTACAGGGTGTATCCTAATAGATTTAGGCAATTCTAACTCTACTGCATTACTAGAGATGATTCTCTTAATCTTATAGGGGTCCACGAAGCATTCCATCAACTTCTCCGATCTTCTCCCCTTCATTTGCCATTTCAAGTCCTTTGTACTTAGCAGTACTAAGTCCTTTACTTTGTATTCTTCGCCCTTTCCTTGTTTCCTATCTGCAAACTTCTTCATTTCCTCCTGCACTTTTCTCAGTACTGCTTTTGCCTCCTCCTGGATCTTTCTCATCTTCTCTATGAACTTCTCTGCTGCTTCATACTTTCCTTTCTTTCTTCTCTCAAATCCTATCCTTGGAACTTGGCCGTAGTTTACTTTGAATAGCAATGCTTTTTTTGCTGTGTGAATTTTGTTGTACGTGAATTCTGCCATTTTTAGCCAATCCAGCCACTGTTCTTGTCTGTAGTCGATGAAGACCCTGAGGTACTGCTCTAACTCCTGGTTCATTCTTTCTGTTTGCTTATCCATTTGTGGGTGATAGGCCATTGAAAGTTTCATTTGAATCCCTAACAAGTTATTCTACTCCTTCATTATTCCTGCTGCAAACTGTACTCCTCTGTTCAATATAATGCTTTCTAGAAGGCTGTGCAGCCTCCATACCTGGTCCTGAAACAACTTTGCTAGTCCCTCTGCCGACGTTTTTTCCGTGGTGGCTATAAAATGTGCTATTTTGCTAAACCTATCGCATACTACCAAAATTGTATCATATCCCTGAGCTAGTGGTAACTTTGTGATGAAGTCTGCTGAAATATGACTCCATGGTTTCTCTGGGATTGTGTTGGGCATCAACTTTCCTGCTGGTGCTTTGCTTCGATTCTTGTACCTTTGACAAGTATCACATCTATCCACATATCTCCCTACTTCTTTCATTACTCCTAGCCACTAGTAATTTCTGGTAACCAGCTCTGTCATCTTCTATCTTCCTCCATGCCCTCCTACTGGGGTGTCGTGGTATAGTCATATTACCTCCCCCCTAAGTTCCCCTTCTAACATATATATTCTCCCTTCCTTTAGTACTACTCCATCCTCTATTTCCCATTCCTCATCTCTCAATGTTTTTACCCCTGCCTTCTTTAGCTCTTCTACTGCTTTTACCACTTTTTTGTCTTCTTCCTGTGCCTTCTTTATTTTTTTCCTTAAATCTCCTTCTTCTATCACTGTTTTTTCTCCTCTAACCCACTCTGGCCTGATCAGCATTTGATCTTCATTATCCTTATTCTCCCCTTCTTACCAATCCGGTCTTTTACTTAGTCTATCTGCCTTCCCCATACTCTTTCCTGGAACGTGTTTTAAGGTGAAGTTAAATTATGATAGATATAGTGCCCATTGCACTTGTTGTCAATTCAACTTTTGGCTCATCATGAAATACTAGAGGTTTTTGTGGTCCATCCAGATTTTGAATTCCAGTTTAGCTCCCTCCAAGTAATGCCTCCATGCTTTAAGGCATCTGATAACTGCTAACATCTCTTTGTTGTGGATCTCGTAGTTTCACTCTGTAGTGTTTAACGACTTTGAGATAAAGGCCACTGGTCTTCACCTACTATCTTTGCCTTTTAATGACAATACTCCTCCCGTCGCATAGTCCAAGGCATCTGCCTCCACTCTTATCTCTTTATCTATGTCTGGTATTGCTAAAACAGGTTCCATCGTGAATACTTCTTTTAGTTTTCCAAACACTTCCTTTTGCTCCTTTTCCCATTTTCACTTCTGTTCCTTTCTAACCAGTATGTGTAATGGTGCTGCTATCTTAGCAAAGTCCTTTATAAACCTTCTGTAATAGTTGGCTAGGCCCAAGAACTTTTGTACCTCTTTGACGTTTCTGGGTACTGGCCAGTTTAGCACTCCTTTTACCTTTTCCTTCTACATTTCTACTTCTCTTGGCCCAATTACTACTCCCAGGAATTCCACCTCTCTCACTTTCCACTTGTACTTCTCTAGTTTCACAAACAGGTCGTTTTCTTCCAACCTTTTCAATACTTCCTCTACCAACTTGTCGTGCCCTTCCTCTGTATCTGTTGCTACTAGAATGTTGTCGATGAAGGTTGCCATGTTTCCCTAATTTATAAGGTCCCAGAAGAGGTCGTTTATCATTGTCTGGAAAGTGGTGAGAGAGTTTGTTAACCTGAAGTACATTACTGTAGGTTCATATGCTCTAATGTGCATAGTGAACACTGCTTTCTATTTGTCTCCCTTCTTAATTCTGACATTGTTGTAACCCTATCTCAGATCTAACTTTGTAAATACCTTTCTCTTCCCTACTCCATCTAGTATGTCTGTGATAAGTGGCAGTGGATATTCGTTTTTTTATTGTCTACTGGCTTATATGGTGATAATCTTGTACTATCCTCCTTTTGCCGTCCTTTTTTGCCACAAAATACACTAGTGACATTTGCAGTGATTTGAAGGGTCGAATGTACCCTTTTCACAATTGATTCTCCATGAACACTTGTACTTTCTCCCTTTCTTCTCTTGATAACGAATATACCTTTCCCTTCTTCGGCGTAAACCCTTCCTTCAATTCTATCGCATGGTCCTAGGCCTTTCGCACTGGCATTCTTTCTGACTTCCTTTTTCCAAAGACTTTTTTCCACTTCCAAAACCTTTTGGGTACCAGCTTCCTTAGTGTTTTCTCGTCCTCATCTTTCTCTACCCTTTTTACTTCCTTCTTCTTTTTTTTCTGCTTCCTTTTTCTATATATGGGTAACACCTTGTCATCTTGACCTCTCCCTTTTCCCAATCTATCTCTAGGTTATGGGCTGCTAGCCATGGCATTCCCAGTATTACTTCCATCTTTCCTAGGTTACACATGTCTATTCTTGTTCTTTCTATATGTCCTTTGAAGAACATGTTGTACTCAACTTGGTGCGTTATTGCTCCTCCAATATTCACTGTTCCATCCATGTTTTTAACTAATAGTGGATTCTTTAACTTCTTCATTTTGAATCCTTTCTTTCTAGCAAAGGTCGTGTTCATAAACAGACCTATTGCTCCACTATCTAGTAATACCTTCACTGCTATCCCTTCATGACTTTCCAACTTTTCCAACCCCACTTTCATCCATACTTCTCTTAGTGGCCGTAATGTGTATCATATGTCCCTTACTCTCTCAGTGTTGTTTGTAAAATTTAATTTATTGCCCAATTTTTCTGGGCGCAATACACTGTACAAATTTGAGGAGGCCAGTCAAGAGCTCACTGACCTCCATTTTCTTTTGCTGACTCTTGCAGCGTTTCCACTACTCTTGCTTTTCCTCTATCCCAACAATTCCTGGCCATGTGGCTGAACTTCCCACAGTGGTAGCATTTTCTGTCTCCTCCTGTTCCTTTATCCACATCTATCGCATTTGGGTCTCTCTATGGACCCAATTGATATCCTCCTCTATTCGTTGAATTTTCTCCCCTGTTTCCTATATACTGGGCCCCTGCTCTCCACGTTATCTGGCCTCCTCTTCCTCCATACGACCCTCTACTGTATTCTTCTCTTGGCTGCACATTTTCCTCTGGGTGTACTGTGTTTCTCCCCAACATCCTCTTTTTTGCCCTGCTCTGCCTCTGATTCCTATCCAACCTCACTGCCCTTTCTTGCCACTCTCCTATGGTAGTCGGGGGCTCTTCTGCTTCTGCCAGTTTTCTTCTTATCGTCCCATTCAGCCCTCTCTTAAACTCTTCAATAAGAGGTCGTCCCTCATAGCCGCTCCCTCTAGTGACCTTTTTAAACTCCTAGACATACTCGTCGTACATCCTTTCTCCCTGTTCTATTGTCCTCAGTTGTTCAATCTTTCTTTCTTCCTCTGATATTCCTCTGAAATCATTTCTAATTTTTGAAAACAGTTGCTCCACTGTTTCCACTTCTGACTCTCCCTTGGCCAGTTCATCTATCAAATTGTCTTTCCATGCCTTTGCTATTCCCCCCTGCACATAAGATAACACCTAGGCCATCTGGGTCATTACTACTTTCTCCATCATCTTCATTCTAATATATATGCAAGCCGCATTAATGAACGTGCTCACATCCTCTATTCTTCTGCTAAAGACTTGAGGCCTTGTGACCTCTACTCTGCTCCCCTGTTGTTGGAGGAGCATAGTATTGACCTGCTATTACAGGGTGGCAATCATGGCAAGGAGTTGCTCCTCACGGGTTGGTGGTGGTGGTTGTTGGGGGGCAGGTGCTTGGGAGGGCTCTCTCCTTTGTTGCTGTTGCTGTTGCTGTTGCTGTCACAACATATTGTAGGGCTGCAGTGGTAGTGATAGTGGTGGTGAGGAGGAAGATGATGATTCGTACTCGGTCTCTTGGTCCGACTCTCAATCCAGGGCAAACTCAAGGCTATGTCTAACAGGGAGTATAGTCTTCTCCTGTCTAGACTCCTACTGCCTTACTGACTATTGCCCTAATAAACACATATGCAATTGCCCCTAAAAAGGGAACCCCTAAACTAAGTGACCTTTTAAGAAATAACCATTGATCCCCTACATGTATCTGTTGAAAGGGTGCAAAAGGGAATTGTATACTGGGACAAACAAAACCTTGCTATGCCAGCTCCCAATTGCATGCTAAAGGTCCGAGGGGAGATAATTAAAGTTGAAGGTTTATAAACAATTAGAAAATAGAAATTATACGCAGCTCCAATAACATATACATTGATGGTTATAAAATGATTGTAAGATCTCTCTAGATCATCGTCGCATAGCCTCCCTAAGGTGTCAATCTTTACACACCGTAACAAAAGCTCCTCTGGAAAATACAGTTAGTTGATCACTCATGGACCCTCCACACTCAGTTGCCCCCTTGTCTGCACCCCTAACACCGAACCTTACGGGTGTGATGCAATCCAAGTGTGCACCTAGCCAAGCTTTCCCAGCCTGCTGTCCTCTCCGAAGCCTATCCGAGTTACATCTGTATCTTCTTCCTAGATCGAGTTCTGGGTATATTCTGTGTTCTTCTCAAGACACCCCACTAGTTCCCAGTCTTCTTACTCTCAATAGATTCGTATTTACAATTCCAGAAGCAGTGTAGATGGAGATAGAAGTCAAGAGGTTTCTCTCCTATCCAACTGCACACTGGATACTATATTAAAATGATTACAAAGCCCTGAAACTCAAGGAATAAAATATAAAAAGGAAACTATTACTACTTTTGATATTCCTTCAACCTCTTCTCATGCTAAGTCCATTCCAATTCCCAGCAATGATGCGTCCTTAGGGTGACGCATCTTCTCCATCAAATCCTTCCTATCAAAGGTAATGCGTTTTCATCGTCCCTTCTCTCTAGAATATTCTTCCTGACCTCCCATCACTCCCTTCAATGCTGCTTCGTAAGAAGGTCTTCCCGTATTACCTATTAAGTAGTCAGTAAACCTCACTTAATGTCTAGTATCTCCGAGTCGTGTCCTAGGGC
>Ga0157361_1000583_pt1 | contig 13868 bp, 9 predicted proteins | sample AttlaeALBM2_FD_111481 | JGI IMG/M metagenome (GOLD analysis project Ga0157361, IMG submission 111481) | Fungus gardens microbial communities from leaf cutter ant in Ribeirão Preto, State of São Paulo, Brazil - Atta laevigata ALBM2 | ecosystem: Host-associated > Fungi > Mycelium > Unclassified ...
AATCAAGGGTACAAAAGTAGAGAGCATGTCATTGATAGCAGCAGAATGGAAAAATTTGCAAGCATAATCAGCAATATAACCCATATACCATGAAAGCTGACTGAACACCATAATTAGCTGATTGCTGATAACTATGTAAGAGTGGAGACTCTAGCCCCTATAAGAGGGAACAATTTTGGCAATGATCACAGTATAGTTATGATGATGTGCAGCTGTTTTGAGAAAGCTCTCAACTGTTCTTGACATATCCAGCATTGGTATAATTTTGCTTGATCAAAGTCATTAAACAGTTCAAAACATAAAGAATTCAATTATATACTCTGAATGGATATGATTCTTACATTTTTTGACTCATTATCCTGTTTTCATCTATGCAGAGAGAAGTAACAATGTTCTAGAAGTTAAGAAGGGTGGCAGAAAGACCAATGAGATAAACAAATTTATTGGTCTGCTCTATACAATGAATAGTATAGATAATAATGGCCTTAAGAACAGTAGCAAAATAGACATTGAATTTCGCTAACTAGATAATTGAAAGATGATATAAATGCATATGCTAGGTGATGATTGATAGAAGCAAAAAGAGTTAGATGTTAGGAATATATTATAGCTTGTAACTTACTTTGTTAACCTGATTTTGGATAAATAGAATATAGACTTTAACTGCAAGAATATGCAATTGGCCAATATGTAGCTATGCAAGCTCAAGAAAATGGTCTATCATAAGGAAGTCCCAACTTACAAGGCTAGTTAAACCTAGAAGGAAGGAAAAATTAGAGATAAGTAATTCAACAAGGATAAGGGCATATTCACGACTTTGGAAAGTACAACCTGAAACAATGAAATCTGACTGTGAACATGATATTTAGTGGCTTTTATATAGAACAGTCTACAGGCCAGATAGGAAGCAGCCAAGATTTGATAGGAGAGGCAGATTAGACTAAACAAAAGGCTATCATACTGCAAAGATGAAATCAGTTAGATACTAGGCATCAGAAAATATCAGAGTTGGCTTCAAAAGGGTTTTCAAGTATACATACATAGATAATCAAACTTGTGTCAGATTCCAGAGCACCTACAGAATAGAAAAGAACTGTTAGAAAAGTCGAGGCTATAATAACAATAGTCATCAAGTAGGTCAGACAACTTGCTATAGAGAAAAGTGAAGGTTTCTTTCAGACATACCTTGACAAATAAGCTGTGCATTTATAGTCAAAGATGTGTTGGTCTTGAGCCAGCTGGATTAGAAAATATATAATCATTAGCATATGAGCTCACTATGAAAAACTAGAAGCAGAGTAAGGTACAATGTCAGCGTCTAAAGTCTGATGACCAGAATTAAGCCAACTGTCTCTTTGTTCAGAGTTTGACAAAGAGAACTCGATGGAGTTCTCGCTCATTTCTCTACTACTTATATACTTTACTACTGTGGCTATGCACTTACTCTCCCATGGTCCTCATGTTACTCTAGTCATGTGACACACTGTGACTGTGACCATTTTGTGACATTGTGACAAAGTCACATGATACTTTCCTGTACTCCATCTTGTAGTTGTAAATAAGAAAAGAAAGGAAAAGAAAAAAAAATATAAATAATGACTTAGCCATTTTGCCAAGTCATGACATACAAAGCTTTAGATATGCAAAGTAGGCTAGGGACTAAAAACTAAAATAAGAAGAATAACCATTCTCCCAGAGCCCAAGTCGATCGTACTTCTAGGCTGAAAAAAATCTTGCATCTCAGCTGGATGTCAAGGACATTGTCTTCTTTGAGGAATTGAATCTTATATTAAAGAAGTTAATGAAGGGTACACTGCTTGCCTTTCACATAGTTGACATCTGTTGCTCTTGCTTGCTCATATGGTGGAAGAGATTGATATGAATCTCATTCTAGGTGTTTAGCTATACCTGAGCTATAGAAAAACAAAGAAAACTACCATAGTTCACCTATCTCGAGCTTTGCAATAGTAACTTCTGCTCACAATAGCTGACTGTTTAACCTATCCTGACATGTCAACACTTGCCTTGCTTGAGTAGTCTCTGGCTTCAGCACATTGATGATCACATCAGGGCTTTCAGGATTACTATTCTAGCTTAAGGATAATGAGTCCAAGTCAAGGCCCACCTTTAATGCTTTATTTGCATGTATGAGCTTTAAACTCCTATTCCTCAACCTCCTTGCTCATTATCTCTATTGCTTGGGTTATGGAGGGAAAACTAGTATTTGTTCAGACCTAGTATCTTGAAATACAACATGTGCTCACTGGATAATAAGGTATCTTTGGAGAAATCATAAAATGAGAAGCAAGATTCTCAGTAGCTAAATGTATTATACTCTCAGAGTCTTATTTAGTGTCTGAGGATTGAAGTAGGGAGATCGAAGGAGTTTCATATTAATAAGATATCTTGACAGACTCTGGCTTGATAATGTAGTCAACTAGGATGTTCTGTATTTGCTCCTTTTCAACCTTGTTTTCCCAAACTTGGACCTTTTGTTGAAATGCCTTGAACAACATGTAATCTGGTGACTGGCCATATTGAATACACTCTGAGCCTCAATGAATGTCAGGAGAATGTGAGGAAGTCAATGAGTTACTATATATATCAGACTTTGAATCTATTAAAATCTGGTGATCCAAAACAGGGTAGCTGTCAAACAAACAATTGCATATGTCATAGGCAGAAAAAGAAAAAAACAAAGGCTTTTCTTCTTTTTGAGGTACTCAATTCAGTTTGATATACAACAGCAGAGATTGTCAATAGTCAAACATTGATCAAAAAACAATGTCTCTCTTCCTTGATCAATGTATGTTTATATGTTTGGGTCATTAGTATGCACATGTGCATGGTATCTTGCTAATGGAATTTCCTGAGAGGACAAGAACAAATATAGCAAACTCAGAGAGAGGATAAAAAAAATACCATGAGCAAAGGTCTTGTATTAAGTGGGGAACCCTTTCACAGAATAATACTATCTAGTGTATTCATCAATAGAGATACAAAGTAGTCTATAATTTCATTTGAGACTTACATAGGTCATAAGGTTGGACCTGAAGTCGTAAAATAATTGAAGTAAAGCAAAGTTATAAATGTGACTTTGCTAAGTGTATGGGACAAATCTCAGTACAGTTACAATTATGTTGCTAAAGGAGATCTTGAACAACTGTTCCTGAGGAGAGCCTGACAAACTGTTAAATCCAATATGTTGTAAGTATTTGAGCTCAGATTGATACCATGGAAATAGATCTATAGTAAAAGCAAGGTGTCCAGGAGAAGCTTGAGATATCACCACTCAGAGAAGTATACAGCAAATACCTTGAAATAGGCATTATTCTGAGTCAATACTTCTGTTTGAGTGATAGAAGCCAGCAAGATCCTCTTTTTCTTTTAGCAAGTTAGAGCAAGTACTGGCCAGTATACCATTGAGTACTGACCCAATCAATGTAAGTGTTAGAGTGATATAAGTAATCCAATTATAAAATAAACACATACCCTAGCAATTCCAAGCAACTTTAACTCAATTTCAGTTAAAAAAGGCAGGACAGGACAACACTCTTCTTTGACCTCTTCGAGCTCCAACCAGCCTGTTTTATTTTCAGAATCAGTTAGGGTTAGGGCTAAAAAGCTTAGTTCAAATCCTAGACCATGTCAATAGGAAAGAAGGAGGTTAGAGTTTAAATAAATGAGATATAAAGTATCAGTACTTCAAGTGCTTGAATATTTTAACATGTGATCTCAGAGACAAGTGATTAATCAGGTGATTAATTCATGAGGTGCAGCCAGACCCTGTGAAAATTGAGTTGTAAAACCCTAGTATCCATTGCTGTTGGGTGAGACCTTAGCAATCAGGACAAAAATACGTCAGAAGATAATATCTGACTGTAGTCACAAAATCTCACATCATTTATCTTCATCTGACACATCTGCTTTTTTTTAAATTTTGGCCTTATCAAGAGTAGAATTTTAATAGCTAGCATATATTGGGGGTTAGGAACTATAGCAACAAGAAGGATTGAACTCTTATCTATTATACAAGTTGATTATCAAGATGGTCTTCAAGTTTGCATAAATGGTAAGTGTGTATGTCTCCTTAATTATTGTTTAATGATAAAACATAGAGTCTCTATTCTCTATCAAGTGATTGAATAGTTTTCAAATAGCCAAAGTTTTTATACTGTGGTTTTGTGTGAGTTGTGAGTTATAAGTTTATTGCTTTTTTGTATACATCTGATTATTATCTGATTATTCCATATTGATTTGTTCTCTACATGAAGTTTTAACCCTTCTATATGAAATAAATTGGCTCCTGTGAAATAAATTATACATAAATTTATATAAATGCTCAGGCAATGCAATACTAGTAAAATGATGATGTAACCCAATGGAGACTCTACCCTAACTGCAAAGGCATAGCCATGACAGTCCACTTCAATAAAACAGTTGAGGGAATAGAAAATTACAGTAAATAGTATTAAGTTAAATATCTCAGGAGTCACCTATGAAGGTAGACAACTGAGGGAGTTACAGAGCAAGAACAGGATTCTATAGAGAGGTATTCTAGTCTAGTTGTTCAGTTGCTACAGTAGTGGAATAGAAGAAAAATTTGCATCAATGTCATTATATGCAGATGACATCAGTATATAAATTATATAAGAGCACCTAGACTAGAAGATCAAGTGTCTAAGCAGATATGGTTGAAAGTAAACCCCTTCAAGTAGGGGCAGCAACTGTTGTTCATCTTGAATATGATGGCCTGTACAAAGGCTTAATCAAAATGAAAAAAGTAAGTTGCATTAAATAAACTTGGTGGCTGAGCCCAAACTATGAAGATATCTTCTCTACTACCAAATGAAATTAGACATGCTTTGTTGTTTAGATTGCAAAGTACTTCTTATCTCCCAAACTGGTCTCTCCCATGTCCATAACTGCCATGTGGAATGCTATGAGCCATATCCAGAGGCCAAATTTTCAGAAATATGTTCCAGGTTGGGCATCCAGGAGACTTACCCTTTGATAAAGAAACTTGAAGGGTTAGAGGCTATCAGTGGACTCTATATGTACACTATGGCATTGGTTTGTACACATGATGATTGTGGCATGCTCTTTTCTACCAAAGGGTCAATACAGAAGTATTATAGTATTGTATATAATATGAAGAGGAATAACCTACCAAAGAAATGGAATATTGTCTTCGCTCAGCAGTTGGATCATAGCCACTACTAAACCTACTTCTGAGTCAAGGCCCCACCTCATGACATTAGGCCATCTATTACTATAGACTAAATTGACAAAGTAGAATCGAATATCAATTATTCATTGACCTATCTCCCATTTGATACTACTGACATCTATAATATAAGTACATTTCTACTGAAAACAAGGTGACCTAAGCATATTAATAGCCTAGACCTTGATAATCTATGCACTTTAGTGAGCTCACCAGACCATGATGAGTTCCTATATTTGAAGGCTACTGTGAACTAGATTGTAAATATAGCTATAAACTGTCTTGATTATACTATCCTAGATATCTTACAATAACTAAATACAAAAGATTTCACATTGTGAGTTCTTATTTTCAAAAAAAGAAAAGATTACTTACTTTTTGAACAGTGGAGTCTCATATAACCTCTTCCACAAAGTATTAAAGTTATAATCCAGCTATACGTAAATCCTTGTTTACTTTGTTGCATTTTTACTTCATGACAAGAGAGATTACTCACTTCTTCTCCCCTCTGATATTGATGTCCTAATCAAAGCATTTGCTCAGACCCCTCTACCATTTCAGCTTCCACCTCCAATCTTTGAAAATAAAGGAAACCTATACTATATTAGACTTGTGAAGATTCTGATGAAAATCTAGACATGAACCTGGGAACCAACCCTGGGTAACTTTATGACAAATCCCACTATGTGTTTCGTCATCCTTTCTTACATCAAAAAAGACTATGGCTGGGTAGAGCCTACTCAGATTACACCATTGTTGGCAAGAATGATATACAACATGTGGACAATCTTCTTATTTAATCTTCACTTTTATAATATAGGGCTTGTAGATGTTTATGAAAGGTACATGATGTTAGAGGGCTAGAATTGTCAGGACAGACCTTCAACATTTGATACACTATATTTACTCTAATACCTCGTCTCTTCCATTACCTACCAAACTCTATCACTTTCTGTCTTCACATGGTATAATGATCAATGGACCAAATTTGTTTGGCATGAAGCAAAGATTACGCTTTCAATGTTCCATGAAATGGAACAAGAGTTAATGCAACTAACTTATGAGACTTTCTTTAACAAAGTATTTCTCAAAATTGATTGAAATGCTCTGGGTACCTCATAGATGATTTGTCCAACACTAGCCCTGGATATAGCTTTGTTACTGATGCTTGTAATAGCAAGTACTATGATAGGATAGTCTTTATGTATAAAATTATGGAAACATCTTATTTGCAAGAGGAATTTGTCATTGCTGTAACACCTGAAGGAATGCCTCTGTTGAACTTGGTATGAGCTAGGACTTGGTTGAATGACTACTCACATACACTGGGATGGCTCATGACAAATACAGAGGTGGAAGGAGGATTACTAAGCAGAGGAACTGAATTAACTTGCATCTAGCTATTGAATATATCCTATCAAACATAAGGACTTTATACAATTGGATCTTATATTGCCATCTTTTGTCAGTACTCCAAGATGTCTGCAAATATGGAAAGAGATATCTTGATCCCTTACATTCTTGATGTCTTAAGCCAAGAAATTATTAAAATTGTTGCCTTCAAGGCCTATTTGTTTGCCCAGCAGCTAATCAAGATATTGTATCCCAACAAACCCAATCTCTTGTCACTGTGGTGCACCAACTTCTTTGTCAAATATGATTGGCTCTTCAATACTGAAGATATATCCAGTACTCTTTGTATAGTTAGCCTGAAATTGTTGGAAACCTCTCTTAAAATTAAAGACTATTGACAAATGTCTATCTTCATCAGAAGAATACACTGTCCAACTCTGAAGTCAATGTTTGCATTGAGTAAAGATGACAATAAGGCAGCACTACATGTTATGAACATCGAGTGGGACTACAATTATTATCAGCCATGGTCTGATAATGAGTGGTTAGTAGACAAGATGTTGGCAATGCTAGACGAGGACATTATTATGCAGTAATGCATTGAATAATGTCTAAGGACTCTAAGAGACAATGGACTCACAGAACGGACAGGACTCTTCGGAGAAATCTTGGACTAACCTTCTTTCTATTCTTGGACCTATGCCAAATGGGACAACACTGGACTAACCCATTATTAGGACACTGACTTGACTTGTCACCCTTAGTACTTCTGTCACTGGACTGTCACTTAACTAGTCACTCTTAGTTACAAGTAGTGTTACCATATTGTAACATAGTCACAATACCTAGTTAGAATAAATACAGACTAGAAAGAGAAGGAAACGGCAAGTTCTCTCTTTCTGTATTCCCTTTGTAAAATTCTACTCTGAGGAATCAGTACTCTTACTTGTCCTAGGACAATCTCAAGGGTACTACTCAAAGTCTTGTTGATATCTCTCCTCCAATATAACTTCACTGAAAACCTTAACTGGACCCTCTGTTGAGGAGTGTGAAGATATCAAGTGTTAGATATAAGCTTCAAGTTGAAATGTATATTCAACTGTGAGGTTTAGAGTCTTAACACTATAGACAGGGCACTTAATGGCAATGGAGGAACATATTTATGGGATTTTAAGTGAATATCTAGGCCAGCTCCCAGAAAACTTGATTGAACCATATGCAAAGGTGAGTACTAAGTGGCAAGTACTTATGCAGGTACCTGAGAACAGAAAGTAAGTCAAGTTAACCAATTTTACTGATAAAGTAGCATAGGCTCAATATATCTTACCAGACAAGTCCCCTTACCTCCATAATCAAATCTCTGAACTGTTTATTGTTTAATATAGAACAATACCTACCCCTACAAGTATTTACTCCTCGTTATCTAAACCCTCTTCATGACCCTCGAATCAAGAGACATCACTCACTATAACAGAATTGGCATCATCTCTTTAATCTCTTATACAATCCCTCTCATCTTTGAATATGAATTTGAACCTGCATGATAAACATCAAGTTGAAAAAGATAGTCATGTTACTGAAACAAATGCTGGGAAGGTGATGGTGAGATACCCCTTTTTTCTAGTCAAAACCCATCTAACACTATTGCAAGAATGTCATATCATATAAGGATTGGCTTGATGGTTAGGAAGCAAGTAAAACCCTCTCGTCAGATGCTGATCTTTGGGGTCAGCTTGGTGATAGGATTAGTGATGATGTCCTATGTCAAATAATGGCCCTCTAATCACAAAATGCTAGTCCAATAGACAACAATATATATAATATTTGTAAAATCCTATTCTACCATTAATGACTGCTTTTCTAGGATATGTTGAACATAAAGAATACCACTCTCAAGGCAATGAGATCAATCTTGCAAATGCCCAACTACAATTGGGTATCAGACAAGTAACAAAAGGTAGTCATTTACACAATTAAAGAAAAAATAGATGTACTTGTTGTACTCTCTACTGGAAGCAGAAAATTGATGGTCCCCATGATAGTCATACATCAGTCACCTACCAAGACATTTGTCATTATTGTCCCCTTGATTTCACTACTTAAAGACTGGGAGTGTCATCTCAAGAATGCAAGAATACCATATAGTGTCTTTAGGAGTGGTATCTCTGACTTCTATGGCTCTTTGTTAATCCTAACAACAGTTGATCTTGCTGTCAGAAGGGAGTTCTCTGAGGCAATAGGAAGATCATATGCCTTAGATGGTTTTGGAGGGATATTCATTAATGAAGTACATGACATATTTGTATCAAGAGACTTTTATGCATATATGCAGTCATTGTGGGGAATTTGCACCCTCTCTTTCCCTATAGTTGTCATGTCTAGTATATTATCTATCACAATAGAGAGGCTATTGATCGCTAAGCTCAACCTACAAACCAATGCTGTCATTGTTCATTGATCGTCCAACTGCTCTGAGTTAAAGTATATCATTAAACTCTTTCTAACATTACAAAAAGAACTATACAAGTGTGTACAAACAATCGTCAGATTGCACAGGCTAAAGGAGATAGAAAGGAGACTTATATTTGTCAATACTATTTATGATGGAGAAACCTTGGCTACGATGCTTGGTTGTGAGTTCTACTATTTGAAAAATAAGATTTATGCATATATTATGAAAGACAAATGGAACGTTGTTATGGACCAATACAATCCTGAGATTACAGCTTTTTGGAGGGGTATAATTGAGAGGTAGAGGTGAGGTATTGAAGAGACCCATAAACTTCTTGTGGCAACAACTACTTTCTCGATAGACAATAACTACCCTCAGGTCTGTCTTATTGTCTTGGCAACAACTCCGTTCAACATGAGTATAACTATCTAGGAAATGGGCAGAGCAAGAAGAGATAAAGAACCTGTAACATATTATATATTGCCTTTTAAACCTATAGTTTTTTGCCAACTACTCAATGATCCATAAGATGTTATTGGTCAAAAAGCAATGGAACAGATGATATAGAATTTAACTGAGTGCCTGCAACTATGTATCACATGGTATATTAATAACAAGGGTAGTGTATTATGTCTTGAAGACATATAGAATGAGGTTTATAGCTGGTGTTGCCCTATTGTTGAGTCCTCTATTGTGCCTTCCTCTCGAGTGCTGAGTAAACCTATTCAACTCTATGCAACTGCTCCTAACCAAAATGTGCCCAAATAACCCGGCAATATTCTCAAGGCCTTTAAAAAGGTCCTAGTGCCATTGTTTTCTTTGGTTGATTCCCTATTGTCCCCTACCCCTATTCAAATCCTTCATCATGAGAACTAAGAATTCTCCCCTCAGTATACAAAATATGGTGAAAAGAGCAAACCACCCTTTGTGAAAGAATTAAGAGCTGTGAAAAAGAAAAAAATCAATACCAAACTCACCACCCAAGAGTATGTTGTGAGACTCAAGCATATGGTCCAAGTGATAGATAGGAATTGTATAGTCTATATGGTAAACAATCCAGACATCAGCAAAGAACATGATCATATAGCTAATTACTGTCCTTACCTAGACTTTTGTACATTCCTCAAGTGGAAGAAGAATATCTGGTATAATCTGCAGACTCATGGAGCTATTTGTACATGTTGCCATCTCCCTTAGATTGACAATAGCCTATATAAATGGATCTCACAGGGCAAGTTTGCTTTTAGTAAGTGCTCTTATCTAGATAGAACCTTACCTCTGGCATATACTATCTATTGTCATACCCTAACTCATTGCAGTACAGAGTCTGTCTTCAAAAGCCAATGGCCTACTGACATCCAGTATGCAAAATGGCTTTGTAGCAAGCCAGTTATAGCATTGAAGACAAACACTATGCTCATTTTACTGTGGTTTATTAAGACATATTGGTTTTAGAAAAGTGAAGTTGTGTGAGAGTTGTGTGAGTCAGTGTAGTGGGTTGTACTGTACCTGATATGGACTGTTAGTTATGCTTGATAAATGTTAAATGTTATTGTCGAATCTGTTATACTCTGAGGAACAAATCTAGACTGAAATAAAGAAATAGGTCTCATTGTGGTTAAATTTATTATTTGTTAGACCCCTAACCCTACCAATTGGAGGACTTCAGTGAATTGAATAGTGTTGTAGAGTTAACTAAATATTTTCCTCTCTCTAGGTTATCTATAGATGTCCTTTGCCTCATAAGCTGACTATGAACTGCTACTCAATTATGCAAGACAGTCAGATGTTGTTCTTTGGGAAAGCACCACAAAGCTTCCTTTTTTTGGTAGTCAAGACAGTCATGGCAGGATCAAGGAATTTATAAAAATTCATACTTATTAACATGAGTCTCAAATAGTTTAGTACTTTCAGGTCGTTTGGCATTGTACCACCTTGTGATATTGTCAGCACATAGACTTAATATTATTTTACCACTTTGTCTGTTTCTTATCTGAGTAAGATTGCTTTTGGGGGTCTTTAATGCAAATATGCAAAAGCAAGAAAATTTTGATTTTGTAATAACATTCTAAGCAATTTGTAGGATATATATCATTATGAACAGCATGTTTACAACACCCTGGAAGAAAAAGCAAGAGCTACAAGAGTGCTCCAATATATTTGACTTGACATGGTATGACTGACTTATGATACAATCCTGTCTATACAAACAGCTGAGATTCAAGCTTAAATAGCACTCTAGCAGTCAACCACAGACTATCTTGTGCAACAGTTTGAGCAGAATGCTCAACTAGGGTTATTGGCATTTACAAATATCTTGCAAACACTATGGGAAGAAAAATATACATAGTCAACTGCTTAGCTATAAAGTAGTGTAGTATCTTACCAGCTGCCCTTCCTTAGCTAGTGTGGGACTTGCAGGCTAATTCAATACTGGCTGTAGAAGAACTAGTGTTTGAGCCAATATAGACAAAGTACTATAGTCACTTATATACTTGGTATCACCTAACAAGTCTGTCTTGGTTTGGATTGCTATAAGGACCTTCTCTGCAGCCACCTCTATAAAGGGTATAGCATGGGAAAATAAGCCAAGAGAGTAAAATGTACCTATGACACTGGATGCTGAGTTTTGACTCTGAATCTACAAACAATAAAACCTGGGACATGTAGAAAAGGTCAATGGTGAAGCAGGTGATTGAGTAGAATGTAGAGGGGGACAGGAGGTTCTGTGGGCAAAGGAGGTATGAGTGTGTTGATAGAAGAATAAGGCATAGTAATTTAGGATAATAGAACAGCAGCCAAGTCAGATTCATGGTCATTTGAGGTGGTAGTGATAGCATGCATGCTTGAGTGAGTATTCTATACTTTTCCTAAATAAGTATTATGTGCTCTGAGATGAATTGTTGCCTCTCGAGTTCTCTTTCTTTTTTGTCCTTAACCCTTGCCTTTTATTAGCTTCCCTTTTAATACATTCCAACCCTCTCTCATGTCTCATGAGCCTCTTTTTCTAGGCGACCCTGAATTCCATTTGTGTACTTATGAGTTTTGAGGTTAATTAGACTAGTCTCTGGAAGCATGTTCAAATCCTATTAATCAGTGAGAAATTGTAGTTATTGTTGCTCAGCATTGAGCTGCCATTGAAACTTATACTGGAAATGAGGTTTGTTATATTGACAAGTGTGAGAGAGAGCTGAACCCAGAAAGGGTTTGAGAATTTATGATGATGGTTGGACCTGAGCTTGCTATATACCTTGGTCATAGCCTTAGTGTCAAGCTTGTTCTTATGCATTACAGACCTTGATTTGTTTGCAAAGATGATAGAGCTAAGTATATATATGATCTGTTTCTTGCTAATAAGAGGATATGTGGATATGTCAAGCTTGGCCTGTTGAAGGTCAGCATTAGAAGTCATTTTGTATGGTGAAAATGACAACAAGAGAAGATAAAAGAATATACAGTACCTGCTGGGCATGTTCCAAGCGGAATTAAGAGACAGCAAGTTGCTAGTATGTGGCAGAATTACTTGCATATGTATCTGAGAGCTGAATACAATGGTGGACTCAAATTTATGAACATCAATGTTGACATTGAGATGATGTTCTTTGAGACTGCAGATGTTCTAAAAAGCCTTAGCCCATCTCAAATACTCCTGTTTTCATAAAAAGCACCCTCTTGGTTAGTGTAGATAAGCTTCCTAGTGATATCGTGAACCTCATTGAGTCTATGTCACACAGCCTTTGCTGACTTAATGTCCTTGAACCTGAAAATCTAATGAGTACACAATATTGAGTTGCGAGGACACTTACAAAACAACACTATAACTGCTTTTGCTATCTCTCATGACAATTGAAGTTAATTGAGGTAGACTGAGTCTACAGTTGTGGGCTGGAAGAGGCTGAATTAGACAGATTGATAGATATAGAAGTAGATGATCAAGTATGAGCATTAAAACTGAGATTGTAATTCAAGTTTAGCTATTTTCCTTGTAGTGATAGCATCAAATACTTATTCAAATGTCCTTGTTGCTCTTCTGTTCCATTAGAAAATGTATCCTCCCTCTGTTGCAGCTTGTCTATGGTAGAAAATATCAGATATGACAGACAGCATCGTGGTGAGACCAATAAGCGAAGTTGATCAATGTAAACAGTATCATCTAGGCAACCTATGGTCTGTGACAGAATAGCAATAGCATGCTTTGACCAAAACAAGTTATCAATATCTTGTCTTGAGAGAGAAAAGGAGAGAGGAACTCATAGAACAGACAATTGATGCTAGTTGTTAGAAACTCACCAGAGGAAAACTGGTTAATCAACCCATCAATTCATGGTATTTTCCCCATGAGATTTCTTGGAAGGATAGGAGGGAACAGATATAGCAAACAAAGAGAGAGAAGAACAAAGGAGAACAAATGTAGCAACCAAAGAGAGGGGTAGAAAAAATTTAAAAAAAAGTGAAGAGGTTGGATGTGTCACAAAAACCCATGAGATACCCAATCAAGTACTCCTGGATTGATATGATTATATGAGATTACCAAAGTGAGTAGTTCAGGCTAGGACCAATACCATATTGAGTAGTCCAAAAAGGACCAAATATTGAAAGTAACCATTAAGCTCAAATAGTATGTGACAAAGCATGACAATGTGACCTATTTTCACCATATATAGTAATTTTGTACTCCAATTCTGGAGGTCATTCAACCTCTAGGCCTCCATACTAATATAATTGATTTTGATCTATAGGTGTGATACAAAGACAATGGAAGTCATCAGCACAATACATAAACAAATGATGAGATAGCTATCAAGATAGGCTGAATGATCTGCAAGGCACTAATAA
>Ga0157361_1000584_pt1 | contig 13863 bp, 22 predicted proteins | sample AttlaeALBM2_FD_111481 | JGI IMG/M metagenome (GOLD analysis project Ga0157361, IMG submission 111481) | Fungus gardens microbial communities from leaf cutter ant in Ribeirão Preto, State of São Paulo, Brazil - Atta laevigata ALBM2 | ecosystem: Host-associated > Fungi > Mycelium > Unclassified ...
ACTGGGGAGGTAATCAAATAACAAAGGAGAGCTCAGTAATAGGGAAAAGGGTAGGGTATGATCCAAAAGAAACCTCAGAAATAATAATAAAATGTTTAAGGGTCCACTTGAGGTAGATCTCACTATAATAGGATCTCTAAGACGCACATTTGTCTCGCATTGTGACACTACTACCCTTACCTAGTCTAGTAGCCTGGCTCACCATTGATACAGCAGAACTACCTAGAACTCCCGTGACGTCGTGTGGGCTCTGCTTCAACTGACCGTACAACTGGAAGCCGACTCCAATGACACGTAGCGAGCTGTTAACTCCTAGCATAAGCAAATGCCCAAGTCCGTTGGGGCTTGAATTCCTGTTGAGGGAGAGTTTGGGTGGGTTTTTTGGAAGGGAAACTAGAATACTCAGAAAGACTAGAAACTCAGTCACTCAAAAATAGCTGTTAAGCTCTAGAGCAACAGAGAGGGATGATGATGGGGGTATGATGCTTGATTCCCCTCCTGTGCCCTAGAGTATTTTATTATGATGACAAAGCAAAAAGACAACAAAGAAAGTGAGACAAAGAAAATCTCTGAATTCCCAATTCTAGCAAGGCCATAATGATGGTACGGCGCTCCTCCCGGACACCGACTAACTGCTCCCAAACACCCTAATCCTACTCCGGCGACCCTTCCTTGCACAATGGTCAGGCCTTGAGCGTCTCGATGGACCGTAGACAGAGACAGCGGTCTTGAGCCATCTTGTTCTCGCACACGTTCTCTTCATCTAATCTCCTTACTACTTCTGTGATGCACTTCTTACTCTTCTGCCTTCCGGTTTCCTCCTACCGCCACTACGAGGCGACTTCATGATGGTACGACTCTCTTGATCTCATTATAATTAGCTATCAGTGATGATAGCCCACATCTGATCATAACTGTTCTTTAAATAGGACCTCCGGCGGCTACAGTGATGGGGGATCAAAGGGAATTTGATCTCGAGACAAGAGTGACAGCAAATGGAGATAACAAGACTCTGAGATATTTCACAGTTGTGCACTAAACAAGTAGACACTGGGAAGATATTCAAATAGAAAAGGAGAGCTTTACAATAGGGGGGAAAGGATAAGAGATGACCCAAAAGAAATCAAAAGAACAATGATAACAAATCGAAGTTCCACTCGAGGAAGATCTCACCGTAATAGGCTCTCTAAGACGTGCGTTTGTCTCGCGTTGTGACACTACCGCCCTTACCTAGTCTAGTAGCCTGGCTCGCCGTCGATACAGCAGAACTGCCTAGAACTCCCATGATGTCATGTGGGCTCTTCTTCAACTGACCGTACAGCTGGAAGCCGACTCCAATGACACGTAGCGAGCTATTAAACTCCTAGCATAAGCAAATGTCCAAGTCTGTTGGGGCTTGAATTTTTGTCAAGGGAGAATTTGGGTGAAGTTTTTAAGAAAGGAAGCTAGACACTCAGAAGAGTCAGAAACTCAGTCACTCAACAATAACCGTTAAGCTCTAGAGCAACAGAGAGGGATGATGATGGGGGTATAATGCTTGATTCCCCTCCTGTGCCCTAGAGTATTTTATTATGATTACAAAGCAAAAAGACAACAAAGAAAGTGAGACAAAGAAAACCTTAGAATTCCCAATTCTAGCAAGGCTGTAATTATGGTACGGCGCTCCTCCCAGACACCGACTAACTGCTCCCAAACACCCTAATCCTACCCCAGCGACTCCTCCTTGCACAATGGTTGGGCCTTGAGCATCTCGACAGACCGTAGACAGAGATGGCGGTCTTGAGCCGTCTTGTGCTTGCGTGCGTTCTCTTCATCTAATCTCCTTGCTACTCCTCTTCTCAGCTTCCCGGTCCTTCCTCCTATCTCTATGGTTCACTTCTCCTCCTTCTGCCCTCCGGTTTCCTCCTACTGCCACTACGAGGCAATGTCGCAATGGTGCGACCTGCTTGATCCCGCTATAATTAGCCATCAGTGATGACAGCCCAAATCTGATCATAACTCTTCTTTAAATAGGCTCTCCGACGGCTGCGGCATGACACCACTCAGGTCGCGTAATCCGCCCTAAGTTCGTTTCTGTCCTCGAGAGCACTTCTAGAAGGGAGATCTGTTAGGAATCCGATACGGGGCGCCTGGGCAAGTGTCTATGAGGTGTATGTAGTAGTGGTCACAGCCGCTACCCTACTACTCGAGCTAGATACTCAAGTTCATGACTAGGCGTCTAGAGGAACATTTCTGGGGGGCCGAGCTCATCTCTCGAGCTGGTTATTCCTGTTATTAAGGTGCAGAATGTCACTTAATTTGCCTAAAGTTTTGTATGGCGTAACATCTCCCCCCCACTATAAATGACTGCCCTCAGTCGTCTTCTCATTTATCTGGCAACCCAGTATGTCCCGTATTAGGATCTGTATATTGGACCTCCAGCCTATAGGCCGTTCTTCTAGCTTGTACCCCAATGAGGATAAGCCCTTCTCTCTATACGTCTGTCCTCGAGCGGATTCGCTCGCGCTCTTGACTTTGTGATTTTCTTGTAATTCCTAGCTCCCGACATTTCTGGGTACTGTTCATTAGATTATCCTTGACAGTTCCCCCTCTTCAGTGTTGCTGTATTTCTTATTCTATTGACGCTCTTGCATACTATTCAGAATGTGGACTTATCCATTTTCTCAATAGATTCTTTATTTTTGGCACCTGCCTCTTTTGGTCTGACCTCTGTCTTCTTTTTCCTTTATCTGGTACTTCTGTGATCTCGGTTGACATATTCCTTGTCATCCTATAATCTTATTCATTCTCTTTTATATTGCCTTCCGAAGGCCATATCTTTCACGTACTGCCTATTTGATTAGGCACAATGCTTGCCTGGCTCTGCATAAGTAGCCGCTTCTGTGGATTATCCTGCTTTATATATCTAGCATGCCTCTTTTCTTTTTCTTTTCCATAGTTCCATGTCTACTGCCGCTGAATACGATTGGCTACTCTCACAGCAAGACGAACTTTGGCAACACATTGGAGGACTGTTCGAGAACCCTCCCAGCAAGCAATGTGATGCTCTGGTCTCTTATCTCTCTAGGGAGCTTCAGCGTATCTCCTGTTTGTGTCACAATTCTCCCTTTTCTAAAGTCACAGCAGTTTCTGCTTCTGCTCCTACCAATACTGCTGCTACCCTTCCAGGTTCTCCAGCTGCATCTCTGCCTTCTTCTGTATCTGCCTCTATCCCTGCAGACTAGTTTATTTCTGATGAGGCTGCAGTAGCCGAAGTGGTTTGGGTCGAAGCCTCTCTGAGTTCTCTAGGTGTGTTTCTTTATTCTTTTTCTTGCTCCTTGTTCTCTAATATCTGATCCTTCTATGGTCTTTCCTATAGCTCCCGCTCTTCCTGCGACACCCTCTTATATGCTTTCCGCTGCTGTGTTTGAGGAGCTTTCCCCTCTCCCTGACTATGTCCCACTTTTACCATCTTCTCCTGCCATTCTCTCAATCATTGAAATCCCCGATGATCCTGAGGTTGACGAGTTAGTCTCTGAGACCAACGAAGGGATTGCCTTTGTTTCTGGAGGGTGTTTGCCAGCTTCCTCTTCTCATGTCCCTCGTCCTCCTTGTTCTCGATAGGTCAAGACTCCTCGTCATGTTGTTTCTGAATCTCTTAATGCCAGCCCTGCTCCTCCATCCATGTCTCCTGATCCATCTAATGGTCTGACTGTTTCTGCGCCTGTGCGCCGTCGCAATCTGACCATTTTTATCTAGCCTGTCCTGGGTCCTTCTCGTAAACGGAGTCAACGTGAGGAGGTGCCTCCTACCATGTCTCCTCCTCCTAAAAAACCTCACCGCAATAAAGCACATAAGTCTTTTTCTTTTATTTCTATTGTTGATCCTTTTCTAATTATTCCTTTTCTTTTCTAGCTTGTGACCTCCTTTAACTTTATGGTTTGCACTTGGGCCATCCCTATCTCAATCTGGTCCCTACTTTATTTGCGGTTCCCTCTATGGAGGACTTGGTAAGTCCCTTCTTTTTTGTCTCTTTTATTATCTCATTCTATTCTGTTTTCTGTTTATCTAGGGTCCCGTCAGTGACCTCAAGTGTCTCTCGTGTATTGCTAATGGCGCTGAGGAGTATCATCCCCGTCCCTGTCTTCCTATTTAGCTTTCGACTACTGCGCGATCTTGCCTCCTTGGTACTATTGACGGTAGCCTTTCCTATGTCGAGTGCAACAAGGCACATGCATCGCATTGTTCTCATACAAAGCCGGCCAATGTCTTTCTTTTCTATGCAGAGTCTCTTCGGGTGTCTAGCTTTGCTTCTACTCAGCATAAGCCTTCCCCTTCATTTGTTCCTTTTATTTTTCTGATTCTGGAATCCTTTTTCTCTTTTTAGACATTATGTCTCGTCTTCAGACTCTTGCATCTATGTGGAGTTCCGTCTCTTATGCTCGAGGGGTCTATCAATCCCTTGTCTCTCAATATCAAGCCCTCGTTTCTGAATTCGCCGAGGAACTACTCACCACTGAACGCTATTATCAGGGAGACCCTGACTTTTGGGTGGGAAGCGGTCTTGTAGCGGATGCTGACGCTCAGATCGCTATCTTTGAGGCTGCTCGTCTTGCCTCCTCCAATTTTGATGGGGTTTTCGGTCCCGAGGCTGCCAAGCAGCTCTTCAAGTCTTATCAAACAATCAATAGCCTCTTTGGGCCTTTTCTTCAGGCTGCCGGTTATAATGGCCACCTCCCTGAGGCTCAAGGATGGTGTCACATGCATGCCATCTCTGAGGCTCTCGTTCTTTCTCGTTCCCCATTCCCTGAAGTCATTATTAAGAAGGAGAAGATAAGTAAAAAGAGCAAGGGCAAAGAGAGGTCTCTCTAGATCCTAGTTTTCTATACTCTTTATGTTAGCCAGTCCTCTTTTACTTTCTGAAATATCTAGTATTAGTTATGTTCTTTTCGCTCAGCCAAAAAATACATGGGTTTCTTTTTCTGGTCTCTCTGCTTTGTCCTCTGAGCTTCCTTTTGCTCTGTTCTTGTTCCTGTATCTTACGGTACTTCTCTGGTAATTCCAATTACCCAGCATAAAATTGCCGGTCTCCAGTTTTAGTTGCATCTTTCTATTTTCTCCCTTCTACTTTAAGCTAGTGTATCCTCACACTTCTTATTATCTAATAGAGTTATCTCTCTCGCGATATGTATTCTTTTTTTCTGGTGCCTGCACATAGTGGTCCTCTTCGGCTCCATTACATATTAGGTTGTATTTAATCTCTGTCTGCATTTCCTTTCTTTTAGTTCTATGAGCTTCCCCTTTGGAGTGGGGCATGGCCGAGGAGGTTTATATAGCTAGTTATTCCTTCGTTCCCTCCTTGCTTCCCTTCCTATGTTTGAGGTCAAAGGCGAAACTGTCAATGCTCATATCGAGCTCTCTGATGCTGTTTCCAACATTGTCCACCGCAGCGAGCGGTTCAAGTTCAACAAATCTACTCTCGGGTCTATTAGGTGCGCTGTTGATGCTCTCGTTGATTCTGTGGTACGTTCTCTTCCTTTTCTGATCTTTTTATATGCTTGGTGCTAATCTGCTGTTTCCAGCACATCTATCTGGATCAGTTAGCGTGGGACCCTGCTGCTTTGGCCAGAAGCAATTATCTTCGCCTTTTGGTCAATGCTCACCATGCTTACAAACTCTTTCATCGCGAGCATGATCCGACTTACGTTTTCCCATCCACTTATAAATAGATCCAGGCTTTCTTAGCCCAACATAAGAAACCACCCATGTCTGTTTTTTTCTTGTTATCTTGTCGTCTCTGTCTCCTGAGCTCCAGTTTAGTGCCGCTAAGCATCCTGCTCCAGACAAGACTCCCTTTAAAGCTACCCCTTCTAAGGTATGCTCCATTTTCTTCTTTCTTATGTAGTATTGGTTATTTATCTTTAGCGTTCCCATATCCAGGGTCTCTCTTCCCCAGCTGCTGCCACCAATGGCCGCACTGACGATGAACACGAGGTCGAGGTGATTATGCTTGCTTTTGAGAACAATGTCCTCTCGGCCCTTCTTTCTCGTAATTCTAGTCCTGTACATTCCCTTATTATCTCTCCTATTATTGGTTTTCTGACTGCTTCTTCTTTTGTTAGGGTCCTATGCAGGTGGACGACAACACGAGCACTGTATCTTCCAAACTGATGTCTGCTCCTACCTCTGGTTTGTCCGCCTCTCCCTGCAAGGTTCTTAAGTTCCCTTGCTTTATTATTGAGTCCCCTAAACCTGAAGCATTCTAGGCTAAGGTAGGCTCTATGTTTTCATCTCTGACGACTCCTATTTCTAAATACCTCTCTTCCTAGACTGCCAATCCTTGCGGCATCGCTGAGCTGGTCAGTCAAGGTGAGCGGTATTCTCTCCTCGTTCTCTGTTTTTGTTTCTAATCTGTCTCCCTATTCTGTTCTACTTATATCTCATGATTTCTAGCTCAAGCTTCCTTTGAGGCAATCCTTGAGCTTTATCCACCTGGCTTAGGTTTGCACACCGATATCTGCTACACGATCTGCTTAAATGCCCTCGACGTAACTCTCGCCGCAGCCAGTAATCATATCCTTCAGTCTATCCAGGACCTCAAATTTGCGACTAAGTCATACCGCGACGCCATATCAGAATTTGAGCATATCTATCAAGTCTGGGAGGACAAGAGGTCTTGTTCTTTTGAGAAATACTAAATAGTTTTGTCTCTGTCCTATTCCGTTATTCTTGCCATTATTTTCATTTTCAATATATCAGGTTTCTGTGTTTTCTTCCATGCTTGGTGGCTCGTCTAAGTCTGAAGTATTCATCTTCTCCTCAAGACAACAAATACTCTCTTCTGGTGCGTCCAGGAGCTGCTTGACTTCTTTGTTATAAGAGATCTCTTTCCTTGCAAGATAAGGTACAACTCTAAAAGCTACTACCCTATTTTGCCAAACTGCTCCATCCAATTCTGCCAATATGAAGGCTCCTCCTCTAAGACATCTGATTACCACCATGGGTCCTAAGTAACGAGGCTTCATCTTCCTGTCTGCCGAGAGCTCAATGGCCGAGTTCTTGACCAGCACTAAGCTCCCCGGTTTCAAGTTAAATTCTTTTATCTTATGTTGGAGGTCACTTTCAAGTTGTAGCATCCTCTAAATCTTCTCTCTCGAGACTCTCTGTCTCATTTCTTCTATGTGCTTTGCATGCTTAGCCAGGGCTAGTGCTCACAATCCTATCAATTCTGCGCTCGAGATCATCCTCTCTGGGTATTTCACTAGCCATGTGGCCTCCACTACATCTAGGGGTATTGTTGGGTATGCTCCTGTTACCATAAAATATGGTGAGCATCCTGTCCCTTTTCTCACTGTGATTCTGTCTGCCCATATAATATGAGGTAGGTGCCAGAACCACTTCTTAACCTCTCCTTTTGTAGCCTTGTAGAGCATCTGTCTTAGGTCCCAATGTGGCCTCTCGACTGTACCATTTGCCTGTGAATTATAAGGAGAGATAGTCACTCCTTTTATCCTGTATTTCTCTTCTAGCCATGTTACGGCCTTCTTAAATGGTGCTCCGTTATTGGTGATAATCTTTACCAGACTGCCCTATCTACAAATTATATCTTTGAAAAGCCACTGTCCTATGACTTTTGCAGTCTCTTGTCTTAGTGCTTTTGCTTCCATCCAGGAGGACAACCCGCATCTACCATGAACTATATATCTACACCCATTTGATGAAGGCATCATATGGACAGTATCAGCGTGTAGTACTTGGAATATTGATGGCATGTGAGTTACCACTGGTGGCGTCTCGAGCGCTATTCTTTGTCTGACCTGGCATAAATGGCACGACTTGATATACCAAATCACGTCTTCCTCTATTTCCAGCCACCAGAAGCACTGCTGTAGCATCCTGCCTATTGCATACGCTCCTCGATGCCCCATCTTGTCGTGACATTCTCTAAGCAGGTGCATCCTTTCTGATATCTCAATAACCAGTTGAGGATTCCCTCTACTGGCATTCTTTCTATAAAGTTTCCCATCTTCTCTATCTAGCCAGTAGTGCAACACTTGCCGCACAAATCTAGCTTGGTCCACAGTCATAACTCCTATTTCTGACAGGTCTCTGGTTGTCAAGTATCTCTTGACCTTGGACAACATTTTTTCTTGATGTTTTGCGTGGTCACTATGCCGATTATTGTTGTAGTCCCCTAGTTCTTCCTCCTCAGAACTATCTTCCGAGCCCTCATCGTGCTCGTCTCCCTTGGGCTTCATGACCTCTGTAAAAGCTGCTCTCGAGTGCTCTGATCACTTTATAACTTTTATTTCTGATTGCCCTAGCTGCATTAAGGGATCATCTTTCATAATTCCATGATAAAAACCCTCTCTTGAGTCGATTTCATCATAGAATTCTTCCAGTGTTAGGAGATCATCTCCCGTCTGTCCTTCTTTTCTAACGATAATGTCTCCACCACTGTCTTCTGATCCATCTTTAAATCTCTCTGGCATTGCATCCCCAGATACCATTTCCTTCTCGAGAGTCCATCTGGTCCAAAAGTCTTTCCTTTCTTGTGAACTAATTCAAAGAAAAAGTTCATTTTGATATAGTCTACCTAGCAATTGATCGTCGCGTTGGGCATCTTTCCCAGATTATTTAACATTCCAGCCAAATACTTGGTGTCTGTCTCTACTATGAAGTCTTGACAGCCTCGGAACAGATATACCTCCTGCTCAAGGGCACGTCTGAGACTGCACAATTCTCTCTTGGGTTGCGAGTATCTCTGCTGTCTCTTGTCCATGAGGAGTGAGTTGAACTTAATGTAATGTATACGTTTTGGCTCAATCTCGTCTCTCTGATATATATAGTATCCAACCGCCCTCCACGAGGTATCCACAGCTAGTACCAAAGGTTGTTTGCTGGGAAACTTCGGGTTTCTAGTATGAAAACATGCTTCAATCAATGCTTTTAGATCTGATTGTGCTTTCTCCTGCATGGAACCCCACTCGAAGGTCACATCTTTCTTTATAACTTTGTACAGAGGTAAGGCTACTGTTACAAAGTTTGGGATATGATTACGGCACTGTACTGCCATTCCCAAAAAGGCTCATATATCGGTGGTGTCCATGCAAGGCCCCCAACTCATTATCTTGCCTATTACGTCCCTCATAGGTTTCCTTCCCTTATAAGAACAGTCAAAACCCACAATAGTAATGTGGTCTTCACATATCTTTGTCTTGGGGCCTGAAAATGTCCCCCCTGCATACTTCATTCTTTGTAGTATCCTGTTTACATTTCCCATATGCTCGAAGATAAACCGTCGTATCCCAGAGTTCTTTTCTAACACTTCTAAAGTCCCATCTGGCTTCTTGTACCTAGTGGTGGGGCCCCTGATGGGCATGTTATCTATGTACGGCAAGGTGTATCTAGGTATCTCGTCGCGTAGAATATATGTAACATCATTATGGAATATTGGAACTGAGTTCATCCATCCCATGGGCAGTGTGACTAGTCTCAGAGCTCCAAAGGGCATTTGGAATATAGTAAGGTCTCACAAGCATTCTGCAAGCACTCTTTCGTCGTACCCTACATACAGATCCAATATTCCTCCACAAGCTCTTCCTGCGAAGTACATTGCTAATTCTTCTGTGGCCGGAGGCAATCCTGAGTGCACTATTGTCACTCTGTTCAAAGGTTCGAGACTGTGCACAATCCTCAAACTCTTTCTGTCTTTCTTAATGACACAAAACCATCTTGAGCAGTACGAACTGTTTGAGGGCTCGTAGACACCTGCATCTATTTTCCTCTTGATTATACTGCAAACTTTGTCATGTATTGCCGGTGGTATTCTGAACAGTCTCTCAACCCACGGTACATGCGCTACCGTCGGTATCTCTATTGCCAGAAAATATTCTTCTTTGAACTTCCCTCTTTCATTATCTTCCGAAGCAAAAGCTTGGTTCTGTTCTGCTATAACCCAATGCATAAGCTTCCGTTCTTCTGGCCAGAGGAAAAGTCTAGTTTCTCTTTCCTCTCCACTGTATATCTGCCTTTCGGGCTAAATTCCGGTGGATACTCTGGTAATTTTGGAAGACCCTTAAGAGGATCGCCCGTGATTTCTCTTATAATTCTAAACCTTTCAGGTAAGGTTCCTAGCACAGGCTTTACTTTCAAGGCTACTGGCTTATATTTCTTGGCGAAACAAGCCACATCTGCCTCCTCTTCTAGGCTGACCTTCTCATTATCTTTCTCCACTGCCACTACTGCTTTTCCAGCAGCTCCGGGCTGGCGGAGCTCCATAAAAAATTGCTTGAGTACTGGATCTCGTTTATTTTCCTCTGTCTGAATGCTCTTTTGTAAATACAATAATTGTACCTCATCTCATGATAACTCTTTTATGTCTAGAGGTAATGCTTCTGAGATGAAAGACTTTCCCTCCTTATCTATTTCCAGGATACAGGGTACCTCTCATCCAAGCGTCTTCTCAGATTCCTCGAGGCTCAATGAAAATACACCAGAGTCTCTGGCTTTCTTGGTAGCAATCCTCGCTTATAAGTCGGTATTGCTGTTCTAGTCCCGGTGTTGGGACAGGTGATATTAATGGTTTGGTTCCCTTCTCGATCATTTACGATCGTACTCTCGGTTATGGTATCAAATGGTCTTCCTAACAAAATCTTGTATGGTGCCGTCTCTATTATATGTGCTTGCAGCAGCACTGTAATATCCCCTAGCATAAACGGCACGTTCTTTGCTAATCTACAGGTTCGAGACAAGCTCCCATTCGCGCTCTGCAACTGTATACTAAGGCCAGGGTCCCAGCTTATCTTATTGGCTGCTGCCACATCTCTTGTCATTGAGACTATCTAGGAGCCGCTGTCGAGGAGGGCCTCTTCTTCTGTTACTCTGTTTACTAATACCGGTATGACTCTCAGATGTACCATCTCTGGGGCACTTGCTTCTCATGCACACTCTTCTGACACAAACACCTGATATGCCCTTTCCGAGGGATGGAGGGTCTCTAGAAACTGCACTACCATATCTTTCACAGTCCAGAGTTCTGTCTTCTCTCCAGGCATGACCTCTACTTTAGCCTGGACAGCCACGGGCCCCTATAGGCTATCTATCTCAACTATGTTGGTCTCGGCTGTCTATCTCATTTGCTCTCGAGTGAGCTCCTTCCCTTCTGCACTAGCACGACGACTAGTCAGAATTTCTTTCAATGCTGTCCAGAGCTTAGGTGCTATTGCCCATAACTCTTTCGGCGTTACTGTTATCTCGCCTTCTAATATTCTATCCAAAATATCCTCTGTCTTGACACCATCTTCTATCGGCACCTTCAGCCTCGAGGGTATTTCTTTCTTTTGGAACTGTCTGAAATACTTGGCAGGCAGTGGCGGAACTTCTACTACTGGCTTCTGAGTGGGTACTCCTTGGTATGGGAACTCGTTCCAGTTGGTGAAAGTCTTTTCTGCTCTGCTTCCTGGGGCTCTAGGACTGACCCTAGGCTCTGTTATGACTTCTGTTTCTCAGCTCTCTATAGGCTTCTCTGAAACATGTGACTCTCAGAAACGAACTGCTTTCTCGAGAGACGGTTTCTTCCTCAGTTCCTCTAAAAATCCAATCTTTTCTTCTGTGGTCCTTTTGACTGAGTGTACTCAGCCGCCATCCTTCTGAGAAATCCTTCCATATCCTCCTCCTCCTGTTCTGGTTTGCTGTCTGTCTGTAACTTCTGTAGCATCACTTTGAGGTCCTTTACTTTATTTCTCAGTTGCACTACCTCCGATGGTGGTTGTTCTCTCCTAGAGGTACTGACTTGTGGCCTCTTCAATATGGTCTTGGGCAATATATCTTAATTATACCCAGTATTGGGTTCTCTATCCAGAAACTCTGCCAATTCTGGGTCCAGGTCACTCATCAGCATTACCGCTATGGACGACGGCAAGTGTTTCTTTACACATTCTCTTATGGACAGATTAGGGTCCATTGGTATTGGATCCCTATTTGCAAATCTGACAGTGAAACTGTCTACTAATATTAACCCTTTTTGCTTATCCTCGTTCTTTACCATACAGTTCAGGAACAAATGATCTGTCCCAAAACAGTAGTAACATTTCCTAGATGGTCTGGGTGCCGCTGGTCCCAAAGGACCGCTGTATCTATTCTGATTCTGGGGAGGCGAGAACTCCCTCTGGTACCTGCTTCTGTTGACTGAGGCACAAACACTCTCAATCAGGCTCTGGATGTGTTTCTTGTGTTTTTCTCGCCCTTTTTCTTGTTTCTCATACATAGTCTTTAGTAAATTCATATCCATCTGTAAGCTTTCTAAATCCAGGGATAATTCTACTTTTCTTGTCGCCTCTTGCTTCGTGAATAGCACGGGTGCTCTTGAGTCGGGATCCACTTTCCCTGCACTCACACCTGGCATTGCACTATGCTGCAAGGCTCTAGCTATGGTCTTACCGCTGACTAGGTCAACAGCCTTCTGTATTACTTGTTCTAAGGCATAGGGATCTTCGACATGGCTCCTCCCCAGCGCGTCCACCCTTAGATGACCCTGAAGACTCAATCTTGAGTTCAAGGCTTCCCTGAAGTTGACGTCTAGGCACTGCACAAAGTACTCCACTAATTCTCTATTTCCTGTGATAGCCGGTGGCTTCAAACACTTCTGTGCTATAAAAAAGAATTTCTGTTTAAAGTCTAGCAGACATTCCACTTCGGCTAGGCCGATCTCTGGGGTTTCTCGGCAAAGCCGTCTGAGCTAGTCCATAGAACCCTGCTCTTCTGTAGTTATTTCTGGATATTCTGACTTGAGATGGCTCATAAAGCCATCCCAATCTCCTCTGATATACTCCTCGAAACTTGTCCACTAGTCATTTATATCCGGGTTGATGTATTCCATTAGCCATCTAAGTTTCTGTTGCTTGTCTGTAATCTCTGTCGCAGTGAGCATCCATTCGACGAGTCTGATATAAGTCCGCAGATTTCTGGCTTGACTATCCCATCTTGGAGCGCTCGGGCTCAGGGCCAGAGGCATATGCAGTGTCGACGGCATTCTTCTGTTACTTCTTGGTGGTAATGGAGTCAGGTTCTGTGGTGGTTGTTGTGAGTTCGAAGTGTTACCAAGAATTTCGGGCAAGAGAATAGACACTTCTTCCGGAAGTTCCTCTTCTAGGTTCAGCTCCTCGACGATAGTTGCCGAAGGTTCATTCCTGGATATGTTGAACAACCCTGGTAGAGACGGTCTACTTCTGTTGGCTCTATTCTCAACAAAGGGGTTGGGCTTGCGGTCTGATGGAGAACCTAGTTTTGGTGTATTATAAATTGTTGTTTCTGCGATTGAGAGGTTCGGTGTGGCTGATCTAGTTTGTCGAGTTAGTACTGTCCTTCTCAACAATCTTTCTGGATTTGGGACCGGTTCTGTCGTTCTGGCATGTTATGCTGCTAAAGTCTGGTGACTTCTTGTTCTAGTTTCTAAAGGAATGTTCTCTCAGGGAGAGTTATTAGTGTTGTTAGCTGTTTTATCGGATGTTCAATTGGAAAAGTGTGAAGCAGAATAAGTAAACAGCATAGTAATGATAAAAGCTCCCTAAGAAATCTGAAACTCCCCTTGCAGTGGGCTCCAGATGATGGGAATCAAAGGGAATTGATCTCGAGACAAGGGTAACAACAAATGGGAATAGCAAATCTCTGAGATGTTTCACAGTTATGCACTAAACAAGTAGGCACTAGGAAGATAATCAAATAGAAAAGGAGAGCTCAGTAATAGGGAAAAGGGTAGGATATGATCCAAAAGAAACCTCAGAAATAATAATAAAATGTTTAAGGGTCCACTTGAGGTAGATCTCACCATAATAGGATCTCTAAGATGCACATTTGTCTCGCGTTGTGACACTGCTACCCTTA
>Ga0157361_1000586_pt1 | contig 13849 bp, 8 predicted proteins | sample AttlaeALBM2_FD_111481 | JGI IMG/M metagenome (GOLD analysis project Ga0157361, IMG submission 111481) | Fungus gardens microbial communities from leaf cutter ant in Ribeirão Preto, State of São Paulo, Brazil - Atta laevigata ALBM2 | ecosystem: Host-associated > Fungi > Mycelium > Unclassified ...
ATTATCCTGTACGAAGCTTTACGCGTCAGACGTCGCGCCAAGCCGTGACAGCAGGCCGCTGCGGCGCTGCGTGCGCAGCTGGACTGCGCGACGGAAAATGTTTTCATCACTGTAGAGCGTCAGCTGCCTGCGGGCACGCGTAATCGCGGTATAAATTAACTCCCGCGTCAGCACCGGTAAAAACTGGGCCGGCATCACCAGCGCGGTGTGCTCAAACTCCGAACCCTGCGACTTGTGCACCGTCATGGCCCAGGCGGTATCGTGTGCCGGCAGTCGGCTCGGCTGGACCGCTTTGATGGTCCCGTCCGGCAGCGGGAAGAAGACCTTCAGCACGCCCTCCTCGTCTGTCAGCGTGATACCGATATCGCCGTTAAACAGGCCCAGCGCGCTGTCATTGCGCGTGACCATTACCGGCCGTCCCGGATACCAGCGGCTGCCGCCTGCGGGGCGACGGATCAGCTGCAGCTGTATCAGCTTCTGCTCAATACGCTGATTGAGTCCTTCCACGCCAAACGGCCCTTCGCGCAGCGCGCACAGCAGCTGATAGCGGCCGAAAGAGGCGAGGATATCAGCCGGCGCGGCATCCTCAGCTACCTGCTGCAGAAAGTCCCGATAACCAGCACCAATCTCATTCAGCATTCGCTGATACGCTTCACCGCTGTTTAGCGGCGCACGCGCAATATCACTGAAATTGCTCTGAAAGGCGCGCTCCACCGCCTGCGCATCACCGGCGTTAACGGCTGCTGCCAGCTGGCCGATGCCGGAGCTGGCATCAAAACGGTAGCTTTTACGCAGCAGGCAGATCGCATCGCGCACCGCGGGTGCTGCGGTTTCATTACTGCCGCCGATCTCACAGCCGGTCATCAGCGTCAGCTGCGTGGCGCGCACCGGACTGTAGCCCGCCTCCGCACAGCGACAGATATCGCCCAGTACCGCTCCCGCCTCTACGGAGGCAAGCTGGTCGCGGTCGCCGAGAAAAATTACCCGCGCCTGCGATGGCAGCGCGGCAATCAGGCTGGCCATCATGCCGAGATCCACCATGGAAGCTTCATCCACCACCAGCACATCGAGATGCAGCGGATTACCGGCATGGTAACGCAAACGCTGCGTTTCAGGCTGTGCGCCCAGCAGGCGATGCAGCGTGGTGGCCTCCTCCGGAAAGCGCTGGCGCTCCTGCTCGCTGACCGCCAGCTGCTGCAGCGCTTTTCCCAGTGACTCCGTCAGGCGCGCCGCCGCTTTGCCGGTTGGGGCCGCCAGCTGAATGCGCAGCGCGCCGTCGCTCAGGCGGATCAGCGCCGCCAGCAGTTTTGCCACGGTGGTGGTTTTGCCGGTGCCCGGCCCGCCGGAAATCACCGCGGTCTTCTGCGTTAATGCGACAGCAGCGGCAATCTTCTGCCAGTCATCCGGCGCGGTGCCAAACAGCGCATCCAGCACGCTGCGTACCTGCTCCGGGGCAAACGGCTGCGGCGCAGCCTGAGGATGGAAAAAGCGCGCCACGTCACCTTCATGATGCCATAAGCGATGCAGATAGAGCCGGTCGTCGCTCAGTACAACAGGGGCCGCGCGATCGCGGGAGCTGAGCGCATCCCAGCCCGCCAGCAGGCTGTGCCAGTCGTGCGGATCGCCTGCTGCCTGCCAGATCGCCTGCGCCAGTTCGGGATGACGGCCGCGAAACAGCTGCTCGCGGTTAAGCTGGGCCAGCGGCAGGCAGACATGCCCTTCTCCGGCTTCAGCGCTGAGACAGGCAGCAGCCAGTAAGCGGGCGGGTTCATCGCTGGTGGCTATCAGCTGAGCAAACTGCACGTCCAGCGGGCGCAGCAGCCGCAGCTCTGTTGCCTGCTTTAATAGCGTAGTGATATCGCTCATGCATCCTCTCCCTGCCCGCGAAACAGGCTATCAAGTTGTGTGACAAATTCAGCGGCAGGACGGGTGAAAAAGACGCCATTATCAGGCGAACTGCCATCCATACCGCGCAAAAACAGATAAAACACGCCGCCCATATGCTGCTCATAGTCGTAATCGGGCAGCCGGTGCTGCAGAAACCGGTGCAGCGCCAGCGTATAGAGCTGATACTGCAAATCGTAGCGATGGTCAATCATCGCCTGTGCCATGGCATCCGGGGTATAGGCTTCATGACTCTCCCCCAGCCAGTTGGATTTATAATCCAGCAGGTAATATTTTCCGTCCCGGCGAAACACCAGGTCGATAAAGCCTTTGAGCATGCCCTGCACCTGACTGAAGTTAAGTGCGGGCGCCTGCGCAGAGAGCGGGTCATGCTGGCGCATCAGCCGGTCCAGCGCGGGAGCGGTAAGCAGAGCGCTGATAGGCAGATAAAACTCCATCTCAATCAGGCGGTCGCGTGCGGCCACGTCAGCCAGCCGGATCTGCTGCGCATTAAGCGGCGTAGTCACAACCCGCTCAATCCAGCTGCTCAGCACCGGCTGCCAGTGCAGCGGGTAGCCGTTCTGCTGCAGATGCTGCTCCAGCAGCTCCGTCCCTGGCGGCTGGGTAAAGTCGATCGACTCAAACAGCTCATGCAGAAACGTACCCGGTGCGGCACCGCGCGGAAAATGATGTGGCGTCAGCACAACCTCTTCGGTCGCCGCCTGCTGCTCTTCACCCGCCGCTTCCAGGTCGAAGTGGGGCACCACCTCCAGCAGGCGATGCGCGCTGTGCTGCTGCAGACCTGAATAGCTGGTCACGCGCCACGATTCAGCCAGCTGGCGCGATATCGCGCGTGCATGCAGATCGTCGCGTACGCCAGCCTGCACCTGCCAGCGTGCGGCTTCAGCACGATCGGCCATCACCACCTCGCACCCTTCGCCGTTCAGCGCTTCCAGCAGCGCGCCGAGCTGCTCTGCCGTCGCCGCTTCGCCGCGCTGCAGCAGATAGCCCAGCGCACTTTTATGCAGGTCGCTCTCGCCTTCTTTTTTGCGCGCGCCGCGAAACAGCGGCGCCACGCCGATGCTGCAGTGATACACAGAGCGCGTCAGCGCAACATAAAGCAGGCGAAGATCTTCTGCCAGTCGCTCCTGTTCCGCCAGCGCCAGGCTCTGCTCATCGCCCTGCAAATCCAGCACCGCGCTGAAATTATCGCGGTCGTGGTAAAGCGCAATATCTGCTTCACGGAACCCGGCTGCAAACGGCAGCCAGACCAGCGGATACTGCAGCCCTTTGGATTTATGGATGGTGACGATCTGCACCAGATGGCGGTCGCTCTCCAGTCGCAGCTGCTGGCTGGCCGACTGACTGTCGGGCCGCGCTATCTGCTGTGCCAGATAACGTACCAGCGCATGCGGGCTGTCAAGCTGCGATGCCGCTTCCTGCAGCAGCTCCCCCAGATGCAGCAGATCGGTCAGGCGGCGCTCGCCATTTTCCGACGCCAGCATATTTTCGGCCAGCTGGCGCTCCAGCATAATTTCCCGCAGCATTGGCAACACACCGCGCTGATGCCAGAGGCGCTGCCAGCGCGCAAAGGTATCTACCAGCGTGTCCCAGCCGCGCGCATCGCGATCGAGCGCATCCAGCTGAGCCGCATCCAGCGCAAATAGCGAAGTCGCCAGCGCCGTACGCAGCATCCGCTCCTGTTCCGGAGCCAGAATAGCGCGCAGCAGCCAGAGCAGCTCGCGCGCTTCCGGTGTCGTGTAAACGCTGTCGCGGTTAGAGAGATAGACTGAGGGGATCGCGAGCTGCGCCAGCGCTTCGCGGATCTGATTCGCTTCGTTGCGGCTGCGCACCAGCACCGTGATATCCGATGCCTGTACGGGCCGCAGCGCCGGCCCTTTTCCCAGCATCGCCTCGCCCTGCTGCCCCGCCTGCAGCCAGCGGCTGATATCCATTGCGCACTGCTTTGCCATTTGCTGCTGATATTCGCTGACGCTGGCACCGCTGCCGGGCTGCAGCCAGAAGCGCAGCGCGGGCTGTTCTCTGCCCTCTGCCTTTAGCGACAGCGCCTGGTTAGGCGGCGCAAACTGCACCGGCAAAAACGGAATTTCAGCAAACAGAAAGGGAGCCGGCAAGCGCGAGAAAAGCTGGTTTACGCTCTCTACCATCGCGGGTGACGAGCGCCAGTTAGTGTCCAGCGTATAGTGCGCCGCAATTTCATTACGCGCCCGGATATAGGTAAAAATATCCGCCCCGCGGAAAGCGTAGATCGCCTGTTTGGGATCGCCTATTAGCAGTAGCGCATGTTCAGGCTGATGCATATAGAGCGTACGGAAAATCCGGTACTGCTGCGGATCGGTATCCTGAAATTCATCGATCAGCGCCACCGGGTAGCGCTGCCGGATCAGCTGCGCCAGCTGCGCGCCGCCCGCCTGCTGCAGCGCATCATCAAGCCGGCTCAGCAGATCGTCAAAGCCCAGCAGCGCCTGCAGCCGCTTCTGTTTATGCACCGCCTCACGCACTTCGGTCAGCGCCCGAGCAATGACCACATCACGCAGCGACAGCGGTTCAGCCAGAAACGCGTCAATTGCGCTGAACAGCGCGTGCCGCGGGGCGTCGCCTTTTTTGGTTTTCTCATCCAGTATCCGCTGCCCGAAGCGTGCCAGCTCGGGCGGAACCTGGTAATCACTGCTGTCGCTATGGGCCCACTGGCTCACTTTACTGACCCAGGCGGGCAGATGTTTGCTGCTGTAGCTGCGCTTATCCACGCCCGACTGCTCAACCAGCGTCTGCACGTCATCACCCAGCGTTCGCCACTGCGCTTTGATCTCCGCGATGCGCGCCATATTACGTGCATGCCGCGACGCAAGCGTCTCCTGGTCATCCGGCGGCAGCCGCAGCGAGGGCGACTCTCCCTGCAGCCACGGGCGCAGGGTAGCCAGCAGCTGTTCCGGCCCCAGCCATTCGGTGACAATCACGCGCGCGATATCCAGCGTCAGCGGATAGCAGTGACGCCGCCAGAAATCAGCCGTTGCCTGACGCAGGAGCGGATGCTCATCTTCAATCAGCTGCTGTTCAAACAGCATGCCGGACTCAAACGCGTTAAGATTGAGCATACGCTGGCAGAAGCCGTGGATGGTGAAAATAGCGGCTTCATCCATCTGTCTTTCCGCCGCCAGCAGCAGCGAGGCGGCCTCTTCCCGCTGCGGGATCGCCTGCAGCAGTGCGGTCAGCATCGCATCGCTGCTGACGCCGCGAATACAGGCGAGCCGCAGCGCGTGGATATTCGCGCGGATACGACCGCGCAGCTCTGCCGTCGCCGCTTCGGTGAACGTCACCACCAGAATCTCTTCTACCGAGAGCGGGCGACTATAAGCGTTCTCTTCGCCCAGCCCCAGCAGCAGACGCAGATAAAGCAGGCCGATGGTAAAGGTTTTACCCGTACCGGCAGAGGCCTCAATCAGGCGCTCGCCGCGCAGCGGCAGCGTCAGCGGATTGAGGGATTCAGCACGCTGACTCATGGCGTATCACTCTTAACCGGCAGAGACTGCTGCAGCTGCGCCAGCGCCGCCCAGGTGGTAAAGCCAGGTAGCGCTGCGTAATCTGCCTGCGGTGCGCTCTCCTGCGTACCGCTGATCTGGGAAATCATCGCCATTCCCTGCTGCCGGATCGCCTGCCGGAAGAAAGTGGCCAGCTGCGCCGGCGTCAGCTGCTGCACCTGCGCAATCACTTTCTCTCGCGTATCGAACGCATAGTTCTGACGGCTGAAGTCACGACTGTAGCGATTGGCTTCCTCCTCCAGCGTCTGAGGACGCTGTTTCAGCTCATTGATCATCGCCTGCTGGTACTGCGCAAAGGTCTCGGGCTTCATGCTGCGCAGCCGCTGTTCTGCCTGCGGATAGAATGCCTGGAAGCGCTGCAGCAGGAACGCAGGCTGCCGGCTGTTGCTCTGCAGCAGAAAACCGATGCCCCACTGGCGGCCTATCGGCATCTGATAGGTAAAGACGGCATAGCCCAGCTGCTCTTCCGTGCGCAGCTGGTTATAAAACCACGGCTGGATAATCTGACTCAGCAGCGTACTGGCGGCCATGCTCTGATATTCATCATACCCGACAGGCACATAGAGCGCCGCCAGCGCGGAATCGCTGCTGCTTCCCGCCTGCTGCAGGTTCGCCTTGATCGGTTTATCCACCACAACATAGTCACTGCGCCACGGTGCCTCTCCGCTGCTCTGCAGCTGCGCTTTCAGGGCCACGCCAAGCGCTTCCGTCTCTTTTGCTGAGAGATTACCCACCGCCAGCATCTCTGGTGTCGACTGATGCAGCAGCGCGTCACGCCAGGCGATCACCTCCTGCAGCGTGATCTCCGGCAGCAACCGGCGGCGTTCGTCGCGCTGGGTATAGGGCAGCTGCGACAGCATCTGCATCGGCTGGATCGCCTGTTCAAACGCTTTGCCTTTTTCAGCCGCATCCAGACGGTCGCGATACCAGGATTTAGCCTGAGCGAGCTGCGCTTCATCCGGACGGAAGCTGCTGTAACCGGCGACCAGCTCCTGCAGCAGCTGCGGCAAACGCTGGGTAAATCCGCTGGCGTTAAACACCAGGCCATCATCTTCTCCCACGGAGAAACTGATGCCACCCACCGACGCCTGCGAGTTGAGCTCATCCAGCGCCTGGCTGGAGAGATAATCATTCAGACCAAACAGCACCTGCTGACGCGCGTCGCCGATCGTTGCCTTATTGCGTAGCGCCAGGGTAATCGCCGCTTTTGGCTCGTCAGGATAGAACCGGCTCGGCATCCATAAAATACGCATTGACGCGTCATTACTGAGCACAATCGGATGCGTGTAGTTTTTCCCGTCGCGTGCAATCAGTGAAAAGTCAGTGGGAATATAGGGATTGAGCGCGGGCAAAGAGAGCGTGATATGCGCTGCACGCTGCTGCCAGTCGCTGTACTGCGCGGCGCTGATTTTATCAACCTGATACGGCGCATTAACAAAGTAGGCCTGCTGATTGTGCGGCTCCTGCGGGCTGATATACCAGATGCGGGCATTTTGCGGCGTCATCTCACCAAGGCGTGCCGCTACCGCTGCAGGATCGAAGCGATCGGCAAGGTAAGGCGCATCCAGCGTGTGCGCGACCGGCACACGCAGCATGGTGTCGGCCAGCCACTGAATGTAGTCCATATCACGGGTAATTGACGGATAGCGGTAATCAAGCGCCAGCACATGCGATACCTCGTCAAAATAGCGCTTATCAATGCCGTTGCGGCGCAGCATATCGAGGTAGCTGAAAATGGCGGCCACGACTTCATCGCGTTGCGTCAGCCCTTTATCCGTCAGCGACACAGAAATAGCAAAGACGCCGCTGCTGCGCTCGGTGACCGGATCGGCCCCTGCGGTCACGCCATCGGCCAGTCCCTGCTTCTGCAGCCAGTCATTCAGCGTATTGGCGCTGCGGTTACCCAGCAGATAGCCAATCAGCGTATCTGTTTTGCTGCGGAAATCGGCGCTGTTGTTCGCGATCCGAAACTCAATCTTCAGCTGTTTACGCGGCTGAGCCGGCACGTAGTGAATAATGATGCCTTTCTGCGCCCCGGTGACCACCGGTACATCTATCTCCGGCACGCTAGCCGGATGTGCCGCGACGCGCCCAAAGGTGGCGGCGGCCATCTGCGCCATCTCAGAGAGCGGTTTATTGCTGTAAATCACTGCTTTCATCAGGCTGGCAGAATAGTGGGTACGGTAGAAGTCGCGCAGCGCCTGCTGCAGTTTGCTGCCCGGTTTATCACTCAGCGTCTCCAGGTTGCCTCCGGAGAAACGCGAACCCGGATGCTGCGGATTCAGCGTCTCAGCACTGACCTGCGCCATGCGCAGCCCGTCCCGCGAGCGCGCCATCGTCAGCTCTGCGTTGACGGCGTGACGTTCGCGATCGGCGTTAACCGGATCGAGCAGCGGCTCCGCAATCGCATCCGCCAGGCGATCTGCCGCAGGCTGCAGCGCATCGTTCTCCACTTCCAGATAGAATGCGGTGCGGTAAGAGGCGGTGCTGGCGTTGTGACTGCCGCCGTGCATTTTGAGAAATTCCGCAAGATTATCGGGCTGGGGGTAACGTTTTGAGCCCATCAGCACCATATGCTCCAGATAGTGCGCCAGCCCGGGCTGCTGGTCGGGATCGTCCAGCGAGCCAATCGGCAGCGTCAGCGCCGCCAGCGACTTCGGGGCCTCAGCGTCTGAAACCAGCAGCACCGTCATACCGTTGTTCAGGGTAATCGCCTGATAGCTGCGCGGATCGCGATCGCTTTTGCGGATAATGTCATTAACCGGCTGCCAGCCCTGTCCGGTATCGGCAAAAACATTCAGCGCCAGCGCGCCTGACAGCAGCGCGCCGATACAGCGTGCGTAAATCCGCATGTAAACCCCTTAATCTTACTCTGCCCTGCGGCTGGTTTTCCGCGCAGGTTTATCAACATATTATTCTGGCGTAAGCGCGACGCTTAGCAGCTATTTATCATCCTGATGGGCGAGACGTACCGGCAGATACCACTGCCGTGCTGCAGCGATAATCGCCTGCAGCATCTCCTCATTCAGCGTGCGATTCAGGCGCTGGAGATAAGGATCGCTGCCCTCCCCCTGCACCTGATAGCCGCCCTGCCACGCCTGCAGCAGCTTATTCAGCGCCTTTTTCTGCGTGGCGTCATCTTCCAGCAGCTGGCCGCTTTTGCGATCGAAGCTCGCCTCCAGCCAGGCGCCGCCGCTTTTGTTTAACAGCAGCAGCGGCTGCGCCAGCCCCTGCTCGCAGGCGGCGGCATACTCTGCCAGCAGCGACTGCGCCCGGTCGGCGGCTACGGCATGAAAGCGCCAGCAACTCTGTTTACGGCCATACATCCGGCTTACGCCGCTGCCGCCCAGCGCACAGTAGACCAGATGCTCCAGCCACAGCTGCAGTCCGTCATTCATGTTCAGCACGCCAGGCCGCCAGCGCAGCAGGCCATCAGCCTGCACCTGCGTCAGCCAGCCGGTCAGCCGCACGGTACCGAGCTGCAGATTTACCTCCTGACTCTCTGCCGGCAGGCGCTCTCCGGCGACTTCCGCCGCAACCTCCTGCATCTCTTCGGTCTGGCTCTGCCAGAAAAGTTCACCAAAGGCGCCATAAGGCAGGTTACCTGCTGCGCGATGATGCGCATAGAGCTGCTGCGGATCCTCGCCGTTCACCAGCGCATTGAGCAGCTGCGCGTTTAACTGATAGCGCTCAAGGCTATCAGGTGCAAAGGGCTCGCTATCGGGCAACTCACTCTCTTCTGTCCAGAATGAGACGCCAAGACGCTGCTGAAACCAGGCGCGAACCGGATGACGCCAGAAGCGCAGCAGCTGTTCCAGCGTCACAATCTCCTGCGTTTTCACCGCCAGCGGCTGCACGAAGTCGGGCTGTGCCACGCCGCGGCCGGTAGCCGCCGGCAGCCATTCGGCAGCAAAGCTCTGCCGGTGAGTGTCAGGCGCAAAATTCTCTGCGGCAAATGGCATGCGGCTGTGCAACGTTTGTAAGTGCTCACGTACATGCTGTTCACTGATGTCCGGCTCGCACTGCTCATCGCCCGGCAGGCAGAAACTCTGCCCCAGATAATCAAGCAGTTCCGTGACCAGCACTGAGGGATAGCGCTCGGTATTATCCTGAATCGCCCGGCCGATATAGCTGATATAGAGCTGCTGCTGGGCTGAAATCAGGGCCTCAAGGAACAGATAGCGATCGTCATCGCGCCGGCTGCGGTCGCCTTTGCGCGTCTGCTGCTGCATCAGGTCAAACCCTACCGGTGCCAGCGTGCGCGGGTAGACGCCATCATTCATACCCAGCAGGCAGACGATTTTGAAGGGAATTGAGCGCATCGGCATCAGCGTACAGAAGTTTACCGGACCTGCCAGAAAACGCTGGCTGATGCGCTGCTGATCGAGGCGTGAGCGCAGCTCATCGCGCAGCAGCGTCACCGGCACCGGCTGCTGATAAGCAGATCCCATACCCTGTTCAATGATCTCTTTCCACTGCGTCTCTACCAGCAGCAGCGCCGCCTCGCTTTCGGCATCCCCGCTGAAAAAGCTGTCAATCAGCTCACGGCACAGCGGCAGCCACTCCGCCAGCGTGCGCTCACCGGCCAGCCGGCTGCGCCAGGTATCAAGCCGCATCAGCAGCTCGGCCAGATGTCCCGCCAGCTCTGCGATCAGACCGCTTGACTCATCGTAAGGCAGGATCCCCTGCCAGTCACCGTTGCGGCTCTCAAGCGCATAGCCCAGCAGCATACGCTGCAGGCCAAAACGCCAGGTGTGCTGGCCGGTAACCGGCAGCGACAGCGCTTCAATGCTGGCATCGTCCAGCCCCCAGCGAATACCGGACTCCATGACCCAGCGGCGCAGCAGACGCAACCCGCTCTCATCCACGGAAAAACGCTGCGCCAGCGCCGGCACCTCCAGCAGCGCAAGGATCTCCTCTGAGGCGAAGCGACTCTCCGGCAGCGTCAGCAGGCTCAGCAGCGCCAGAATGGCCGGATGAGCCTGACTGGCACGACGGTCAGAAATGGCAAATGGCAGATAGCGATCCGGCGGTGCGCTGGCAAATGCCGCCTGAATAAAGGGCGCATAGCTATCGATGTCTGCCACCATAACGATGATATCGCGCGGCTTAAGCTCAGGATCGGCCTCCATCATCGCCAGCAGGTGATCCTGCAGCACCTCCACTTCACGCTGTGCGCTGTGACAGATCTGCAGCGTGATGGAGCGATCGGCTGGATCGAGAGGGCGCTTCTCTGCGCTGTTCATCAGCTCTCCGGCACTCAGACCAATCACCGCGCGATCGTCAAGATTCAGCAGGTCAGCCTGCAGGTTGTGCAGCAGCGTGTCATCAGGCAGATCGACAAATGCATCGATATCGTTGGCGGCTGACTCCATCTGGCTGAGCAGAAACAGGTTATCGCGTCCCAGCTTTCCCCAGGAGGCGAGCAGCGGGTTTGTCAGCTGCTGTTCACCGCTGCTGTTAAACAGCGTGGAGGCGGCTTCAGGTTCGCGAAACAGCGGCAGCGTCTCCTCTGAATGCAGACGGCGGCGCTGACGGCTCTGCAGCTTTGCCAGAAACGCGTAATCCTGAATATCCCCCCAGTAGTGGCGGCAGGGATTAGTAAACAGCAGATGAATATCGATATGGCGGCCCAGCGCTTCAAGCGCCTGCAGGTAGACTGGCGGCAGCGCGGAGATACCGCAGATAAATACGCGCGGCGGCAGGCCAGGCGGCGTGCTTTCAGCCCGTTCCAGCGTTTCAATAAAGCGGGCGTACAGATTGGCACGGTGCCACATCGGCTGACCGAGGCTTTCCGTAAAGCTGACCAGATCGCGCCAGAGCGCCGCCTGCCACTGCTGAGCGTCACCCAGTCCCTCAATCAGTGCACCATGCTCCCAGCTGTTGAGCCAGTCAGCACGATAGACCAGATACTGGTCAAAGAGGTCGGCGACGCGGGTGCTGAGCTGGTAGAGCTTACGCTTGTCGTCGTCATCCTGCAGATAGAGCCGCAGCGACTGAAACGTCTCCTGCTCCAGCAGCACCGGCAGGCGCTGCATCAGCTTCCAGCTCATGTTGGCTTTAGTAAAGGCGCTCTCTTCCGGGATCCCCGGCAGCACCTTCACAAACATGCTCCAGATAAAGGTGGCAGGCAGTGGGAAATCGATATTTGCGGCAATGCCAAAGCTGTTTGCCAGCTCCATCTGCAGCCACTGCGCCATTCCCGGGCTCTGTACCAGCACCTGTTCAGCCGCAAAAGGATCGGCGAGAGGCTGGTTTTCAATCAGGATGCCTGCCAGATTTTTCAACAGATCGAGCTGATTGGAGTGGTAAACCCGGAACATAATTCTCCTTTAACAAAGCAGTACCCTACAGCCTGGTCACTCTACCCTTAAACGGCGGAGATGCCTATTAATCTGGTCATCTTCGTGACATTTCAGCCGTGCCAGCATCGCTGTGCGCTGATGCGGGCCGGTCACGGTCACCCGCTCCAGCGTGCAGCTACCTGGCAGAATCTGCTGCTGGCGCTGCGTGTGCCAGCCCGCTGTGTCATGACCCAGCAACGCCTGCTGCGCAACCTGCCACGCCTGTCGCTGCTGCCACTGCTGGCTGAACCCCAGCGTCAGCGCACGCTGATAGTGCAGCAGCGTCGAGATGCTCAGCGCCAGCAGCAGCATGCCCACCAGCGCCTCGGCGAGGCTAAATCCCCGCTGTAACTGCCTCTCCCGGACACGCCTCCGGCGCTGCCAGCGGGCAGAAGTCAATCCAGCCGTGCGGCAAGGCCAGCACGCGCGTTCCACGAAGTTCAACCCAGCGGTAGAGCCAGAGTGCGCTGCCTGCCTGGCGCGCGGATAACAAGCCATGCCCTTCCTCCCTGCGCAGCAGACAGCTCTGCCACTGCGCGGTTGTCCACTGCTGACACTGCCAGCCTTCAGCCGGCGACCACTGCTGCTGCACTCCCCAGCGCAGCGCCGCCTGCGCCTGGCTGTGATGCTGAAAGTAGTGCTGCGTATCGGCAACCAGCACCATGCTGCGGCTCAGCTGCTGGCGGGTCGCATGCAGCGTTACGCCTCCCAGCAGCAGCAGCATCATGATCATGCCGAGTGTACTGTTGCCCCGCTGGTTCACAGATTGATGCCTTCGATAACGCGTACCAGCGTGACCTGCTGCTGACCTGCACGTGCCGCCAGCTCCAGCCGCAGGTAGCGCTGCTGGCGGCTGACCTGAAAACGTTCCAGCAGCATAAATGCGGGATCGGTGATGCGCTCCCAGCCGCTACCGTGACACGCCTCAACGCCGCGCTGCATCTCCAGCTGCCCGCTACGCAGACGATAGCCGTAGTAATCACTGTCGCTATGCCCCGCTCCCTCCCAGCGACCGTTGCTGTTCTCATCCCAGCGCAGCAGCACACAGCTGCCGCTGTTTGCCAGCGTCAGTGGCGCACCGCTGCAGGTTCCCCGGCAGTAGCCCGCCCGGCGCAGCGCTTTTTCCAGCATGCCGGCTATCTGCTCCAGCTCCTGCTGCAGCTGTACCCGCTGCTGCAGCCGCAGATTCTGTTCCAGCAGCAGCGGCAGAAAACGCCCCAGGCTAAGCATCAGCATGGCGCTTATCGCCAGCGCAATCAGCGTTTCCAGCAGGCTGAACCCGGCCTGAGCTACCCGCACGTCGCTGCTTCCGGCTGGCAGAGACGAACACGCGCGCGGGCAGAGATGATTGCGCGCCAGCGCCCGGCAGCGCTCGTTATTTCCACGCTACCGGCGCGCGCTACGTCTCTGCGCCCGTAAAAACCGGGTTCGCCCGTCAGTGCGCTGAGGTGTATGCCTGCATACGGTGGCGTGAACCACCAGCGCGAGGGCGTCGTGCAGCCTGCAGGCGGTACGGGGCCGGTACCGAGACAGCCACCCTGACCCGGCTGCAGCCAGAGCTTTAGCTCGCGATTATGCCAGCCCGCATGCGCACGCAGCTGCAGCAAAAACGCCTGCAGCTGCAGCACACTTTCGCGCAGCTGCTGCTGCTGCTGCCACCGCTGCCACCCCTGTATCGCCCCGCCGCCCAGTACGCCTGCGATGAGCATGACGATTAGCAGTTCCGGCAGGGTAAATCCGTGATGATTATCTCTGTTCATGACGTCACTCTGCCGTCAGCGCAGCAGCGCTACAAGCGTGACAGTTGTGCGGTCAGGAGGGGCTCACAGACGTGCTTCATCCGCTACAGAGAGAACCATTTTTTTGTGCGGCAGCGTCAGAAAAGCGTGGCCTGACAGGCAAAAAAAAGCCCTGCACAGCGGCAGGGCTCAGGGGCGTTCGGGAGCAGATCAGACTGCCACAGGGGCCTTGATGGCAGGATGGGGATCGTAGCCTTCTACCTCAAAATCCTCGAACTGATAGTCGAAAATTGAGGCTGGCTTACGCTTAATCACCAGCTTC
>Ga0157361_1000588_pt1 | contig 13767 bp, 12 predicted proteins | sample AttlaeALBM2_FD_111481 | JGI IMG/M metagenome (GOLD analysis project Ga0157361, IMG submission 111481) | Fungus gardens microbial communities from leaf cutter ant in Ribeirão Preto, State of São Paulo, Brazil - Atta laevigata ALBM2 | ecosystem: Host-associated > Fungi > Mycelium > Unclassified ...
AGTCTGCTCTAGATTGAAATTATCTCGCATTCCAAGGATATCTCTGAGCCTTTGATTTCTAGAGCTTCAATATTGATAGTCTGTATCTGAGAAACCTGATGCTAGCTCATCAGTCTTGCCTCCCAAGGTATATGCTATTCTAGCATGTGGTAGCTTGGTCACTACTTAAGAGAAGTACCCAATTTTGGGTCTAGATTATGTCTGGAGCTTGTAGGAAGTCTCTAGAGTGAATTCCAATAATGAAATCCAGGGGTATAAATTGTATCCTATGCTATATTTCCACAGAAAATTCTCTAGCGGCGTAACAGCACACTTTTCGCCAGCTGCGCTAAGCAAAATCCTTCTCTGGGGCTAAGCAAACCTTTTCTTCCTCTACTGCATCCTTTAGAGCCATTAAATCTTCAATCAATTCCTCTCTTTGCTCTGCGGTTAACCTCCAAACGTCCAAATGATGGGGGCAGTCCTTCACAAGATGGTTAGTCTCTCTGCATCAATAGTACCTTCGTGGAGGTAAGGAGCGCATTTTCCAGACTATATCTATGTCCATGGGTATTCCTCTGGATGGCGTAGGTGGAGGGGGCCTTGGTGGAATGGGGGTGGAGCTGGCTGAGGAGGGTGGAACATCGAGAGAGGGGTCGAACAAGGCGGGGTGGAGCGTGAAGGAGCCAAGGTTGTTGTCCGAAGCGTGAATTGGAAAGCCTCATTTGCCAATCTTGCCTGGTTGATTATCTGGGCAGCTGCATACCAAGCTTCCGGATCCATGTCTGCAAGTAGCAATTTGGCTCTGGATGTTTAACCTGAGGCCTTGATGGAACTTCACCACAAGAGTCCAAGGGTCTGTGTATCCGGCATCTGAGACCAGGGTCAGAAAACTGTCTAAGTAGTCATCCACCATCCAATTTCCTTGATAGTATGAAGACCCTTCCAAGGTGTTGACAGCATCCGACTCTGCATTGATGGGGATCAAAGGGAATTTGATCTCGAGACAAGGGTAATAACAAATGGAAATAAATAATTCCCGAGATGTTTCACAGTTGTGCACTAAACAAGTAGGCACTGGGGAGGTAATCAAATAACAAAGGAGAGCTTAGGAATAGGGGAAATGGTGGGGTACAATCCAAAAGAACCAGAAGAAATGGTAACAAAGTATTTAAGAATCCACTCGAGGTAGATCTCACCGGAATAGGATCTCTAAGACATGCGTTCGTCTTGCGTCGTGACACTACTGTCCTTACCTAGTCTAGTAGTCTGGTTTGCCGTCAATACAGCAGAACTACCTAGAACTCCCATGCCATCATGTGGGCTCTTCTTCAGCTAACCGTACAACTGGAAGCCAACTCCAATGACATGTAGCAAGCTATTAACTCCTAGCATAAGTGAATGCCCAAGTCTGTTGGGGCTCGAATTCCCATTGAGGGAGGGTTTTGGTGGGTTTTTAGAAAGTAAAATAGAATACTTGGGAAAAACTAAAAACTTAGTCACTCAAAGATAGCCGTTGAGCCTTAGAGCAACAGAGAGGGATGGTGATGAGGATGTAATACTTGAGTTCTCTTCTGTGCCCTAGAGCATTTTATTATGATTACAAAGCAAATAGACAACAAAGAAAACCTCCAAATTCCCAATTCTAGCAAGGTTGCAATGATGGTACGGTACCCCTCCCGAGCACCAACTAACTGCTCCCCGACATTCTAGTTCTACTCCAGGAACCCTTACTCACACGATGGTCAGGCCTCGGGCTTCTCAACGGACCGTGGACAGAGACAGTGGCCTTGAGCCATCTTGTTCTCATGCACGCTTTCTTTATCTAATCTCCCTACTACTTCTCTCCTCAACTTCCTAGTTCTTCCTCTTACCTCTTCTATACCTTCCTGCCCTTTTATCTTCCAGTTTCCTTCTACTGCCATTGCAAGGCGACTTTGTGATGGTACGACTCTCTTGATCTCACTATAATTAGCCATCAGTGATGATGGCCCAAATCTGATCATAACTCTTCTTTAAATAGGACTGTCGGCAACTGTGGTATGATGTCACTCAGATCACGTAACCCGTCTAAGTTTGCTTCCGTCCTCGAGAGCACTTCTAGAAGGAAATCCATCGGGAATCTGATACGGGGCACCTAGGCAAGCATCTATGAGGCGTATGTAGTAGTGGTCACAGCTGCTACTCTGCTACTCAAGCTAAATGCTCAAGTCCACGACTGGGCATCTTAAAGGAACATCTCTAGAGGCCGAGCTTGTCTCTTGAGCTGGTTATTCTCGTTATTAAGGTGTAAAATGTCACTTAATTTGCCTAAAATTTTGTATGGCGTAACAGCATTGACCGGAAAGAACTGACTTCAGAACTGTTGTTCGAAGTCAGTCCAAGACTGAATGGGAAAAACGCCAGTGTCCGCCTCCTGACGAAAGAGGTTCTCAGACTACTTCGCGGCTCGTCCATCCTTGAAGAAGGCGAGGGTCCAAAAAATCTTTTCCTCATCACAGCTGAACTGCTCTGGGGCCAGGCACAAATATAACGTACAGGAGTTGAGGAAGGCTCAACCGGAGCTTTGTTCACCAGAGAAGTCAGGGGGAGAAGGGAGTTTCGGCCTCATCCGCTGTTTGGACGGAGCGACCGGGACTGGGGAAGGAGGGATAGTAGGAGGAGGAGACATAGGTATCGGAGGCGGAGCGACTGCTGGAGTGGGGGCAGGGCCGGTCATAAGTTGAGTGAGTTGTTGTAGCTGGGCTGTCAGGCCCGTAAGGGTAGTGTTGATAGTGTGTTCCAAAGTGTTCTGTCATTCAGTCAGCTCTTGGAGATGGTGCTGCAGGTAGCCCAAGGCATCGGTGACAGCTGGGGGGTGTCCGCAGGAAGCAACATCTCTCTTGGAGCGGAGTAATCAGAGGGCCAGAGTTTGTTAGTGGCGGGTGACCGGAGGGCAGCTGTCCACTGAGAATTTCTGGGGCTCTAACAATAAGATCTAATTCTGCTGTAAGGGCGACCGGAGTAGAGCACTCCAGGAGATTCCTTAGTTAAATTATACTATGGAATATGTTACAACTTACCTATAGGGGATTTCTCAGAGAATTAGATGAGGCTCCTGGAGGGAATAATCTATAATATATACTAAAATGTCCCTGCATTCCATTCTCTGGTAACTAGGGGCGGCACAATGAATTTGTGTTAGGAGGCAATGGGGGTGCTCCTGAGTCATATGTAAGGGGTCCCCTTACAGGGAAATAAATTCAGAAGTTGAAGGTGAAAAGAAGTTGTTTTAAAATAAAGTTCTGCCAGTGTACTGTGGTAGTGGTGATGTTCAAAATCTGATTCTTGATTCTAGACTACTGTTCTCACCCTGTTCCTGAGTCTTGCCTGCCTGGTGTCATCCTAATCATGTTATGAACATTAAGTGAGACTACAGCTATTATCAGCCATGGTCTGACAGTGAGTAGCTAGTAGATGAGATACTAGCATTGTCAGATAAAGACATCACAATGCAGTAATGCATTGAATATCTTAAGGACTCTAGAATAAACAATGGGCTTATGAACAAGACTCTTTAGAAAAATCTCAGACAATCTCCTTCTAGTTTCTTTCTATCTTTGGACTTGTACTAAATGGGACAACATCAGACTAACCCATTATTAGACACTGACTCAACTTGTTACCTTTATGACTTCTGTCACTGGACTGTCACTTAACTAGTCACCTTTAGTTACAAGTAGTGTTATCACATTGTAACATTGTCACAATACCTAGTTAGGATAAATACAGACCAGAAAGAGAAGGGAACAGCAAGTTCTCTCTTTCTGTATTCCCTCTGTAAAATCTTACTCTGAGGAATTGGTACTCTTACTTGTCTTAGGACAACCTCAAGGGTGCTACTCAAAGTCTTGTTGACATCTATCCTCTCTGATATAACCTCACTTAAAATCTTAACCAGATCCTTGAGCAAGGAGCATGAAGATATCAAGTGTTAGATATAGGCTTCAAGTTGAAACACATATTTAACTGTGAGGTCTAGAGTGTCACAAACTTTATTCAGCCATATATCCCTTAATTCTTTGACAATTCTCATGGTCCTAATGGCACCCAAAAGCCCTTAAAAAGATCTTTCAATCAATACTAGTCACTCCTTGAGGCAATCAATAATGGCTGAGATATTAGGCAGATCAACAGGTAACCACCACGGTACCATTTATTAAATCACTGATATCTCGGAAACCGCCACAATTGATGCTTTGCTTTTAGGTATCAGAGAAGCCCTTCTTATACTGCTCAGAAGGAACCTCAAATACCACTGAGGCAATTACTATTAGTGGAGATATGAAGACCTCAATGTTTGCACATAGACTTTATTAATTACCCATCAATAGTCATCTGTCCTTTTCTTAGAACAAAGGACAGCATGTTGAAATACAAATGGGGAGGGTAACAAACAGATGACAATCATCAAGTAACTACACTACCTATATACTTGTGTCTCTATTATGTAACATACCTACCAATAATATATTGATCTCATTAGTTGCATCATTCAGGCTTACATGAGATCCTAATTCCAACACAGCCTCCATAAGGTTAAGTTATCACTATTTTAAGTACAAAGGCACTACCATATGTAGAACAATAGGTAGTAGCATGTGATGATCTGTCCTAGTGCACAGACCATCACAATTCTGTATATAAGAACTCCCAGTCTGAGGGTTAGACCTCAGACTTAACAACATTTTTTGTCACTATCTGAACTTTGCTTATTGTGGGAAGGATAACAAGTTCTGGGGGGAAAGTGGTCTTAGGGTTTTGTAGTTGAAGGTCAAAAAGATATCTCTTTTTTTGTGTCGTGTCACTTTTACTATTGATGATTACATAATTATCTAATAGAGTTGAAATAGAAATTAAATGAATGAGACAACCAATAAAAGAAATAGAAATAGAAGGAGATGATGAAGCACACACTATTATGCAAGTAGCCCAAAGGCTACCCCCACATTATAATCCCCTTTGAATATATCTTCAACCCAATCACAAACAGTAAGTGATCTTTTGTAATATAGAGTCTTAACAAATCACCTTGTTTCAAAGTTGTCCTCACAGTAGCACTCTCTGGCTATGTGATTAGACTATCCTCACAGTAGTACTCTTGATTATGTGATCAGATATAAGACTTTGAATCCTCCCTGTATAACTCAACTCCCTAGCAATGCCAAACTCTGTCTTAGAGCTCCTATGATGTTGTCCCTGCAACTAAGTCACTTTGTCCTGTAGTCACTTTGTTTTGACTCAGCCTTGAGTCAAAGCAACTTAATCACTGATCTAATTACTCTAAAAATAGATTTCCACTTTTGAAAACCCAAATAGAGGAAAGAGGCAACTGAGATTGCCTACTCTCTTCCTACTAAGTAGGGGTTTTTATATGTCTAGAGAAATACAAAATAAATATACAAAAAATAGAGAAAATAATAAACCCAGTCATAAGCCTATTGATACAACAATCATTCCAGTAGTAATGGGGAATCCTGTGCCTCCTTGACTTTTTTGATTATTTCCTATGGTTTTTTCAGGTCTATTTCACCTTTGCCAAGTTACTAGGTTACCTACCACTGATCCCATGGCAATCTCTCCTCTTACTTCAGTAACTCAGGACCTGTTTTTCCTTTCTTTCTTTAGGGAGTCTCAAATGCTGTTTTCATAGCTCTCTGAGGTTCTTTGTTACTCTTTTGTCTAGCTTCTTTGTTTCTGATTGTAGTGGATCAGTTTTGATTGATTTCCTATTCTTAGCCATCACTGATTGGGTGATGCCATATCCTATTCTTATTTTCTGCTGAGCTACTAGTTTTGTTTCTTTTGTTGGGCATCTTTCTGGACTTTTTCACATAAGGCTTTCTTTTCTGACTAAGCTGTTATTTTCAGTGTTAATACCATGGGGCTATGGGCTTGACTCCACTGGTTCTTGAGTAATTGGTCTATCAGTGGTAGTGACCTTATGTCCTTGGGTATATGGCTATGTAGCTAGGTAGCCAGCTTTGTTGGTGAAGTCCTTTGTGTTTTCCCTACTACCTAGCAGTAGGTTCTATCTTAGTCCTAATTTTGGGGTGTTGTCAGAATAGCTAACTCCTAAGCTGGAATAAAGCCAACTGCTCCTTTATTAGTGCTTGACAAGGAGAACTTGACAAATGATATAGCGCAGTGTTATATGACGATAATAACCTAGAGTCCACGAGACAAAGCCAAGACTCTAGGGTACAAGGTAGACTACTTATATAGAGCAATATACATAGGAGAAATATTAGGAGAAAATGAAACTACTACGTAGACATAAGACATAACTCCAACGGATATGAGTTCATAGTACTCATATGCTCCCTATGATCGCCTGTAGTGACCTAGGCATCACAGCATAAATCTTCAACAGAACTCAATAGAGTTCCTGTTAGATTTGCTATACTATATATACAATTACTATCGTGGCTATGTACTTTGTCTCCTACAGTCCTCATGTCCATTAGCTGACTTCTTTGTCATATGCTGTGACTGTGACTTGTGACTACATTGTGATGTGACTCTGTGACTAGTCATGTGATAGTTCCCATGCTCTACCTTAGTAATAATCTAAAAGAAAAGAAAAGAAAAAGAAATATAAATAATGACTTAGCCGTTTTGTGTCATGACTTGGCAAAAATGGCTGTTATTATTTAATATTTCTTTTCTTTTTCCTTTCTTTTAGTTTTGAATATTGATTTTCCTTTTATTTTATTTTCTTTTATCTTCTCATTGATAAATGCATGAGAGAAAATTGACTTATAGAGAAGCACAGGATAAAAGGAAGGGTTAGGGTTACTCTTCATGTATAAATAATGTATAAAATCTAACGGGAACTCTATCGAGTTCTCCTTGTCAAATGCTGATAAAGGAGCAGTTGGCTTAATTCTAGCTTTGGAGTTAGCTTGTTATGAGAGCCCCAAGAAGGAGATAGTTTCCCACATATTTGAATACTTAATCCACAACATCAAGTCATATAACGGAGTTAAGATATAAATAGTGTGGGAAGCTTAGGTAATCATATTATGTGGTCATAGAACATTCCAGAAGGACATGTGATCATGGACTAGTAGTGTACAACCACTTGTAAAAGTAGTATAAGTAGTTGAGCAATCCAATGAAGAACTCCATTGAGTTCTTCCTGAACATCCACCTAGGGTAATCACTAAGAGCTATCACAGCCCATTGATAACATAGCTATCCTGACATTTTGCTAAGTCATGACAGGTGTGAAGTTACAAAATTTGTTTATTTTTAGGCCTGAATATATTTCAGGCCTCACAGCAAGACTAGGAAGATAAACAAGGAGAGTTTGACTAAGTTGAGAACTGTAAGGGAATCACTCAATGGCGCCCAGAACATGCTCAACTATAGTAGAGGAGGCATCTTAAGTTAGACCATGTATAGCCCAGGAGGTCAAACTATTGTTGAGGTAAGGTATTCTACCATACATCACTAACTATTTATACTAGACTAGCCTGGTCCATGCACCAGTCGCCATGGACACTTACATCAGGACAATAATAACTATACTGTAAGGGGACTACTATAGTATTGCTTAGATAACCTGGTAGGGTTTGCATCATCTAGTGTTCCCATGGATCCTCGGAGTTTGTGGTACCCTGTTCCCTTCCCTCTAGTTTGGATCTCCATCATAGGTACTACATAGCTATATCTGGTAGTGTAGTTATTGTTGTCTGGTGCATGTGACTATGGTAACTGGTGCACAGACCAGCTAGTCTAGTATATATAGCTAGTGATATATGGTAGAATACCTTACCTCAACAATGGTTGAAGCTTCTGGGCTATTCATTGCTTCTACTTAAGATGCCTGCTCTATTACATTGCAGTGTGACTGGTGCCCCCTCCAGTGTGCCCCTTACATATACTACCAGATATAGCTATGTAGCACTGTGATGGAGGCCCGAACTAGAGGATATGGAAACTAGATACTGTGGACTCCAAGAATCTGTGGGAATGCTAGATGATACGAGCCCTACCAGGTTGCCTAAGCAATACTAGGGCTGTTCCCTTACAAGAACAAGACTAAGGTCTTATTTGAGAAATGCCAGTACTTAAGGGTACTTAAAAACTGTATAGGACAAACTAGTTGATTAACTATTTAGAGAGTTCCAGATAGTGGCTTCAGTACATAATGAGTGTCAACAACAATGATAGAGGAGGTATGACAGAGGGGAAGAAATTGACAAGGGAAAGAAAGTAAATTGGAAAGAAGATTACAGGGAAGAACTACCAGGGAGATACATAGCAAAAATGCTATATGGATGGAATGACAAGAGGTTTGATAGAGAATATTGGGAACAGTTAGAAAGAAATTGGTTAAAATGAAAAAGAAAGGCAAGGATAGAAAGAATCAAAGAAGAAGAAGAAGAAGAAGAAGAAATAGAAAAAAATTCAAAGAGAGCAGGATAGAAGAATGGAATAAAGAAGATGAGTTAGGAACCCATATGATGAATTGTAGGGAAAAATTCTCAGGATGAGAATCCTTAGGAGAGGGGTACTGTCATGAGCTGCCTCAACCATGACCAAGAATATGACATGGACTGGAATCAAACCAGTGACTGATGAACACTTGTAGATTAAATGAGGACAAATAGCATAACTTGTATATATAGTGTAGCACAATCAATCAAGGACTCCCTTCTAACCCTGAAGAGCTCCCTGGTCTAAACCCTAGGCTAAGATCTTAAGTCAGTTGCTGACACTAAGTGAGTTAGTTGGTATATCTAACACTGAGTGATGCTTGCTGTCATTATCTGAACAAATATCTCTTGTATTAACCACTTGCTATCAGTTCAAGACTGATAGTACTTATAATCCCAGTGTAGATCCATAACACTCTGCTTCTTAGATAGCATTAAGTAGAATACATGATAGATTGTGTTTCCAAAGCCTGCCTTTCTGCTTACTTCTCTAGTTTTCTTTTCTTTTCTTCTTTTTATTCCTCCTTTTGTATTTAAGTAGAGTTGTCTACCATAGACTGCAGTCAAGCACTGGGTAATAAATTGTTGATTCAAAAAATTGTGGCAAATCTTGTAGGAAAAATGTGTGGTTTTTAGTGGTAAATATTTGTCTCAAAGATACAAAATGTAAAAGTTCTTTTTATATACTCACTTCTTCAAAAAGTGGCATGATGGACAACATGGGGCTGTTACAGGCACACTTAAATTTATACTTAACATATATCCTCTCACTTCTGATGGTCTAATGGACAGAATGATGGAAATATATGTAACAGTTCATCTTCATTCATATGATGGGATAGTGACATAGTAGAGGAAGGAAACCATGAGGTGATGACGTAGTGGAAGGAGGAAGGCACAAGTTGATGATGTAGTGTAGACAGTATATATAGTAGTCAGTGAAGGTAGTAGAACCCTAGTTTCGTCCTGGTTTATATAATTCCTTTCTAACTCGAACACCGGGTTCTAAGGGAGTTCATAACATAAGGATGAAACTATTAAATCAATTAATCTCACTCTATCATCATGATCTCACTCACTATCATCACGGCATTTTTAACCACCATTATGTTTTTCAACTCTATATCCGATGCCTGGACAAATTTAAAAGCCAAAACCAAAGAAGTATACGTGATGAATGTTCAAAACTTCATAGAAGAAGTTAAGAAAGACTTCACTGACAAACCGGCCAAACGAAAAATGAAAGAACCCAATGATTTTGAAGGAAATCCAGACAAAGTAAGGGCTTGGTGCTGAAGAATGACACTATTTTTTCAAAGCAACAATATCTCAAAGGAATGGGAGAGGATCAAAATGGTTTTAGGAAAGATCAAGAGAGAAAAGGACAATCAAGCCCAACGATGGGCGAATACTCAGATTAGGAAGTTTTTACCCTTCCAAAAGGAATAGAAAGGGACCAGTGGAGAACTCAATATATCAACCATGACCAATAAGCCCCCTTTCAACTCTTGGGAAAAGATGGCTAATGAAATAGCGTAGTTTTTCATATTCACAGAAACTCAAACTCATGTGATCGACAAATTGACCAAATTGAAGCAAGGAAATAGATTACTTGAAGATTTCTGGTTGGAATTCATCACTTGGAAAGAACTCTCTGGATATAACAAATTTGCATTAGTGGGTCTATTCAAGAAAGAGATTCACCCAGTGCTGGCATGAAAATTAGTCGAGATTGGTCAACTGAAAAACTTGAATTCATTGGACAAGTGGTATGAAAAGGCACTAAGCTTTGAGAGGTCCAAAAGAGATGTGATTGAAGAATTTGGAGGAAGAAAAATGATGGAGAATTTAGGAGACATGAAGAAGAAACTAGTTTTGAATATTCTGAGGCGAGACCCCAACGCAATGGATGTAAACAGGCGCAGAGAGATGAGGAGATGTTACAACTGTGGAGAAACGGGTCATCTTGCTGCAAAGTGCTCCAAACTAAGGAAGGAGAGGAGAGAGGAAGTGAGAATCATAGAGGAGGATTTTTCCATGGGCAGGGAGTAAGCACCGACTCACCTGCCTTAGTAGACTTGAAAGTTTGATTACCAGATGAAGTAATGAAAAACGTTTTAGGCTACTTTGGTGCAAGAAGATATGAAGCAAACAAAGGCTACTCAATGGAATGGGTAGTAAAGAAAATTCAATGGAGTAACAAAGAAGAAGCAATGGGCATACTAAAAGTGTGGGCCCATAGTTTGAGAGAAGGGGAATATACGAGAGAAAATCTGAAGGAGTTGAACGAAATGATGGATGGCGAAGTCCTAATGGCTCTCAAAGCACTGGAGAAACCCTTGATACTTAGGAAAATAGGAGACAAGCAATTAAACGTTCAGGTCAAGCTAGCAACAACAGATACTTATAGAACATTTTACAAACAGGCCTTAGTCGACTCAGGAAGCTCAAGCTCATGCATAAGTCAAAGATTCGTAAAGGAAAACCTTATCAATACCTGCCCATTGCCATTCCCAATTACCTACTATAATGCTGATAGCATGACCAACAAAGATGGAAGCGTTACAGAAGTTGTAGAGATGAACATGACTATTGGGGATCATCAAGAATTAATTCAGCTATCGGTAACCAACCTAGGCAATCACAATCTATTCTTAGGGTATGACTGGCTACAGAAGCAGAACCCAATAATCAATTGGAAGGATTCTTCGATAAACCTTCAAAACTGTCGACAATGGTGCAGAAAGATTTACGTTTCGAGAGAACCAAAGAAAGAAACAAAAGAAAAAATAGAAGAAAACAAGATAGAGGAGGGGGAGAAAGTGCTATTTGTCAACCTAGAAGAAGAAGCATGGAAGAGAGAAGAACTAAGTATCAAGAGTAGGAGTGAAGACTTAAAAGAAGCAGAAGAGAATATCCCTGAAGAATACAAGGACTTCAATGACCGAGTCTTCAATAAAGCTGTCTTCAAAAAGCTACCAGATCGATCCAAATAGGACCACACTATCGAATTAATGCCAAACACAACACTAAAAAACTGTAAAGTGTACCTGTTAAATGTCAAAGAACAAGAAGAACTCGATAAGTTCCTCAAAGAACATCTGAAGTTAGAACAAATTCGACCATCCAAGTCACCATGTGTGGCTCCCTTCTTCTTCATAAAAAAGAAGGATGGATCTCTACGACCGGTACAAGATTATAGACGACTTAACAAAGTAACAATAAAGAATAAATACCCATTACCGTTAATCCAAGAATTGATTGAAAAAGTACAAGGAGACAAATATTTCACCAAACTCGACATTCGATGGGGATACAACAATGTGAGGATCAGAGAGGGAGACGAGTGGAAGGCCGTCTTCTGAACTAACAGAGGTCTGTTTGAGCCTCTAGTTATGTACTTTGGCATGTGCAACTCACTGGCAACCTTTCAACTCATGATGGACACTCTATTCTGCAAGTTGATAATGTCAGGGAAAATCGTAATCTATATGGATGACATCCTAATCTTCACTCAAACGATGGATGAGCACAAGAGAATAGTAAAGCAAGTCTTACAGATACTAGCCAACAACAAATTATTGCTCCATCCAAAGAAGTGCAAGTTCCACCAAACAAAGATTGAATACCTTGGAGTCATTCTGTCGAAAGATACTGTGGAAACTGATCCCACCAAAACAAAAGGGGTAGCCCAATGGCCGGAACCTCAAGACAAGAGAGAAGTATGACAGTTCCTAGGATTCTGTAATTTCTATCGCAGATTCATACCTGGGTTCACACAAGTAGCCAAACTGTTGACGGAGTTAACAGGGAAGAGAGCATGGAAGTGGTAAGAAGAAGAAAAGAATGCCTTCAATAAACTCAAAAACAAGATAACGAACCCTCCAACACTAGTCATCCCTCATCCAAAACAAAGGATGCAATTAGAAACTAATGCCTCTGGATATGCTATCGGAGGAGTATTATCTCAACAACAAGAAGACAGCTCATGGAAACCCGTCACTTACCTGTCTAAAGCAATGAACGAGACGGAAAGGAACTACGAGATCTATGATTGAGAATTGTTGGTGATTATGGAAGGACTCAGACAATGGAGACAATATCTTATAGGAAATGATCAGTTTGAAATATGGACTGATCATAAAAACTTAGGATATTTCAAGAAACCCCAAAAGCTTAATTGTCATCAAGCTCAATGGACGACAGAACTCCAAGAATATAACTTCCAGCTAGTACACAAGCCAGGTAGCTCTCAAAAGAAGGTAGATGCATTGTCCAGGAGGCCAGATCATAGCCAAGGAAAGAGTGATAATGAAGATCAGATGGTGTTAAAGGAAGAATGGTTCAGGAACATTACGACCCAAGAAGGAGAGTTTTGGAAAGAGATAGAAGAAGCAGAAGAATTTACAGAAGAAGTGCGAGAAGTGGTAGCAAGATCAGAAAAAGGCTGGAGGAAAGAAGGAAAGGTGATACTGTGGAAAGAGAGGATTTACATTCCAGATTTGGCCATACTCTGAGAAGAAATTGTCACTAGACACCACGACTCTGAACTAGCAGGACACCTAGGCTATACCAAAATGTATAAACTAATCACAAGAAATTATTGGTGGCCACGAATGCTAGAAGATATAAAACAATACGTCGCAGGTTGTGAAAGATGCCAAGCAAATAAACCCAACCAACAACCCAAGAGGAATAATCTCCATCCTAACAAAATCCCAAAAGGCTCCTGGGAGGTTGTTAGTATTGATTTAATAGGACCGCTGCCAGAGTCGTTAGGATACGATGGAATATTGGTGATAGTAGATTGCTTTTCAAAGATAGCTCGCTACATACCAATCAACACAAATATCATGGCATAGGGAGTGGCCAAAGTGTCATGGGATCGAGTCTTCAAGGACGTAGGAATCTCTCAAAAGGTTATTAGCGATCGAGGACCACAGTTTGTGTCTAGGTTCATGAAAGAACTATGTTATCAGCTCGTGGTGGAAAGAAACCCTTCGACTGCCTATCATCCCCAAACCAATGGACAGACAGAACGGGTTAATCAAGAGCCCAAACAGTATCTAAGACTATACTACAACTACAGACAAAACGACGGGGCAGAATGGTTGTCAATCGCTGAGTTCTCTTATAATAATCGGATTCACTCTAGTACGGGAAGATTATGTAAGGGCAACCGGAGTGGAAGACTCCAGGAGATTCCTCAGTTAATTATAGTCAATGAAATACTGTTACAACCTACCTCCAGGAGATTCCTCAGAGAATTAGATGAGGCTCCTGGAGGGAATAATCTACATTATAT
>Ga0157361_1000589_pt1 | contig 13764 bp, 15 predicted proteins | sample AttlaeALBM2_FD_111481 | JGI IMG/M metagenome (GOLD analysis project Ga0157361, IMG submission 111481) | Fungus gardens microbial communities from leaf cutter ant in Ribeirão Preto, State of São Paulo, Brazil - Atta laevigata ALBM2 | ecosystem: Host-associated > Fungi > Mycelium > Unclassified ...
GTCAAAGAATTGATGGAGATATGGCTGAATGAAATTTGTGACAGTGAGGAGCTATCATATATATCAAATAAGATAGAAGACAGCACTGGAACTACTGCTGGTAGTTACACATATGCCATCAATTTTCCAGGTACTGCATGTGGATACCTTACACATAAGTCTGCCATCTAATAGCTATAGCTACCTAGTTCATGGAAGGTGTGGGTTGTTCTCCTAGATGGAAGAGAGAGCACTTAGGAAAGAAAATGGGAGATCCATTAGGCAATGGTTGTTTGAAGATGTCATTTGTCAATGGGGATCTCTGGTGAAAATAGTCACAGATAACAGAGTACCATTTAAGAAAACACTTAATTGGCTGGAGGAGAAGTATGGTATAAAAGGACTAACAATTTCCCCATACAATTCAAAAGCTAACAGAGTGATAGAGCAACTGCATTGGGATGTCTGGCAAATGCTGTATAAAGCTACTAATAGAGAGGTCAGTAAGTAGTACTAGTTCTTGTACCACATTATGTGGGCAGATAGGATCACAGTTAGAAAAGGAACAGGGTGTTCTCTGTATTTCATGGTGATAGGAGCACAACCAACATTGCCATTATGTTAAGACTCCAGGCTTCACAGTTGAATATGCATTTCAACTTGAAGCCTATATCTAACACTTGATATTTTCATGCTGCTCACTAGAGGATCTGGTTAAGGTTTTCAGTGAAGTTATATTGGAGAGGACAGATGTCAACAAGACTTTGAGTAGCACCCATCAAGGCTGTCCAAAGACAAGGAAGAGTACTGATTCCTCAGAGTAAAATTTTTACAGAGGGAATACAGAAAGAGAGAACTTGCTGTTCTCTTTGCTTTCTGGTCTGTATTTATCCTAATTAGGTATTGTGACAATGTTACACTATGCTAACACTACTTGTAACTAAGAGTGACTAGTTAAGTGACAGTCTAGTAACAGAAGCCATAAGGGTAACAAGTCAAGTCAGTGTCTAAGAATGGGTTAGTCCAATGTTGTTCCATTTAGCACAAGTCTAAAGATAGAAGGGAAATTGTCTGAGATTTCTCTGAAGAGTCCTGTCCATGAGTCCATTATTCTTTTGGAGTCCTTTAGGCATTGAATGCATCACTGCATAGTAATGTCTTTGTCCAACAATACCAACATCTTGTCTACTAACTACTTGTTATTAGACCATGATTGATAATAACCATAGTCCTACTCAACGTTCATAACATTAGATATATAGGAAGTAACATGGCTAGTTAGTTACCCCAGCAAGATTACCTCAACAACAGAGTTGATAGGACTAAGAGCTATAGCACTAGCAAAACATATACTATATGTAGAAGCTATGAGGACCAAAGTGAACAGAGAAAAACTAACTAGGGCAGCTAAGCTAGTAGAAGAAAAACAAATAAAAGACTGGGACTTTAAGCTGAAAAGACATATCTTAGTAAGAAATTCTGCCATAGAAGCATCGGCAGACCAGAAAATAAAAGTGAGGTACTTAGAACCCTTAGTTGTTACAAGAGGAAAAGAGGAAGCTTATGTACTTACTAAAATAGACAGATTAGTTTGGCAAAATAAAGCAGTGGTAGGAAGAGTAGTTCTTTACCTTGGAAGAAAGAGTATGCCTTTACTAGCAGAGGTCACTAAGATCTTAGATATGTCAAGCAAGGTATTAGAAGACCTAAAGAACCAAGATGAGAAGAACTGGGACTTAGAAGAAGAACCTGACTGAAAAACCATTGGGCAACTCTAAAAGAAGAACTAAAGGAGTGGCCATTCAAAACAAAAAAAAACTACAATACAAGAGATAACCATAGAAAAATAACAGAAGAAACTGCGAAGAGATGACTATTCTAAAGGATTTGATTAAAGAGTGCAAAAGATATACTCTTGCTTGGCAAACAAAGCCCAGTATTGAATACTCTGATACTCAATCTCCTGTAGACAAGACAGCATTAACTAGTTAATAGCTAGCAAATGAGCTTGGAGAGAGACTAGCTCATAGTTAATTGTATGATGAGAAAAGGACTTAAGGGTATCTTCATAAAGGTTCTTGGAACTGTTAAAAAACTTGTCTGGTATAAAACAAGAAAGGGTAAAAAGAACAACAGGATAAGATTAGAAAAAGGAACTGTCAGTAAGCCAACTGCTGAGCTGGAATTAAGCCAACTGCTCTTTTATTAGCAATTAACAAAGAGAACTTGATAGAGTTCCTGTTAAATTTTGTATACTATTTATACATGAAGAGTAACCCTAACCCTTCCTTTTATCCTGCACTTTCCTATGAGTCACTTTTCTCTCATGTATCTATCAATAAGAAAATAAAAGAAAAGAAATATAAATATTAACTTAGCCATTTTGCCAAGTCATGACAGGAATGCAACCAGTAAAGGAGGAAACAAAAGAGCCTGAATCCCTTCACTACTAACCAAGGCAATAACAAGCTTCATAGCATGGTAATAGGACTAGCTTTTAGTATCCATACCAGGGATATCAATATAATCAAGTCACACTGTTTCTGGATGAGTAGGTGGCTAGGAGAAAGTAGAAAAACAGCAAAAATAAGGAGGGAAAACCATGTACCTTCTTAGACAAAGACAAGGGAACAGTAGCAGAGAAAGTCGAAGTAGTGACCCCAGCACTAGCCTTTTCTTTATCATTGGTCACCTTATCATTAATGTTCATCTAAACAGCATTATGAAAGAGATAAGGGAGGAGAAAGAAAGTGTACCTCATCCCCAGAATCATCAACAGTAGTAGCAGATTTAAGCTGCTTCCTTTTATGAACCTAGGACAAGAAAAAAATTAGAAAGAAAAAGAAGAGGCAAACAAATAGACATACTTGTTTAGGACCATCCAGCAGTATAGAATACTTAGCAGGGGCAGTCTTACTCAAGGTCTCAGAGTCTGCATTAGGCTTAGTAGCTGATTCAGGGCAAGGTTTTTGAAAAGGAGTACAAAATTTGTTCAAAGGATCATAATATGCAGATACCTTGAAACCTAGAAGAAACTGCTGGGTATAATGCAAATAACCCCAGATCCAAAAAGCATGTTGAACAAACTCATTATTCTTTTCAAGCCCAGGAGTAGAAGGAATGCACTTAACAAAAGCAACCTAAAAAGACAATCTAGCTACTATAATGTCATGACTTGGCAAAATGGCTAAGTTAATATTTATATTTCTTTTCTTTTATTTTCTTATTGATAGATACATGAGAGAAAAATGACTCATAGGGAAGCACAAGATAAAAGGGAAGGGTTAGGGTTACTCTTCATGTATAAATAGGGTACAGAATCCAATGGGAACTCTATCAAGTTCTCTTTGTCAATCGCTGAACAAAGAGCAGTTGGCTTAATTCTAGCTTAAAGTTTAGCTTTCTTATATTAGAACTCGATTCACTTCAGAGCACTGTCTGCCTTGGACTCTACTCACTCTTTTATCTCATCATAAATCAACCCTTGGTTGCTGATCATCATGATCAGTAACTACCTCCATACATAGCTAGGCCCTTGGCTAAAAGGGACTTTGCAGTCAGTTAGGGACTATAGGTGGAAGTGTAGCACTAAGCCTAGGTGTTATTACTGAGACCTAACCTTGTAATTGGGTGGTGTTTAGTAGAATACTTGTTCCTTTTCTTGGTATAAACCTTGTGCTGCAGTCCATTGTGACTAGGTACATACAGAGGAGTAATAGTTATCTCTTAAGGAGCTGTCTAGATTAGGGATCCTATCTATTGGGTAATAGTGTTGAATATGTTCTCTGTGGACTATTATTTTGTCTTCTTTTTCTCTCATCATTATCTTCTGATTGATTAGTAAGCAAGTATGTCTGCTAGCATAGTTTTTTCTTATACCTCAGTTCTATACACTACAGACTGAGACTTGGTATTCTAATAGGTCACTTACTAATATCACTGCAATAATAGGTTATGGGCCCTATTGCCTAAACCATTAACAGAAGAGAAGCACAAGAAATCAAGTTATTTTAAACTCATGTCAGATCAAGATGAGCTCAAAACCAGACTGTGTGTACGACATCTCTTATTTGGACAACACAGGGTCAAACTACCATGATTGGAAGTGCAGGGTCTCAACTGTTCTGCATCTGAGGGGTCTGACTGGAATTGCTGAAGGAACTAAATAATGTCCACCACAAAAAGCCCTTGATCCAAAGGACCAACCTGCTACTACTACTGCTTATGAAAAATGACAGGCATGCAATTATCAGGCAAAAGCAGAAATTACTATGAACTTGTCACAGGAATTGCTCAGTGCTGTCATTCTATACACTTTGGTATCAGAGGTATGGAATTACTTGGAAAAGTGCTATGAAAGAAAGGGACAATATATGATGGTTCAATTACTTGGAGACATCTTCAGGTGTACCTTCCTTAATACTGTTCCAATGAAAAATCAGCTCAGTCAAATGCATTGAAAGGTTCATAGACTCAAGGTTCTTAGACATGGTCTAAAGGACTCTCTTATTGTAGCAGTGATAGTCATGTCGCTGCCAGATTCATATGCCTCACTTTGATAACATCTATACATAAAGAAGGAAAGTAAGTTAACAATGGAGTTTGTAACAAAACAGATCTTGATGGAAGGAAATTCTCATGGTAATGCTTCACATGTTGCATTGATGGGAGATGGCAAGGGAAAGAAGCCTTCTTAGGGTCCTTTTACTAATAGTGATATAAAGAAGAAGAACATGAAGTATTACTACTGTAAAAAGAAGAGACATGTCAAATCGGAGTATAGGAAGCTGAAGGCTGATTAGGTAGCTGGGACAGTTCCTGAGAACAAGAGAGTAGAAGGATCAAAAACCCAGACTGCAAAGGTTGCTACAACTACTAAAGAAAGTATCATTTATATTTTCATGGCATGGGAAGCAATCTCAGATCTAGCAAGTAGATGGATTATTAACTCAGGAGCAACATTACCAATAATATCTAGAAAGGAATGGTTTATCAACTATTCCCCATTCAAGATACCCATTTCAATTGGTTTAGGTGACAACAGTATCATCAAGGCAGTCAGATCAGGATCGGTCAGGATCTCAATGACAGTTAATGGAACATCAAGATTGTTTGAACTTCAGGATATATACTACACCCCAGATATGGGAACAAACAATCTGCTGTTGGTCACTTACATAGTCTAAAAGGGATATACTGTCAACTTTGGGACAAACATATACAAGATCTCAAAAGCTGGATCAATTATTGGGAGAGCCAAAAATAGGAAGGGACTGTAGGTCTTAGATGGTAATTCTGTTGTGCCCAATCCTCATGTTGCACATATTGCAAAGGCATCACTCAGTATATGGCACAAACAACTTGAACATGCAATGATGTGTTCTGTCAAGAAGCTCCTTGAATCATCAATGGTGACAGGAATAGAACTTATAGATGATGGCACAAATCATGCAGATAGTGAATGTATAGCATACATAAAAGGAAAGATAACATGGAACATGATTTCTAAGAAATACAATATGGAAAATCCTAGGAGATTACACAGGATCTATTCCAATGTCTATGGACCTTTTGACATTGAAGGCTATTCCCAGAGTCAATATTTTGTAATGTTCATTAACAGTTTCTCACATTATGTCAGGGTAAAACCCATCAGAAGCAAAGATGAGGCTTCCAAAGTTCTGAAGGAATAGATCACATGCTCTGAAATAGAAACAGGGGAAAAAGCTAATCTTCTGAGAACTGATGAAGGTGGCAAATACATGGGTACAGAATTTCAAAAATGGTTGAGATCCAGAGGGATGCATCATAAGGTAACAAATGCAAGTACCCCATAGGAGAATGGGGTAGCAGAGTGCCTCAATAGGACCATCTTGGAAATGATGAGAACCATGATACATGAATCAGATTTACCCAGGAATTTGTGGTTATTTGCAGTATAATATACTCAAGAAATTGTGAACAAACTACCTATGCAAGCACTATCTGAGAACAAAACTCCATACAAAGCCTTCCACCTCAAGAAACCATTAGTAAAACATCTTCAAATTTTTGGATGCCAAGCATATGTTCATGTACCTGACAACAAATGAGAGAAGTTAGATGCCAAGACAGTAGAGGGTTATTTCATTGGCTTACCTTAAAATAGAAAAGGGTACATGGTTAGCAACAGTTGAAATCCACTGAGGGTATATGTTTCTTGTGATGTGACATTTGTCAAAACTTCAGAGACCTCTGAGTGTATGACAATTCAAATTGATAAAGAAGTGCCTGAGTCTGATAGGTTCCCCATGGATGTAGAGGGAAGGAACAGTGAGGTTGAGAACTTAGTTGCTGAGAATAACAATGTTGGAAAGAATAGCATCACAGAAACAACTGTGGAGGACATACCTATTCAACTTCATCGATCAACAAGAGTAAAACACACTCCAACTTAAGATGACAATCTCCAGTACTCTGTGATATCCTATTTGAGACAGAAAGTGCCTGGAGAGTCAGAGGAACCACAAAATACAGCACTTATAATAAAGGACCCAGTCACCTATGAAGAAGCTATGTCAAGGAATGATGCAGTTTATTGGAAGAAAGTATGTACAAAGGAATTAGAGGCCTTTATCAAACAAGAGTTGTTCAGCATAGTTCTAAAGCCTGTAGGACGCAAAGTGATAGGGTACAAGTGGGTCTTTAAGACTAAACTCAATGAGGACAGACAGGTAAAACACTACAAGGCATGGCTTATTGCCCAAGGATTCTTGTAGATCCCTGGGATTGACTTTGATAAGACTTTTGCACCAGTCACACATTACTAGACACTTCGAACACTTCTTGCATTGGCAAATTGTTATCACTAGCACATTTATCAGATGGATGTCAAATCTGCTTTTCTTAATAGGGAACTTGAGAATGAGATTTTTATGAGAATACCGCCAGGAGTTGAGGCAAAGGAAAGACAAGTGTGGTTACTACACAAGGCACTCTATGGTTTGAAGCAAGCATCTAGAGAATTGTGCCTGAAGTTAAAGGGACAACTAGAGGAGCTAGGCTTTAAGAGGAGTAATGCCAACCATAGAGTCTTCACAAAGATCATCAATAGGAAGCTCTTTGTGATTGCTGTTTATGTTGACAACTTCCTTCTATTTTTGTCCAACATCAGTGTGGGGGTAGCCTTTGGGCTACCTACAGAATGCTGATATTTCTTTCTCTTCTCATTTCTTTTCCCTAGTTTGATTATATCCCTCTGTTCCTCTTATTTATTACTATTTTTGCTTTTTTTATCATTTAATTATTTAATTAATTAGCAAAAATACTCTTATTTATTATATAAGCTAGAGTAGACAAAATGTGACACGACACAAAAAAAAATATATCAATATCCCTTTTTATCTTCAACCACAAAACTCTAAGACTACTTTCCCCTCTGAACTCATTATTTTTCCCACAAATTGGAGCCCACCACGAGGGGATAGTTGTCTATCCTCTAATCCTATTACCAGAATGCCTAACAAAAGTCAGTCAGAAGATAGTCTTAGTGCCAGCACATTAAGAACAAGAAGAAGAACATACCCTAAGGAAAGACCAACAGATATTATAAGACCCAAGAAAGCAGCTGAAGAAAGCAATAAGCCTAAGGGATCTCAGGTAGAAGAAGAAAGTCTAAGGGAACACACATGAAGAGAATTGTTAAATCCTTCTGAAAATTTAACTATGTCGACATCAATGGCTACTGAAGTTTTGGGCATACCAGCCCCAGGATCAAGACATGCCCCAGACTTTGATTGAAGAAATCCAGAGGAATTGAAGGAGTTCTTGGAGGAGTTTGAGGAATTAGCTAAAAGGTATGGCTTAACAACAAAAGAGAAGGCAAAGATGGTGGTAAAGTATATAGATAAGGAGACAAAGAAGTTCTGGAAAAGATTAGAAGGTTTTGAAGACAACTACATGATATTAAAGAGGAAAATAATGGGGGCTTACTTGAAGACCCTTCTAGAGGACAAACCAACAGTGGCTGAACTAGTCAAACTGGTCAAAAAATCAGCAAAAGGGAGTATTGCAGATGAAGAGGACTTGGACACATACTACAGGAAATTTTGGATTGTAGCAGCAGACCTAGTGGAAGCAGACATCATCAACAAGAAGCAGCATGACAAGTATTTTTGGAAAGGGTTCCCTTGAGAGCTTTGGTATGCAATCAGTGATTGTCTTGAGGCATGAGATGCCAACTTCAAAAGTGACAAGGTCCCAAAGGTTGAGAAGGCAATAGAGGCAGGTCGCTTTGTGTTAAGGAAGGTAGCTGCAAGAGGAGAGTGGGGTAGGATATTGAAGAAGGGGAAGAAAGGGAGGAGGGGAGAGTCGAGCAATGAGGAGTCAGAGAATGAGGTGATTGGGGTGGAAACAGGATCAGAATCAGATAGTGAGGAGGAAGAGAGAAAGAAAAGGAAAAAGTCTGCAAAGAAAGAGGTGAGAGTAAGGAAGGTGCGGTTTGAGGACAAGGGGAAAAAGAAGGAAGAAGGGCAGAAATGTGTAGATGAACTCACCAGAAAGCTCCTACAGTTGAATGTAAAGGACGATGCCTATGCAGCTGCCTATGCACAGTTGTTTATTCTGGCCCCAACAATGACCGAAAACCTACCGCCACTCTCTCGTTTTGGAGTCTCGACTGTTGCAGCAACAAGTACCACTATGGTATCCTCCTACCCCAGATACCCCCAGCCTATTGCTCCTATGCTACGCAATTTTTCTTGTTATTTCTGCAAGAAGCTGGAATGTCGTTTAAGGACCTGCCCAACAGCTGCTGAATATGTTTGATTGGGGAGAGTCCTACTCAAACCAAACAGCTATTATGCATACCTGGATGGGTCACTGATTGATGCTCGCCATCCAGGAGGGCTCAAGGGAGCAATAGATACAAAGAGTAATGGGAGGGACACACCACCTCACTTGGCAAGAGCAACAGCGACATCTACAAAGTTCAGCTCATCTGTTGAAGCTATGCAGGTAAAGGAGAAAAAGTTGGTGTGGGGAGTTATGGCAGAATTGGAGAGTGAAAAAGAGGAGGTTGGAGGATTGGTAATGACAAGAGTGTAGGAGAGAAAGGAAGTAGAGAAAGGGGCAGATAACAGAGGGGAAGGTAAAGAACAATGGACCAATAGAAGTGGAAAGGAGAAGACAAAGGGAATATGGCAGCCTGCATACCGTAGAGAGCCACAAATTGCAGATGCAAAGGCGCCGTTGTTACGCTGCTAGAGAATTTTCTGCGGAAATGTAACATGGGATACACATTATATCCCTGGATTTCACTATTGAAATCCACTCTAGAGACTTCCTACAAGCCCCAGACATAATCTAGACCCAAGATTGGGTACTTCTCTTAGGTAGTGATCAAGCTACCACATGCTAGAATAGCATATACCTTGGGAGGCAAGACTGATGAGCTAGCATCAGGTTTCTCAGATACAGACTGTCAATATTGAAGCTCTAGAAATCAAAGGCTCAGAGATATCCTTGGAATGTGAGATAATCTCAATCTAGAGTGGACTTAGACTAATATGACACCAAGACAGCAGATCAAAAGTCTATCAGTGACTAGTGATCCCATCACTGCTGGACTCAGTCAAGAAACGGACGTGCCGCCGGGCGACAATCATGTCGCTGATGCTAGGACACACTGTCATGTGTTTCTAGACTGTATTTGGAGTAGAAGGAAGCCGGTTTGGGGTTTGGGGAACAATGGGCAGGAGTGAAGTATGGAGGTGGAGCAGAATCACATGGTCATGTCCGGGAGGTATGGAGGACAGGAAGGCAACGGCTGTCATAGCCGCATGGTAATGTCATAGAGGAGAAACGCAAGGGAGAGTGGTAGAATGGAGAGTTTCCTTTTCTATTTCTTTTTAATTGAGTTCCTAACATTTGTAATATTCTAATATAATTCTCAGAGTGGAGATTGATAGAGGGAGCCTTCTTGGCCCTTGCCTTCATCTCAGAAGCTCTTGAGGTTGTAAATGCAATTCTCTTGAGTGTGTAAGGGGTGATCTTGGTGAGAGGTTGAGTTGGTGAATGTTTCCTACCATATACTCTACTCTTTTATGAGACAAGACGCAGCAGTCGCTCGGACAACCTTCTATGGAGTAGTAGGCCTGAAAAGCCTGGCTAATCATTGACTCAGATCGTATCACACCCATAAGGTTTGGTGTGGGGGTACGGATGAGGGCTTGATTAAGTGTAGTAAGGCCCATGAGTGGTTTATTGACTATTCTACTAGTGAGCTTGTTACGGTGTGTAAAGGTGAATACCTTAGGGACACCATGCAGATAGGATCTAGATTGAGCTCCCATCATTCCTTCTATAATTAGATTCCAAATAAGCTGCGTATTCACTTTTTAATTTCTTTCTAATACCCCCACTTCCTCCTTCTTCCCACAAACCCTTTAGCACGCAATTGGGAGCTGTCACCGCCTTTTCTATTTGCTTGTCACAGTCAATATCCCTTTTGTCCCTTTCACCGTATCAGGTCTTGCAAAGGATGCTAGAGGTAGAGGTACCTAATATCCAAATTTGAGACCTGTTGGCACTCAGTGGGGACCTGCGACGAGAGATGGTGGACCAGACACATATGCAAAACAGGATGCCAGCAGTTGGAGCCACTTTAGCCACTATGCCTGGGACCCCACTAGAGTTTGTGACACCACTGTGAGAGGTGAAGGTGGTAGTTATGGAAAGACAACGAGAGTTGGGGTTGTTAGATAAGAGGTCAGAGATTGTGATCATTCAAGAGGACCTATGTGATGAGCTGTGGTTAGAGGTAAACAGAAAGAGTAGAATGACAATGCAAACAACAAACAGAGGGAAGAAGGAATTACAGGGATGTGTAGAGTACTTGAAATTGAAAGTGGGAGGGGTAAAAACATACGCACATGCATTTGTGGTGCAGTTAGCACCATACTGGTTATTACTGGGGAGAGCATGGCAAAAGGGTATGAAGCTAGAAAAGATCGAGTGAGCAGATAGTAGTATGAAAGTGGAAATTTCAGACCTGGGGGATGAAAGGAGATGGATGTTAGTACCAACAAAGGAAAGGGTTTGAGGCAAGTTGAGGAATGGGATGTTGGTAGTGAGAGGTAAAGATGGAAAAAGACAAATAACAAGAGGAGAGGAGGATTCTCTTACAGAGATGGTCCTTGCATTGTCCTTTGCATATGACAGTATGGCACAGTGCCTAGCATATAAGCAGGTAGCTGTAAAGGTTCGACCAGTTCCAGGAACAATGCCATCAGGCATAAGAATTGTGAGACGGTTTCCAGAAGATCCCCTAGAGATCTTACTGTCAATATCTCCATACCCACCCTTGTTCGTGCTGAGGACCCATCTAACAAAGGAGAGAATGGAGGACATAGGACTGTTGTCTAATACTTTCTTGTGGCCAGAGAAGAGGCAGCTGGTAGCACAGGTGCTATGGTTGAACGAAAAGGGTTTAGCATGGAACAAGATAGAGAAAGGGAGATTTTGTGAGGATTATTTCTCACCAGTAAAGATCCTAGTACAAGAACATATGCCATGGGCACGGAAAACATTACTGATCACCCCAGGAATCTGCGAGAAGGTGATTGAGCTGATCAGAAGGAAGGTTGACTCAGGGGTATATGAAACATTCTACAGTTCCTATCGTCATCAATGGTTTACAGTGGCAAAGAAAGATGGAAACTTACATATCATTCACAATCTTATCCCACTTAATGCCATCACTGTTTGTGATTCTCAAGAGCCACCACTCGTCTATCTATATGCAGAGCAATGTTCAGTGAGATCAATATACTTGGGACTAGACCTCTTCATAGGGTACAACTACCGCACATTAGCAGAGAAGTCCAGGGACTACACAACCTTTGATATTCTCCTAGGCACCATGCACCTCATAGTGCTCCCTCAAGGTTGGACAGGATCGGTCAGTATCTTTCATAATGATATTGCATTCATCCTCTAGCACGAGATGGACAGAGCACCAAACTTCCTAGATGACATCACGTTATTGGGACCAAAAACACAATATGAAAGGAAGGACAGCACTTACGAGGTACTTTCAGTGAACCCAGGGATCTATTGCTTTGTCTGGGAGCACACAGTCAACTTGAACTGCATCCTTCACTATCTTGTGCATGCAGGAGCAACAGTTTCAGCCAAGAAACTGCAGCTATGTCAACCAGAAGTCATTGTAGTAGGGAGGAAATGTATGTACAAGGGATAGGAACCAGATGCTATGACTGTAGAGAAGGTGTTGAGGTGGCCTGAGTGTAAGAATGTGTCAGAGGTGAGGGGTTTCCTGGGGATAGTAGGCACAGTGTGGAATTGGATAAGAGGGTTTGCAGAGGTAGCAGACCTGTTGACAAAATTGATGAGAGTGACAAAAGGGGAGTTCTTTTGGGGAGAGAAACAGAAGTTAGTGATGAAGGAGATAAAAGAGAGGGTGGCTACCTGCGAAGCCATTCAACTAATAGATCATTTCTTTCTGTTTGAAGTAATTCTCTCCATTGACACATCTGTCATTGCAGTAGGATTCATATTGACCCAAAGAGATGTGAAAGGACGATGACAACCTGCAAAATTTGGATCAATTGCATGGAATGAACGGATCTCAAAGTACTCACAGTTGAAATTGGAACTGTATGGGCTATTCCAAGCCCTGAATGCAACAAAGCTTTGGTTGATTGGGGCAAAAAAGCTAGTGGTGGAGGTGGATACTTAGTACATAAAGGGAATGTTGAATAAACCGGACCTACACCCCAATGCTGCTATGAATAGGTAGATTGTAGCGATCCTGATGTTTGACTTCGAGTTGGTGCATGTGCCAGGGACAAAACACAAGGGGCCCAATGGACTATTGAGGAGAAGGATAGTAGATAGCGAGAAAGAGGGAGAAGGTATAGAAGAGACAGAGAGCTGGGTAGATGAGATAATTAGTGCTGGTGTATGGGTGGTGAGTAGGTTCATTAAAGGAAGTGAGAACTCAATATTAGGCATAGGGAAGAACACATGATGCAATGAGGACACTGCCTTAGAAAAAAAGGGAGATGAGAGGTAGAATGGATGGAACGAGCTGATGCAGTCGAGGAAGGCAGAGGAGGGAATGAGCAGAAGAGAAAAGGAATTAAGGGAGATTAGAAATTTTCTAGAAACAATGAAAATGCCAGAAAAACTCATGGAGAAGATCAAACAACAGTTCCTCCAGCATGTAAGCAAGTTTTTCCTCAAAGGTAGCAAGATGTGGAGACAAGAACATCAAGGTCAACATCAGCAAGTAATAGAAGGGCATGAGAAACGTTACCAGCTGCTGACCGAGGCACATGATCAACTGGGTCACAAGGGCTTCTATGCCACTCGACAAACCTTGAGCAACTGTTTCTGGTGGCCAACACTCAATCTGGTGGCCAACACTCAATGCTGATATATAATGGATCATTTCAATGTGCCACCAATGCCAGGTACTATCCCTCAAACATGTAGTTCTACCTCCAACAATCCAAGTACCTACACCACTGTTTCGCAAGGATTATGTTGACATAATGCACATGCCACCTTCACAGGGATACAAATACCTTGTTCAGGCCTGTGACTCACTTACAGGTTGGCCAGAGTGGAGGGTGTTGACTTGCAAAACTAGTAGGACACTGGGCCAGTATCACAAATGGTTACTTACTTGATTTGTGATTTGAGAAAAGAGTTCTTCAAGAGAGTTCAAGCAAGGTTTAGATAATAACAAGAGATGTTGTTAAGTCTGAGGTCTAATCCTCAGAC
>Ga0157361_1000591_pt1 | contig 13736 bp, 10 predicted proteins | sample AttlaeALBM2_FD_111481 | JGI IMG/M metagenome (GOLD analysis project Ga0157361, IMG submission 111481) | Fungus gardens microbial communities from leaf cutter ant in Ribeirão Preto, State of São Paulo, Brazil - Atta laevigata ALBM2 | ecosystem: Host-associated > Fungi > Mycelium > Unclassified ...
GAAGTTTCACTGGGACCGGCAGGCGAAAGGCGACGACACGAGCTCGTGCTGGGTGCGGGTGTCGAGCGCGTGGGCGGGCCAGGGGTACGGCGGGGTGCAGATACCGCGCGTGGGTGATGAAGTGGTGGTGGACTTCATCAACGGCGATCCGGACAGGCCGCTGATCATCGGTCGCGTGTACAACGAGGCGAGCATGCCGCCGTGGGCGCTGCCGGCGGCGGCGACGCAGATGGGGTTTTTAAGCCGTTCGAAGGACGGCACGGCAGACACGGCAAACGCGCTGCGCTTCGAGGACAAGGCGGGCGAGGAGCAGGTGTGGCTGCATGCTGAGAAAAATATGGACACCGAGGTGGAAAATGATGAAACCCACTCGGTTGGTAGTAATCGCACCAAAACCATCGGCGGCAACGAAACCACTGAGGTCAAAAAGAACCGCACTGAAACCGTCGATCAGAACGAAACCATTACCATTCACCAAAACCGTACGGAAACAGTGGACGGCAATGAAACCATCACCGTGCACAGTAACCGTACTGAAACGGTGGATCAGAATGAAAATGTGCGTATTGGTCAGAATCAGTCAGTGACTATCAATGGCAACCAAACGCTGAAAGTCGATCAAACGAAAACTGAAACGGTCGCATTAGCCTCGATGTTAAATGTCGGGCTGGCGCAGAATACCAACATTGGTGCTGCTTATGTACTCAATGTGGGGGCCGGCTGGATGACTAACGTCGGTGCGATGCAAATGCACAACGTTGGCATGAAATATTTGCTTAATACCGGGCGGGATATTGGCCTTTCAGCAGGAACATCGGCGGAGTTTAGTGCGGAAGACAAGATTACCCTGGTTTGTGGCGAATCGATGATCGTGCTCGAACAGAACGGCACCATTACCATCAGTGCAAACAAAATTAAGCTGGTTGGTGAGAAGGTGATAGACATTGACGGAACGCAGATAGATATCAACTAACTATGGAAAATTTTGTCAACTATAGTGCTTTCCCGGCACAGCTTTTTGAGTCGATAGACCAGCACGATCATGGATTTAGTGTGCTGGTGACACGCGTCAGTTACGATCTGGATATTCACAGCGGCCAACTTACGTTATGCGAAGATCAGGGTGAATTGGTTGAACAGGATGAATATTACGATGAGCCGGGCAGAAGCAGTGTTCGATTCGAGAGCGATCTGGCACCCTATAAGCCGCGTTTGGATGTCATTATCAACGGTAGTGCTCACGCTCCGGAAGGTAAGCCGGCGCGTCATTTCACCGTCGGAGCGCGTATTGGCGATTTTACCCGTTTACTAAACGTGTATGGCCCACGCGAGTGGCGCAAAATGGTGACTAGCTGGCAATTAAGCGAGGCTAAAGCGATCACTGCTCTCGAATTACGTTACGAGCATGCGCAGGGTGGAATGTTCCGCTTAGAGCATGGCGACGAGATTGCATCCGCCACTAACAGCATCGGTGTTGGCTGGTTACCCGCCAGGGCGCAGAAACAGCTTAAGTTACAGCGTATCGCAGCGCCACAGTTTGAATTACTGCCCCAGCCGATTAAAAACATTGATGATGAAACCTTACCTGCCGGTTTTGGTTTTTATGGTCGTGGCTGGAAACCGCGTATTGGCTTTGCCGGTACTTATGACGAGGCGTGGAAGCAGCAGCGTCATCCTTTTCTGCCGCAGGATTTTCGCTTCGACTACTGGTGTGGTGCACACCCCTGGATGCAGTTCCCGTTACCAAAGCCACTGTCACATATTCCGGTTACGCTAAAAAATCTTATCTCACAGCAGGAGAAACCCGGACAGGAAATCAGTTTTTCAGTACCAGTTGAAACTTTATTTGCCTTTGTCACCACACAACCGGGGGCTGGAGTAAGCTACGATTTGCAGCTGGATACGCTGGTGATTAATTTGCCCGAGCGCAAAGTGCACTGTACTTATCGCACAGTGTTTTCTGAATTGCTTGAGGCAGCAGTAACAGAGTTACGCTTCATCACTGCAAAGGAACGTAAGGCGATAGTGCAGAAGGCACAACAACAAATCGCGGATACCAATGACGATAGTTTTACCCCGCTGCCGCCTTCACTGGTAGGGCTCATCTCGCAGGAGTCAGGTCATGGCTGATAATTATGCTGCACGTAAAGATGGTGTGTATAAGGTGGTGGGATTACTACCGGATTTGTGTTTCACCCCTGGAATTCAGCCGCCAGTGCCATATCCGGTTACTGCCACACTGGCACCCTCAAAAAGTACGGTGGAAAGTGTACGTTTCAATGGTCACCCGGCATTCGTCTATGACATCAGCTTTGTGCCTACGACTATTGGAGACGCGGCTGGGCGTAATAAAGGGGTAGTCAGCGGTACGGTAGAGGGGGACTGCTGGTCAATTGAGCACAGCCCGGATACCTATATCGGAGGTTTTCCCCTTAACCGCGTACAGGACATCTTTGCCATGAACGGTAAGGCTAAGGGAGGGCGCGGCGGTAATCTGACCAAAAAAGAAACCTGGGAGCGACGCAAGGCGCTGATAGCCAAAGGTAAACAGAGCAGTGACCCAAAAGTTCGGGCAGCCGCTGAAAGGCTGGAACTGAATAATACGGGGATGGAAAAGGCGAGACTGGCCGACTATGTTTATGAACCACGTGATCCTACTAAGCCTATGCCAGAAATACCTGAAGGCTGGAGTGATATTAGTAATGATTCAGACGCTTTAGCAAAATATGGTCTAACAAAAGATGATTTAAATTCTGAATCAGCGCCTCAATTTAGAACAAAGGTGTATATGCCTGATGAAAATGTATTTGGGAAAGATATGTCAACTTCTGTGGTATTTAGAGGTACGCAATCTGGTCCCGACTGGGCCGTCAATGCGAAACAGGCATTCGGAGGCGAAAACGAATATTATAAAAAAGCAGTAGGTATTGGTAACTCAATCAGAATGAGTAATCAAAATATAGATTGTGTCGGTCATTCATTAGGTGGTGGTTTAGCTTCAGCGTGTTCCCGCAGCAGTGGTAAACCCGGCTGGACATTCAATGCAGCAGGTTTAAATAAAGCAACAGTGGGCCAATATGGCGGTGAGATTCAAAAAAGTGTAAATGGGAAAGAAGTAATCAATGCTTACCGTGTCAAAGGGGAGGTATTGACTAGTGCACAAGAACCTGGTTTATGGGGGATAGGCATTATAGCCGCTTTTGCAGGGCTAGGAACATTAATCGGCGGACCTTTTGGTGCCTTAGTTGGGGTAGGGCTAGGCACAGTAATAGTTTCATTGCCAGATAGCGTTGGACTTAAGCATGATATGGATGGTGGTAAGGGTGACCCAGTAAGCCGACATTTTATGAGTCAGGTTATGCCTTGTATAGAGCAAGAAAAAAATACTGATGAACTGATTTTAGAAAAAAGCTGAGGTGACTGTGAAGAGAATTTTATATAAACTGTCCTATTATGTGCCATTTCTGGCTTTTCTGACATTTTCAAATGTGAGTTGTGCAAACATGAATACTCCTAAACCAGAAGATTATTTTAGCGGCAATCAACTGCAGCTCGCTCAGGCCATAAAGAATGAAGAAGTGAGTGAGGTGAAGGAGTTGTCTCATACAACGAAGCTGAATGCTCCAGGTAAAAATAATATGACTTTACTTATGTTTTCACTTTTATCTGCAAGTGATCATAAAACAGATAGAAGTTTGGAAATAATATCAAGTTTAGTGCGAGCTGGTGCGGATCCTCTTTGGAATATTCCTGAATATGGCAGTGCTGCAGATGCTATGGCCCGCTCAAACGATCCCCGCTATCTTAAAGCATTGATTGCAGGAGGACTTGATAAAAATGCTGTAAGTAGTGCACGTCCATTGATCATGAACGCAACGTCAGAAAAATCAATGCCTGTGCTGGAATATCTTGTCAGTATAGGTGCCGATGTTAATAAGCCCGATACCGCTGGTAAAACGGCGCTTATTTTTGCTTTGACAAGAATGGACCTGGATCAGGTTGAATACCTCTTGCATCATGGCGCCAACCCAAACGCAGTAACAAAAGCGGGATGGGGGTTCAGCAATTTACTCGAAGACATGCTTAAGAAGGAAGGTAAAAATAATGATGCTACGGCACTTAAATTAATGGAAATCAAAAGGCTTGCTGTTGCTAAAGGCATGCGGATTTAATTTTTACTGTTTTTACCTCTTAATTTATGGGGTTCTATGACTTCTCCATACAAGATATTGTCGTCAGATTAGAACCTCAACCTACAGATTAGTGAGGTTTTAACATCAGCTCAAGGGCTTGGCTTATGGGGAGGCGCGCTGGTTGCTACTTTAGGTGGCGTAGGGGCGTTACTGGGAGGAGTAGTGGAAGCTGCTATTGGTTCAACTTTAAGGATGATCATACTCGCTCTCCCCGCAGCACTTGGATTAAAGCACGATATGGAGTGTGGGGTAGGAAATCCTGTTAATAGACATTATATGAGTCAGGTTATACCCTTGATAGAAGCAGAAAAATAGGCTGATGAAGAAACGTTAAATATATTGTGAGGGATGTATGATAAAAAATATTATAAAATTGCTCTTTCTTATTTCTTCTATTTTGATTTCTAATGTAGGGTGCGCAAGTATGAAGTTGTCTGAGCCAGAGGTTTATTTTAGCGGCGGGCAGCTGCAATTAGCCCAAGCGATTAAAGAAGGAAATATTAAAGAAGTTGAAGCCTTCTCTTCTAATGTGAATTTAAATAAGCCAGGTGGTGAGGACATGACTATACTGGTTTATTCATTGCTCGTAGCAAGTAATAATGATACAAAGACGGGCTTTGATATCATCTCTTTACTAGTTAAGGTCGGGGCAGATCCACTATTTAATATACCAAATTACGGAAGTGCGGCTGAGGTGATGGCGACTTCAGACGATCCTCGTTACCTGAAGGCATTAATTGATGGCGGTCTGGATAAAGATGCTGTGAGTAATTATCGTCCGCTAATTATTAATGCAACTTCTCACCATTCAAGGAAAGTGTTGGAATATCTGGTCGATATTGGTGCTGATGTGAATAAACCTGACTCAGCAGGTAAAACTGCACTGATGGTGGGACTAGGGAGATATGATTTAGATTAAGTTATTTTCTTATTAAATCATGATGCAAACCCTAACGTAAAGAATAAAGCGGGCTGGGGGTTTAGAGAGATGCTACAGAAGAAAATTGAGAAAGGTGATAATGAAATTACAATTGAGAAGCTTTTTGAAATAAAAAGACTGGCTGAAAATAAAGGGATGAAAGCTTTTTAAGAAGCAAAGGCGATGCTACCATTTTTTACAGGGATGTATTTATTCTTTTCTTTTTCTTGTTATTTATGATTTTTTCTATAAGTGTTTATGAGATAAGTTTAATTGGATAAATGTTTATCATGTAATTCATTTAAAACTGCTGCCGCTATAGGAGAAGGAAATGCTCCTGTTGTGGATATTTTCCTAAGGACGATATTCTGAACAGCACGGGCAGGAAGGGAATGAAGCATTTTATATATGAATTTTTACTGTAACAAAGAAAGATATCATTACTCAAATGGTAACCAAACTGATAAATAAAGGCGAAGATCCGTTGTGCATTATTCTGAATATGGCAGTGTTGCAGGTGCTATGTCCTGCTAAAACGATCTTTGCTATCCTAAAACGTTGATTGCTCAGGAGCCTGATAACAATGCTGTTAGTAGTGTACGTCTATTAATCATGAGCGTAACGTCAGAAAGCTCAAAGCCTTTGTTGGAATATAACGGAAATAAAAATGGTTCACTATAGTATAAATAATAAAGTGAAGGTCTCTTTTATTTTATTTTTTATATCATTATCATCCTTTGGGTGTAGTGCGATGAAAAACCAACCTGCTGAGAATTTCTTTTCTGGTACGCAGTTATCTCTTGCTCAGGAGATTGAACGTGGTAACGAACCAGAAGTTAAAAGCCTTGCAATGAAAACTGACTTAAACAAACCCGGCAAGCAAGATATGACGTTATTATTTTTTGCCTTGCAAAATAGTTATGATAAAGATAGACGAAAACTCGTAATTGTTTCAGATTTGGTCCGGGCCGGAGCGAATCCGTTGCAAAAAATTCCTGATATGGGTAGCGCGGCTGAAGCTTCAGCGAAATCAGATGATCCTGTTTTTATTGCGGCTCTGATTGACGGCGGAATGAGCCCAAATGCCGAAGTAGAGGATACTCCGATTATTTTTGGCGCCGCTTCTGAACATAGTTTAAAAGTCATGAGCTACCTTGTTAAGATGGGTGCAGACGTCAATAAAAAAGATTCACTTGGACAAACGGTTTTGATTGAATGTTTATCAGGTTTTCAATTGGATAATGTCATCTGGTTACTGGAGCATGGCGCAGATCCGCGAGTTACAACTGATAATGGTTGGGGTTTTAATAATATGCTCGCAAAAATCATAGAGCGCCAGTCGAATGGCAGGAATACTGAAAAGTTGCAAAAGATTAGAAATCTGGCTATCAAAAAGGATATGGAATGGCCTCCGGCTGACTATTAGTCGTTTAGCGTTAGAAAATTCGATAAAAGGAGGTGGTGTGAAATTAATTACTGTGGCTTCTATGGCGATCATGTTATTTTCATTTAACTGCGCAGCAGGAAACCAATTGTCTCCTTCAAGATTTTTTGACGCAGGACAACGTGAGTTGGCAGTTCTGATAAAGGACCAGTCTCTCGATGAGATTAAAGAAAAAGCAGTTTTTACCGATCTCAATTCCCCCGGTAGAGAAGGGATGACTCTTCTGATCTACTCCTTACTGAATGCAGTTAACAATAAAACTGCTATTGCAGACCAAGCTGTCAGTGTGCTGGTAAGAGCCGGTGCCGATCCTCTATTTAATGTTCCACATTACGGAAGTGCAGCTGAAGTGATGGCGACTTCAGACGATTCTTGTTATTTGAAGGCATTAATTGATGGTGGTTGAAAAAAATGGACCAGGATCAGGTTGGATACTTATTACATCATGGTGTCAACCCAAACGTAGTGACAAAGGCTGGATGAGGTTTCAGCAATTTACTCGAAGACATGCTTAAAAAGGATGGTAAAAACAATAATGCTACGACACTTAAATTAAATGAAATTAAAAGGCTTGCTGTTTCTAAAAATATGCGAATTTGATTTTTAGTTTTACTTTTTTTACCCTCTTGATTTATGGGTTTCTGTGATCTCTCCATGAAAGATATTGTCGTCAGATTGAAACGTTAACCCACAAATGATTTAGCCGCTATTTTAATGGCGGCTGCGTCAAAGTTACTTTGCCTTTTATTAATCTGAATGTATCCGCACATATCCTCACTCATTAATACCTGAATTTCGTGCACGGAGCTCCAATGGCAACCGGAAACACAATTGGTAAATTACAGTATGCGCCTGCGCCACAAGGCCATGTAACGGCGGGCAGTGCCAACCCACCTAAAAAGAAAAGCTGGTGGAGCGATTATGGCGACTGGGTGCACACCGGCCTGGATGTCCTTGGCGCAGTGCCCGTCATTGGTGCCGTAGCAGATGGCGCTAATGCTGCTATTTACACTGCTGAAGGTGATTATGGCAATGCTGCGCTGTCCGCTGCTTCAGCGGCGGCCAATTTCGTGCCTGGCGGTGGGGCCGCGTTCAAAGCGGGTAAGTTGGCAGCAAAAGCCGGTAAAGCAGTTGAGGCGGCAAAAGTTGGGAAAACCGTCGCCAAAGAAACTTCAACGCTGGCTGAAAAAACAGCCATGAAGACTGAAAGTAAAGCTGCTAAAGCAGAGGCCAAAGCAGCAAAAAAAGAAGCTGATAAAGCTATTAAAGCGAAAAATGCCGGCAGTAATAAAGGCGGAAATGATAAAGGGCATGGGCAGAAAAAAACTGAGCCCTGCAAAATTCCGCAGAGGCCATTGCCAGAGGTTGAGATGGTAATTGGTAGTCCGGTAAATCCTTTACTGGGTATTAAATTACTTTTTGACGAACATGATAAAGATTTTTCTTTTCCCGCTGCGGTACCGCTTAACTGGCAGCGTTTGTATTTCTCCGATGAAACAGGTAACGGCTGGTTAGGTCAGGGGTGGTCTTTACCTTTCGCTCAGGAATTACGCAAAGACAACGAACTGCTGATTCTGGTTGATGAACAGGGTCGAGAAATTGATTTTCCCTGGCCACAGTCGGGTCGGGAGCCGCAGCTGCATCGCTATGAGCAGCTATCACTTTCCCAGCCACAGCCGGGCGAGTTTTGCATTTCTGCGCCTGATGAAAGTCAGAACTGGCACTTCACTCATCAGGCAGGAGAGGGCCGCTGGCTACTTTCGGCAATCAGCGATCGCCACGGTAACCGCCTTACTCTGCAGTATAACGCGCAACATCAGCCGATAATAATTACTGACAGTGCAGGGCGACGCTTCAATATTATATTTACCCGACTGATGCTTGATGAAGATCGAAGCGTTGAACGTATCACTGCCGTAAGCGTTTGTTATCCATCTGCCCCCCTGAGTGCCGAAAAGCTCTGCAGTTATGATTATTCTTCTGAAGGAGATTTAAGTGCTGTTCGCAATGAGCATGATGAGGTGCTGCGTGAATTTCGTTATCGAAATCATGTAATGGTGGCACATCGTCGAGCGGGCGAACTTGAGTGTTTCTATCACTACGATAAACACGCACCGGATGGCAAAGTACTGGCGCATCGTGACAGTCTTGGCGGTGAATGGCGTTTCGAGTACGCCAGTAACAGTACAACCGTGACTGACGCATTGGGCCGCGTCACGCGCTATGACTTTGACGATAACCACGAGTTAACCTGTTTTCGTGATGCTTCGGGCGGCTATATCCGCATTCGCCGTAACGCGCGTGGACAGATAATACAGCTTACTGACCAGGCTGGCCGTGTGACGCGTTATCGCTATGATGAGCGCGGTAACTGCACTGCCGTTATCGAACCGGATGGCCAGACGACACGCTTTGATTACCACGCTCGCTGGAACCTGCCAGTACGGGTTACAAATATGCTGGGCGGTATTCGCGAATACCATTATGACGTTGCAGGCAGCCTGATTCGTTTCACTGATGAGATTGGCCGCATTACCGAATATAACCATGACGATCAGGGTAACCTGGTTCGTATCCGCGACGCGGCAGCAGGTGTTCAAAAGCTGAGCTGGAACAGTGCCGGCTTTTTAACTAGCCATACCGATTGTTCCGGACGCACCACATGCTTTGATTATGACAAGTACGGCTGGATCAGGCAGCAAACTGATGCCGCAGGCAACGTTACCACTCTTTATAACCGTCGTGATGGCCTGCCACAGCGCATTGTGCATGCGGATGGCGGTGTCGAGCGCTTCGAGTTTGACCGCTGGCAGCGCCTGACAGCCTGGTATGACGCACAGAATCAGGCAACACGCTGGACGCTGGCGGGTGACGGTCTGCCGTTGACGCGAACAGATGCGCTCGGTAACCCTATTAGCTATGAATACGATCGCGCACGTCGTCTGGTTGCTCTCATCAATGAAAATGGCACGCGCTATAGTTTCAATTACGATGTTCATAACAATCTGATCGGTGAACAGAGGTTCGATGGTTCTGCCACCTATTATGAATATGATGCCAGTGGAAATGCGCTGACGCGTACCGAGCGAGGCGACGGCAGCGGTCCGGAAATTCGCACGCGTTATCGGCGCGATAACTGCGGCAGGCTGCTTGAGAAGCTGGTGGCACGCGGCGGAGATGCAAAGTGGCAGCGTACCCGCTTCAGTTACGATGCGCTGGGACGTCTGACAACTGGCGTCAATCACGGCGGACGTGTGGAGCTGGAATGGGATGATGCCAGCCAGTTGCTGGCGGAGCGCAGCCTGATTCGTGGTATTAATTACGAGCTGCGCCATCAGTATGACGAGCTGGGTAACCGTACTCATACCAGGCTACCGGACGGTCGTGAGCTGAGTAACCTTTATTATGGCAGCGGTCACCGCGTGCAGGTCAATTTTGGCGGCCGCGTCATCAGCGAAAGCGAACGTGACATGCTGCACCGTGAGGTGCGCCGTACCCAGGGAGCGCTGGCCAGCGAGTATGTTCATGATGAGATGAGCCGGCTGGTAAGCCAGCGCGCTATGCGCGGTGACAGCACGGCGGTGGCACGTGATTATGTATGGCAACGCAACGGCCAGCTAATGCAGATGGTCGATCACTACACCGGTGACCACCGCTACGAATATGACGCACTGGGCCGACTCACGCGAGCGCAGGATGAGCGGTTTGCTTTTGACCCCGCACATAATTTGCTGAGTGAGGTCGGCGCGCCGCCGCTGAAGGATAACCGTCTAAGGGTGCATGAAGACCGGCGCTGGGCGTATGACAGCTTTGGCAACGTGGCTGAGAAGCGCATTGGTCGGCACACGGTGCAACAGTTTTCCTGGAACGCCGAGCACCAACTGACAGAGGCGGTAAGCACGCGTAACGGCACAGAGCAGCGCACTACCTACGGCTACGACGCGTTCGGCCGACGCAGCTGGAAACGTGACGCCTTTGGCGTGACGTGCTTTATCTGGGACGGCAACCGTCTGCTGAGCGAAGTGCGTGGCTCGCGCCAGCATATCTGGATTTATGAAGACGAGAGCTTTGCACCACTGGCACAGATCAGTCTGCAGCAGGGTGAAACGGAGCACGCAGCGCAGGTACACTGGTATCATAATGACGTTGCAGGCATGCCGCGTGAGCTGACCAGTTCGGATGGTAGTGTAGCGTGGCGGGCAGAGTACCGGGCGTGGGGCAACACGGTGCGGGTAGAGCATGCTCAGACGCGCCATGCTGAGCCGGTACACCAGCCGCTGCGCTATCAGGGCCAGTACTACGATGCAGAAACGGGTTTGCACTATAACCGGTTCCGCTACTATGATCCGGATGCGGGACGGTTCATCAGTCAGGACCCGATAGGGCTGGCGGGTGGGCTGAATCTTTATCAGTATGCGCCGAATCCGCTGGCATGGATTGATCCCCTGGGTCTTTCAAAATGCCACTTAGATAATCCTAAGAAAAAAGTAAACAGTGCTGAAATAGGCGATATAGTAAGGACTCCATCATCACATCCTGAAGATTTTGTTAAAGTAAAAGGTGGGAATTATAAGAATAATCATACAAATGAAATATGGAGTAAAAGTAATACATCGCATAGTGATAAACAAGGCGAATGGAAAGTTGGTATAGGTAAAGCGGAACCAAAGCCAAGGCATAAAATAACTATAGGTATGAGTGATGGAAAGATCATTAAAATCGATAAGTAGCCTCTCACTAAATGAAATTAATTTCTCTGGATTTAGATTGTCCAACAGTTGGGTCGGTTTTTTTGAAAAAAAAGATTCTTTTTCATACCCTCTAATTGACGAGGCTATTTCTTTATTCGAAGGGTTTTTTGGTAAAGAGGATGAAGGTGTAATTGTTATTGCAGCTCTTTCATTTAATGATGAAAGAGAGGATGATAAAGAAACGATTGATAATTATCAGGCTTTATATGAGGAGATGAAAGATAAAAAATTACTTTTGCCAATGACCGAAGAGTTTGAAAGTTATCTTTATGGTGATTCTTGTTTGCCGGCTTTTTCACTCAGCTTAAGTAAAAAAAGTCATGACTTCAGAGGCCTATCAAGATTGATGATGTGTCATGCTGGAGTTGTTGGTCAGGTTTGTTTTTATATTAATCTGGATTTAAATGTGGCCATTTATCCACATGATGATGTCGGATTTGGGTGTATTGCTCTTAACGAGGAATATAAAAAATGTGAAGAGTTTCTGCATTATTGTGCGAAAAATGAATCGTTTAATGTTTTTATTGATAGCGATAATGGATTGGTAAAGTTATGATTGTTGATGTGTTTGCAAACTTATTCTTAAGTTGCTTGTCCAGAACTGTATGGATAATTGGCTGTGAGTGTAAATAATAACGCCAGGACGCCATTGATTAAGCTAATATAACTCGTGTGAGGCTAGTGCTATTATAAAGGTGTGAGAGATATAAAGTAATGCCATTGTAGTGACGAGGCTGGTTTTGGTCTTGATGTTTTACGGTAATCTTTATTTAATTAAGTAATAAAGATTGTAACTTTCATTAGTTGGTTGTTTTTTCGTTGGCTTTTTTAGTGCGTTTTTATCATCATTGATAAATAGTTTTTACGGGTCTTTAGTCTTTAGAGTCATTGTCTAACCGATGTTTTATTGAAACACATGCCCCAACCTTAAGCCACAATAAATTCGTAATTAACGGTTTCATTCTGATGAATTAACTGTTGTTGACAATATTAAAATTTATAATCACATAATAATTAAAGGGGGTGATGGTGGCGAGAAATAAAAAGAAAATACACTTAACAGAGGCTGAGGTAATTGATTTATATAAGGGGGTTGATTATATATTGGTGTCATTAAATAATATAAATCATTACTATTATAACGAATCAACAATCAATGAGGAGAAGCCAAGAGCGTATGAGCGAGAAACTACCAATTTCATTGATGACAATGATATTACTACATTGTTATCGAAGATGAGAGGAATGCTTGGAGGTAAATTTGAGCGTGAGCCTGGAGAGGATGATATGGACGATTTGGAGAGAGCTACTGAAAACACTAAATATTGGGAAGGTCCCTAATTATCAGAGGATTAGCATAAAATTTAATTCAAACTATCCTTATGTCGATACATTGCTATATCTTTTCGGGTAAGGATAGTGCTACAACTTTCCATAAATTTCAAGAATAGTAGATGACCATTAGGGATAACCGGTGGTTTAAACATTTAAACCTGTATGCCTGATTATTAAAGCTGGATCGATTCGCGGACTTTACCAAATAAACGCCACGAAAAGAACATAGTTTTAACAATTCGATCTATTAATAGAAGTTTAAAGATTATTATACTTAGCGTGATAAATTAGCGCTGATGTCATAAGATGATTGCAAAATAGTCGTCACAGTTGTTATTGCGATAATAAATTTCCCTATTGTGCCAAAAACTAACAATCCGTCATGACTGGAGAGTAATCATAATTAATCTATTAGAACTTAAGGCCCCGAAGTGAAGATCCTGCAGCTGCTCAGGGCGCTGGATATCCTGGCTTAAGATATCAAGCTGTGGTTTCAAATCTCCCCTGAACATAGGTTGTTAAAACTATGAGGGTTCGCTGGTGAATGCTTTAAATGATTTAATTAGATCGCTCGAAAAAATGATAGTTGAGCTTAATGCGAATGGTAAAATTGAGTCAGCGATTTTTTTCACTAATTGGTATAATGAAACAATCAAGTGTGGTGATAAAGTTTCTCTTGAAATATTAGAAAAACTATCAACATGCAGAGCTATGTCTCAATATGCTAATTTCTCCCAGAAAGAAGAAATGCTGCTTGATGATGTCGTAGATAATGCAATAGCGGTTAAAAATAAGGTCCCATAATAGTAGCCGGACGCAATCTTAACGATCCTTCCGGCTTTTTCTCTTTAGCTGCCAGTCGTCAGAATCAGGCTGTCCGTCCAGCCTTCACCGTCACTCTGTATCCCATCCCAGCCAGCCACCTCCCGGCAATATTAATCTGCGACGTGCTTCTATAGAGAGCTATCTGCCTCAACCCTCTTTCCTCTCCGTCTCCACACTCTCCGCCGCCGCCTCTTCCTCTTTATCCTCTTTCACCGTGCGGCTGGCCGTCAGCAGAAACGGCGATTGCTGCCAGCGGGTGCGGCGGTCGC
>Ga0157361_1000592_pt1 | contig 13731 bp, 10 predicted proteins | sample AttlaeALBM2_FD_111481 | JGI IMG/M metagenome (GOLD analysis project Ga0157361, IMG submission 111481) | Fungus gardens microbial communities from leaf cutter ant in Ribeirão Preto, State of São Paulo, Brazil - Atta laevigata ALBM2 | ecosystem: Host-associated > Fungi > Mycelium > Unclassified ...
ATCAAGGAGAAACCAGCAGATGAACAGCAGGAGGTCACAATTAGGTTGCATGTTAATTTACAGCAGGATCAAAGAACTCACAATCTGCCTACTGCTGAAGAGATTGCAGTTATCATTCCTGAGAATGGGGTACATCATACATTGGATAATAGAGATGTGGTATTACAGACTAGAGGAGGACGACTTGAACACATCAGCCAGAATAGTCCTTCATATGCTGCTCTTCATTATGTTCTGTTGTTTCCAAAGGAGGAGAATGGGTGGCATCCAATAATTCCAATCTGTGGGGCTCAACTTAGAGAACGAGGGGAGAATGCAAGGCAAAGATATAGAAAGGAACGGGCTCGCTCACAGGTGGTGTCTGATACCTGCTACTATGCCTATTGTCTTCATGTCAGAGATGGTCCTCAGCCACCCCTCTTCTATGATGGAAAGTTTTTCCAGCAGTTTGTTGTTGATGCATGGGCAAATTGTGAGCAGAGGAAACTCAACTGGACTAGGACACATCAACATACTCTTAGATATGAGCTCTATCAAGGACTACAGGATGCTGCTGTGCATGATAGGCATGATGGAGAAGATGTTGGGCCTTTGGGACACAAACTCATTCTTCCCTCTTCTCATGTGGGGAGTCCTAGATTTATGACCCAGTTGTTTCAAGATGCTATGGCCATTTGCAGACACTTCCACAAACCAGATCTCTTCCTTACCATGACTGCCAATCCCAAGTGGCCTGAAATCATCCACAGTCTCTTCCCTGGCCAGACAGCTACTGATCGTCTTGACATTGTATCATGGGTCTTTGAGCAGAAGAAGAAAGCACTCCTCAAGCTCATTGATAATGGCTTCTTTGGCACTACTATTGCTCATATTCATACTATTGAGTTCCAGAAAAGAGGTCTTCCCCACATCCACCTGCTCATCTTTCTGCATCCTCAACATCGCATTCAAGACTCTTATCATATAAACTCTATGATCTCAGCTCAGCTACCTGATCCCCAACTACAGCCACTTCTCTATGCAAAAGTCACCAAATATATGCTGTATGGTCCATGTGGAGCTGACAATCCCCAAGCCAAGTGTATGGTTAATAGAAAATGTAGTAAACACTTTTCCAAGGAGTATAGAAAGAGAACAGAAGGACAGTTATCCACTCTATGCTAGGCCTAACAATGGCTTGGTATTTGAATGCAATGGGGCCAGATTTACCAATCAATATGTGGTCCCTTACTGCCCTTAACTTCTCCTTCTCTTTGATTGTCATATTAATGTTGAGATCTCTGCTGGATTAGGAACTGTCAAGTATCTGAGCAAGTACATCTACAAGGGTCCTGATAGAGCAACTATGGAGATTAGTAGTGGAATGCAGGATGAAATCAAGGCTCATTTGGATAGTTGGTTTATTGGTCCTACAGAAGCTTGCTGGAAAATCTTTGAATTCAATATATATAGAGAGCTACCAGCAGTCCAACATCTTCCTGTCTATCTTCTCAATGAACATTATGTCAACTTTCATGCACACCAGACTGTCAATGAAGTATTAGCTAGGCAAAATGTGGAAAAGACTTAGCTGACTACTTGGTTTGACTATAACTATGCACATAATAATGGATTAGGCCTTACCTATTGGCAGTTCCCTCAACACTATACCTGAAATGCTAAAGCAAAGTCATGGCATCCAAGACAGTGGGCCAAGGTGATTGAGAGGATGTACTTTGTGTCACTATCAAAGGGAGAGCAGTTCTTTTTACAACTTCTTTTGACTATATTTAAAGGTAAAAAGAGTTGGGAGCTATCACAAAAGGTCACTTACTAATTTGTGATGGGTGATTTGATACTTGAATAGTTCAAAGAAGCAAAGTTTAGATAATGACAAAAGATGTTGTTAAGTCTGAGGTCTAATCCTCAGACAGGAAGTCCTTATATACAGAATTGTGATGATCTGTCCTAGTGCACAGACTATCACATGCTACTACCTATTGTTCTACATATGGTAGTGCCTTTGTGCTAAAAATAGTGATAAATTAACCATATGGAGGCTGTCCTTTGTTCTAAGAAAAGGACAGATGACTATCTATGGGTAATTAATAAAGTCTATATGCAAACATTGAGGTCTTTATATCTCCACTAATATTAATTGCCTTGGCATTAATTTAAGCTCATTCTGAGTGGTATAAAGAGGGCTTTTTTGATGTCTAAAAGCAAAGCTTAGATCATGGCAGTTTTTGAGATATTGGCAATTTAATATGTGGTACTATGGTGGTTACCTACTGATTTGCTCAATAGCTTGGCCAATATGAATTTTCTTGAGACATAACCAGTATTGATCAAAAGGTTTTTTAAAGGGCTTTCCAATGCCATTAAGACTGTGAGAATCGTCAAAGAATTGGTGGAGATATAGCTGAATGAAGTTTGTGATAGGGTAGTACTAGATGTTCAGCTAACTGGTGAATTCCCCCAGATCTGCTTGCTCTGGGTCTATCCTTCTGACCTTGTTCCAGAGGTATACTCTTCTCATTGGCAATCCCTCTAGTAGATTCTGTTTGGGGTGTTCATGGAAGGTGATTTTGCAAAGTGTGTACCATATAGGCCTTATTCTTCTCTTCCTGGATGTGTTTCCAATGATTGTTGTCTGTTCTCATGACTGCTAGCTTGTAACCTTTGAAGGAAGATAAGTCCTCCTTGCTGTAGTATAGCTCCTTGCTAATTCTGGCAGGTATCGCATCCTTTACAACCTTGCAAAGGGACCAGTCATCCTAATGGATTCAGTTTTGGTACTTTGCAAATTGGATGAAATAATTAGATGCTTTCCCATCATGGGCAAAAGGGATAGCCACAATGGCATTCTTGTCATCATCTTCTGGCAAATAGGACCTGAAAATGTTGGATAGTTGTTGGACAAAAGTGGTCCAATCTTCTAAGAAATCCAGAGGTTGGTGAGGATCCAGCTCATTGATGAAGGGCTCAAAGTAGTCTAGAGCTATTCCTCTGAGGTAAGAGATTGCAAAAAAAATCTTCTTAGAGTCCTCTCTGAACTCCCCTTTATAGGCCCTGAAATAAATCTGACATTGGAAAATGAAAGCCCAAAGTTTGTTGGGGTTTCCCCCATTAAAGGGGTTGGGTTCTCTGATAGCATGATGTCACTTCCAAGGTTGGGGTAGATTATTTCTGGCTAATGCTAATAGTGCGGTACATAACTCCAGGTTGGATATTTCATCCTAGGGTTGCAAAGGTGGTTCTGGTGAATCTGGCAATAAAGGTCCTAAGTAGTTGCTCCCTTCTTCTAAGCCTCCTCCAGTCATCACTTCTGCCATGTCTTTGAGAGGCTCCTGGGGGTTTAGACATTGATTTCAAGCTTGAGTCGCTGTAAATGGTCTTTATACTGGTATAGTGGTATGTTCCCTTACTGATTCTGGGCAATTGAGATCCCTTCTGACATGGCATTCCAAACAAGGATCTGGATTTGGGTTCTGAGACATGCTGGTGTTACATAGAAGAAGAAGTTTTGTTGTACTATCAGGCCTAAGACTTGAATGGGGTTGGTTCAACAATTAGTTGCGCCCTCCACTGAGCTAATTCCCCAATTTGCTTAAAGAGTGATCAGGACAGAATTATAACTGGATTTCAGATGGTAGCCTTAGAGACAACAAAACTAGTTACTATAATGCCAACAATTCCTAGTAATGTTAGAACTTTACAGTTCTTCAGCAGTTACTCTAGCTTAAGTAATAGTGCTGATGTCACTGATTGTGACACATATCAAGTTCTTGCATCTCAGACAGAATATGCACTTGGGTTACTCTGAAGCTGATAATTAATATACTCAGTGGTTACTAGAGATTGGTGCTGGGTCAACTATGGATGATCACGAGATAATTCAAGTTCCTCAGTCTATGGTTTGTGCTAATCTCAATACTCTTATCAGTAGGATCTATTCAGGAATTGGAAACTCAAGGACTCAAGATGACTAGTACTTCTTGGATCATATTATTCTCTGTCCTAGAAATGATGAAGTACATGATATTAATGAGGCCATTCTTCAACAGTTCAACCCAAATGCAGAGGTCCATATGCTGAGAAGTGTGGACTCTGTGTCTGAAGAAGATAGAATGTACCATGCTTATCCTTCCTTTAACAACTCAATGCTGGTGGATTGTCTTCTGCTTTACTCTGTCTCAAGGTTGGCTCTCCAGTTATCTTATTGAGGAACTTGGATCCAGGAGAAGGACTTTGTAATAGGACAAGAATGGTAATGTTGAATACGAGGAGAAAGGTACTCTAGTGCAGGATTATCAGCAAGAACAGGAGATTTAGAGGCAAGGTAGTGTTGATTCCAAGGATCAGGTTATCATCTAATACAGAGACATTGCCTGTGCTACTCAAGAGACTTCAATTCCCAGTTAGTGTAAGGGAACAGTCTGGAGTAGCTTAGATAACCTGGTATGGGTGAGTATTATCTAGCTTACCCTCAGATCCTCAGAGTCCGCTATTCATAGTTCCCTTTCTCTCTCGTTCTCATCACCATGGTTTGTACTATGTAGCCTTATTAGGTATGGTAGTTATTAGTGTCCTGGTTTGTGTTCCCATAGCAACCAGTGCACAGACCAGGCTAGTCTAGTATAAGTAGCTAGTGATGTGGGTAGAATACCTTACAGTTAGGCTGGCCTTTGCTATGACTATCAACAAGTCTCAAGGACAGTCAGTAGAGCATATGGGGATTAATTTGCAGACATCAGTGTTCTCTCATGGGTGGCCTTTTCAAGATGTACTTTACCTCTAAACATCTTAGTCCTTCTTCCAGAGCAGAGCCAAGAGAGTAGAAGGACACTTAATGTAGTATATAAAGAAGTATTCAATAGCATTGGATTATAGATTGTATGTGTATCTAACAATGGACTTGAGATTGATTTTTAATGATTTGAGAGATGAAGAAATAGCAGACTGCTATTGAAAGAAAGCATAGCAACCTTTTAGACTACACTATCTACTATTCCATAGACTGTTGTAGGAAGAAAGTACAGTGGATTGACTATAACACAAACTTAATAACATAACATTACAGAAAGTAAACAAACTTTAACCTCACAGACTGTTGAAGGAAGGGAACATAGTGACCTGATAGAACTACTATCACACAGACCATTGTTAGAAGGGAGCAAAACAATCTGATAGACAATGCTATCCACTACTGTGCAGACTGTTGTAGGAAGGGAGCATAGTAGTAAAAGGGGCAAAAAGGACTATTAGCCTGGCATAAGCTAAAGATGCAGTACTAGGTCCCAATTGCATACTAAAGAGTTTGTGAGGATGAATCAAAGATAAAGTGTCATGACTTGGCAAAACAGCTAAGTCATTATTTATATTTCTTTTTCTTTCTTTTTCTTTTCTTTTATCTTGGACTTACTACACAGAAGGAAGTGTGGGAAAGTGTCATGTCACAAGTGTCACACAGTTATGGTCACATGACAGGAAGTCACAGTGTCACATCACATGATGTCACATGATGAGTCACATGATAGGCATAGGGAAATAGTGCACAGACCATATAGTAGTTGTATAAGTAGTGTAGAAAATCTGATGAGAACTCTATCGAGTTCTTCTTGTCAAACGCTGATAAAGGAGCAGTTGGCTTAATTCTGGCTTTGGAGTTAGCTAGTCTGACATAAAGGTATTAAAAAGAGAATATAGAAACTTAACATAATAATTAAGGTAAAATTGTTTGAAAGGATAGTAAGCTTGATCTAGATCCTCCTTGCATGGTATCCCCAAGATGTCCACCTTTATATACCATAACAAGCTCACTATCAAAGTAGTCAGTAAACTACTCCTGGGCCTTACCACACTCAATTAAGCCCTCATCTGTACTCCTATACCAAACCTTATGACTGTGATACAGTCTGAGTCAATGATTAGCTAGGCTTTTTAAGCCTGTTACTTTGTAGAAGGTTATGCAAGTGACTGCTGTATCTTGTCTCTTGACCAAGTAGTGTCATGACATGGCAAAACAGCTAAGTCAATATTTATATTTCTTTTCTTTTCTTTTTATATTTGGACTTACTATATAGGGAAGGAGTACAAGAAAGTATCATGTGAATTTGTCACATATCACAGTCATATGACAGATGATATCACATGATAAGGTCACATGATGACCATGGGAAAGTAGTACACAGACTATGTAGTAGTTGTATAAGTAGTGTACAAAATCTAATAGAAACTCTATCAAGTTCTTCTTGTTAACTTAAACTTGGAGTAGGCTTAAGTTGTCTTGGATAGAGTCTTACAAGTAGAGTATATGGTTCCAGTCTCCTCAACAACCCAACCACTTCACTTAGAACTCAGAAAAGTGCCATAAGACAACTCTTGAGCCCTTGAAATAGCAGCAGGTGTTAAGATTCTATTGCTCTCTCTCTTGGACTCTCTAAGGGTTATATTGAAAATACAAACTGATGAGACTCAATTGAAAATGAATAAAAAAGGAAACTTTTTCTTTTTCTAGCCTCTCTTATTTCTCTCCTCCATGACATTGCCATATGGACATGATAGATGTCACCTCTCTATCCTTCATGCCCACCAGACATGACCATGTGATCCTGCTCTACTGCCATACTTCACTCCTGCCTGATGTCCCCTAACCTCTGGACCAGCTTTCTTCTACTCTGAATACAATCTAGAAACACATGCTAGAGATATGACAAAGAATACTGGGGAAAAATAGAAAGAAATTGGAGAAGATGGAAGAAAAAAAGAGAATTAATAAGAAGAACTTTGGGAATAATCAGGGAAGAAGAAAATGATAAAGAAGAGAAAGTTGAAGAAGCAAGAATAAAAGAATAGAAAAAAGAAGAAAAAATAGGAAATATAAGGGACTTAAATGATAAGCTTTGAAGGGGATAAGGACCCTTGAGAGGGGGGTATTATGACTTAGCCACACAGCTAAGTTAATATTCTTTTTTCTTTTTATTTTATTTTCTTTATTTGGACATGCAAGAGAAGACAATCCTAAAAGAGATGTGTGAGAGTTACAAATATATACAAATAGATAAGCATGTATAAGTAGTGTAGCTCAATGAGTGAGGACTCTAACAAGTTCTCTTTGTCTGCTCTGACACTGAGTGTGACCTGAGCTTATCTTAAGTTAGGGATCATTAAAGTTGCTACATGAGACTGGAAAATATTTTCAATGTGCTGAAGATACTGTGGGTTGATGGGAGGGTATCTAGGTGGATATGTGTGAGGGTTATCAGAATCCATGGTATAGGTGAGTAGTGTTGAGAATCAGGTCAGTGTGACAAGTGTCGCACATATTATTAGCATAGCCAGTTAATCTGACAGATCACTTGACAGCAAACCTTGTGACTCCATTTGACAGTTGTTTTCCCATAGTGTATATACCTGTATCTTCATCATGTAACATAGCTACCAATATCAGTATGTCAAACAACAAATTGATCTCATCATTGTGCATTGTGAAGGCTCACATGACATCCAGAATCCAACATCATCAGGATGTAAGAAAAGAAGCAGAGGCTCCACTGGATACTAAAGATGTGACTCATCAGATATCTTGCTTCTCAAAGATAATAGTAAACTGCCCAATGTTGGAAGGACTGGTGCTTTCAGCATGATGTACGACCGTTGGCTATGACTTTTCTTCTCTTTCTTTCTCGTGATAATCTGAACCATGACTCAGTATAGATAGCATAAGATCGTTCTCCTTACTCTCAGTCGTTTATCACATTCAATGTCTGAACCTACTTATTTTAGTACCAAGTATCCACTGATTGGCATAGAACCGACGTATTAAATAGCATTTTTTGAAGCTTGGGGCTTTGCGAAACCTGTCTGTTAGCACAGCTATCAATTGAATGGCAGAGCCTCGAGAGTAATGCGAGCCACAGCCAAGTGTCTTCAGTTATCATATTTTTCCATCACCCATCGTGAAAGTTGAGATGCTGGAATGGCTCATCGGTTTCCGCTAACATCAAGTTACATCGGAGCTACGATCATTATACTGGGCCGAGAGTGTTTGACATTGATCATTTTTCGGTCTGCGCACAGCCGAATAGAATATCTGTCTAACACCATTTAATATATAGTTGAACCATGGTCATCGAGTTTCGCATAAGATACCTCCCTCCTGCATATCCCACGCAAATGACTGATCAGTACGGACTAACACCACAAGATTACGTTGATGACCTGATTAAACTGTCAAATGAACGTTACGGCCAAGGTATGCTGTATCTCTATCGTCCTCGAAGCAACTGTTGAAGCCTTTTCAAGTCATTGTTGCCACGTTGATGGTATATGATTTTATCGATCACATTCCTCAACAGGTGAGTCTTTCCATTATTTGTAAATAATGGTTCCACATCTCTTCTCTCCTAGATTCAGCACCTCCACAGGCATGTTTCTCATTCGATGGTCGACTATTGTCACTGACATATGAAATCTCAGGAGGAAGTGGTCGAAACTCCACGTCATCTATTTTTCTGTTCTGATAATGAACTGGGCGGGCATGATGTAAGTGCGACTCTCTTACTTTATTGAATAAGACAACTGATCTAAATTCTCAGACTGCGTTCATATAGTACGAGGAAATTATCTGACATAAATCAAATGCATATTGATAACAACTTCACCAGATGACAATAAAACCTGGGCATCGAAATCAGTGAGGCATTACTCTTAATTCAGCTTTGATATCTTCATTGACTAGGTTTTAGTGGCATGAGTCAAATGTATTTGCTGCTCGCTCTGACCTAATCCTTTGCTAGGTGTACATTTGGTTATATACCAGCTATCGAGTGAGTTTCATCATGACTCTCAAGGACTAGAGTAGCTGATGTCAATAGCTTCTTCACAGTGTTCAATACATTGGTAGTGAAGATTCTGTTGGTCCTGCGCCTTCGAGCAATTTGGGGCAAGAATTTAATTGGTAAGAGGGCTAGAAGCATGTGTCAATGGACTCATTATATTGATTTTCTTTTGATTTCTAGTCACACTAATTCTATATTTCATGACAGCAGGTATGTTTTGTAGAATTTGATTGACAGAGATGACTGATGGTCAAGATTAGCTGAGGTCTTGGTAGGCGTTAAAGACAGTACGATACTTAAACCACCAACTGATTGTATTTTTCAGTCTGCAATGTCTACGATGATATTTAACGTATATCTCCAATCAGTTTCTGGAATATCAGTACCTCTCCATGGTTGCTGGTTGAATATGACAAATCTTGATTATATATACAAGCATCTCGGTAGTGTCTTTGAGTATGTGCTCTAAGATATTTTGCTTTGCTGACTTGCTCATTTATTCTCAAAAAAAAACATTATCAGGGCAACAACAACAGCAATTGAAGTCCTCTTGACCATTATCAGGTTTACTATGACATACAAAACACAGCGGGCTTTTGTGGGTGGAATACGTGGCTGTATTTCTCACATGCAAACGTCGACTCGTTTGTTGTATGTATTTTACCGCGATGGAACATTGTTATTCATACCGTGAGTTGAAAACTAGGTATTATTGATCTAATTAATGAGCTATCTATCCAGTCTCCTTAGTAAGCCTAAAAAATGAAGCAAGCGGACTAGAACTCATCCTTTTCGAAGTCCTCTTATGCCTGCAAGCCATTGCCTACCTCCTGATTTTACCTGATGTTATTAAGGGTATCCTATCCTAGTATGTTGTTGTTGTTACTAGTCTTCCCTTTACTGACCTTAATTGTTAGCACTCAATTCTTCATTTTCCCCTTTATTGTAAGCTAAGATCTTTCTTCCTTGTATATCATCACTGCTGAGTTGTGCGCTGCTCAGATGTCACAGTTGATACTCAATTTGCTCGAAGCAAATTGTCCTTTGGACGAAAGTCTAAATTCCAGCACAGTAGAGTCCCTCAGGTTCCGTCATTCAGAGTCCGCTAGGGACACTGAATCAGATATTTTGTGAGGTGACAGAGTAACTACCTCCATGGGTGAAGGAATACATAAGGAGGCAAGATGATAGATAGGACATTCATCCCAGTAGATAATGTTGGACGTAGATGGCATAATGACCATTTCTTTGTTTGTTCATCTTCCACCACAAGATTAGCGAGTTGTGATGAATTGAGAGAGAAGGCTGATACCAACAAGATGGAGACATCAGACGAGGTCCTGGATGGCAATGACTCGAGGAATCTGATCGAGTCGATAGTAAAAAAGATAGTTATATTCATGTAGTTGAGAATAAAGCTGGAATAGAAATCTATGCCATCGATGATTCAGGGTCCATGGATATTGTGTCTCACAAATCTTTGTCTTTGTGGAGTAGCCGTCATAGATAAGAAAATATATTGATAGAGAACGTTATGATAAAACAGCATATTGTAATGGATGCAACACTCCTTTTTCTTCTCCATACCCCGTCGCTCGAATGATCATTATCATTTCATGCTCCCTCCAGTATATAAAGGTCTCATTTCTTATCAATAGAATTAATCGCTTCTTTGCCTCCCAGTGCTCTAAGTTATATCTGCTATTTGTGTCGTAGAAACAGAGTCACATGTTGGTTTGGCTTGGAATAGAGTATATTCCTTTGCAAACCAGTGAGCACATACAATGAACTACAAAGCTTATATATTAAAGAAAGATTCCAGAATGTTCCTGAACCTTCGGCCAGATCACGGCATTGGCTTGATATTCCAACAACTATGTGAGTAATTAGGTACATACACTACTGCATTACATTGTTGACCTTAGTTGAACAGTTGCTCCTGTCGTTTTTCAAGAAAGAGGCTGTTCAGAAAGTTCTAGACATGTACAATCATCCTAGTAATCCACTTCTAAGCACTACTAGATGTGTAAGATCATTGACCACTCAAAGAATATTGATATATGGATAGTCGTTGAGCCAGTCACAGTAACAAGATACACTCTAAAACCTGATGCTCTCAGCTCTTCCTTGTTACGACACCTTTAAAATTATATTTTGACGAATATTTGAATGGATCTGAGAGACAAAATATGCTTCAAGTTGTACAGGGGTTTACGTGCGGAGTCACTATTCATACATACTACCCAAATCCTCATCCAATGGACCTAGACGCCGTAATTGATGTTAATTAAGCATCCTTCATATGCAATTTTTTATATCAACTGGTGGGCCAGAAACACCATCTAAAGTAGTAAGCACAACTTCATTAACCCTGAAACTTTCTTGATATCTTCCTGGAGGGAGTGCATTCAACAGCAGACCATGACAAAGTTTATTCTTTACCTTTCGTCATTCCTCCTCTGTCTCATTATGTTCCAGAATGAGAGACATATACAGGAACACCTGAAACATGTCTATTCTTAGGTAAATAATCATACACCCATATTGTACATAAAGTGTCTATCATGTAAGCCCTAAGACCAGTCGTTTCTACCTGGTCTTAGGTGCGTATACCTTCTGTATTCCCTCCCGAACATTTAATTCATCAGTCGTTTCTACCTGGTCTTAGTCCAGCACTTTTAGAGTCATTCAAGACGTACCTGCGTATTCTTTTGACAGACCAGCCACGTTGGAGGATCAAGCCTCGCCGAAAACAATCCTAATAACAATCATCTCTGTAGTTATAGCTTTGGATCCATGATTTAAGAAAAGCCCGCCATTTGATCCAGCATATGTGAGTGCTCACTGTAGATTGGATTAAAAGTGTAAATACAGGAACGGCTCCAGGGTTATCTAGTCCATACGGAATGAAAAAAGTGAGGGAGAATATTGCGGGTGGAAAGGCGGACTCGACGACCAGAGCCTCATAGCTCATGTAGATGTTCTTGATCTCTTCCCTGAATGAGTATTGTTTAGCTCGTTGGCGTAGATTGACCAGGCGTGTGAAGGAGACCAGAGTAATCAGGCTGTTGAAAGACATCAGGAGTGATATATAAGGAATGGTAAACAGGACATTTGACCCGTCCGTCTCCATCACCATCCGACTAGAAGCCTTTTGGTCCCTGTTTTCCTGCAGAAGGATGTATGAGTGACATTGTTATCATACATAGATACACCGCTGCTATGCTCTCTGGAGAAAGCCCTCAGTCACTATCTTTCTGTGCTCGGTATTGCTCGCTTCAACAGGTAAGTGGAAGATAGATACGTTGAGTGATATCGATGATAATGGATGGTTGGATCCCCAAGTTATTTCAATCCTTCATTGTGTCCCATGACGAGTCCTGATATTGCTTGAGTTAGAGTTGCTGAAGCAATAGAACCAGCATTGGATGGTTCGCTCAATTGTTCGAGCAAGAATGCGACTGGTCCACCCGGGTAGTCACGCATGTTGATCCAGGCAAGTTCGTTGGAATGGACAATACAAGAAATATTGATAGTTCCAAGTGCAAAAGGCACACATATACACGAAAGCCCCATGTATTTTTCTTTGGTCCTTTCATTCCGCTTTGAAGCGATTGTGATCGTCTTGACAAATTTGTAGACGGTTACGATTTGCAATCCTAGTAGGCAAGCCAACTTAGGATGAAGAAGTACCTGGGCTGAGAATGCGCACCATAAGCCATTGCACCAAGATATGTGCCAGCATTGACCAACTGTTCATAGCTGTTGAAGGGGGCAATTTGAGACTGGTTCGGAATTCCTTCAATAACTGGCACTGTGGCTAGTTTCTGTTTCACCTCCATTCCATCATAAAAATTTATTAGTCATCAAAATACTTTTTAGCCATATATAAGTGTACTCACCACAAGGTTTTCATCCAGGCCTCTGGCCTGGCTTGTTAAGTTTGTGTTGAAGTCAGTCCACTATGCTGTTACACCGCAAGCAAATTTTCTGTGGAAGATAACATTTGATATGCTTTATACCAATGGATTCTTAATTAGAGTTCCCTTTCTATAATCCTCAGAACATAATACTATATGATATAGACATTGAGCAGGTGATAATTAACCTAGAGCTCATGCTGATACCTCGAGAGGCAACTAGGATGAGCTGGCATCAGTCCACTAAGAAAGTCACCAAGGGACCACACTCTAGATCTACCTTTAAATGGACTAACTTAGAAAGATGGCAGACTTGTACTCTAGAACCAGTACTACTCAGACAATGAACTTAGACTGATAGACTTTGTGCTTGTAAATAAGCATTGATGGCATCAGATCAATTATATTTAGATAAATGACCTCTAGGATGTGACTTGGAGATACTAGACATTAATGGGGACTTACTAATTGTTTAACAGATAATCAAGGAAGTCCAAATTACAAAGCAGCATCAAGAGAATGATAGGGGGAGAAGGAAGAATATTCTAGAAGGAAGCAGTGATAAAGATGTGTCATCTTTGATGGGAAGGACTTGGTGAGGGAACACATCATCATAAAAAAAGGGGAGGGACACATAAGCCTCAGGAATTTGGGGGGAATTAGTGAGAGAAGAAGTCAATGAAAATCCAAAAGTAGCAATAGTTCCCTTTTTGTCTTTATTCTTTGAGTTTCAGACATTTGTAATAACTTTAATATAGTATCTGGAGTGTGGTTGGATAGGAGAAGAACTATCACAAATGGTCACTTACTATTTGTGATGGGTGCTTTGATACTTCAAAGAGTTCAAAAATGTGAAGTAAGGCAAGTGACAAAAGATGTTGTTAAGTCTGAGGTCTAATCCTCAGACTATGAGTCCTTAAATACAGAAAAGTGATGGTCTGTGCACTAGGACAGAGTATCACATGCTACTACCTATTGTTCTACATATG
>Ga0157361_1000594_pt1:0-12500 | contig 13705 bp, 6 predicted proteins | sample AttlaeALBM2_FD_111481 | JGI IMG/M metagenome (GOLD analysis project Ga0157361, IMG submission 111481) | Fungus gardens microbial communities from leaf cutter ant in Ribeirão Preto, State of São Paulo, Brazil - Atta laevigata ALBM2 | ecosystem: Host-associated > Fungi > Mycelium >...
TAAACCTAATCCGAATTATAGAGCTACGACACAATCAAACCCAAACGAACAAAATGTTGAATTGAATCGTACCAGTCTCTACTGGGGGTTATTACTCATTTTTGTACTTGCTGTTTTATTTTCAAATTATTTCTTCAATTAATAGAAGAAAAGGAAATAGTAAATACGTATTCGGAATTCTCTTATCCCATTCGGAAGGATATCATTTCATAATTATCTATGACTGTTTATGTCTCTAGTATGACTACGTGATCAAATGTGGAGGAAAGTGGGATAAATGGCCGATACTACTGGAAGGATTCCTCTTTGGATAATAGGTACTGTAACTGGTATTCCTGTGATCGGTTTAATTGGTATTTTCTTTTATGGTTCATATTCTGGATTGGGCTCATCCCTGTAGTAATCGGATGAATTGAGTTTTCAAAGTGAACGTGTAAGAAGAACTCAACAGGGATCCACTCTTTTTTTGATGAATTCGAGGGGGTCCCGTTGAGTTCTTAATAAGAATAATCTTTCTTATTCGTATAAATGACTCAATGGATAACTTTTTTCGATGTTTCAAAAAAGTCCATCTCATTTTTTTTTGATTTGATGTTTTTTTTTCTTTTCTATTCTAAACAAGTTAATTGAAGAAGTTGTATTTGGTCAATAACCCCCCCTTTTTTGTTTGTCCACTACGTAACGTATTCTACTATATGAAATGAGATAATATTATATCTCATAAAGGTTCTGCTCGAAGTTTTAAAAAATTGAAACAAAGCTAAGAATAGGATTCTTTAACGAAGGGGATCAAGAAGTATTATTCTATAAATATATTGAAAAATATTTCTATTTCGATACAAGCAAAAAACAATCGGACTCTAGGAAAAGATAAATAATCCATCCTAGAATCCCGTTTTCCCTATTTCTACTGTGCTTAATATTCTCTGCCTATTCTTTTTTAGTATCGAGTCGAATTTTCTTATATTACAACAAAAAAAAACTAGTAATTGTTTTCTATTCTAGGACATTGAAATCTGAAAACAGTGACATAATCATACTGCTCTAATTTATTGGGGTTGAAAAAAAAAGTCAAATAGTCTTCTTCACAATATATATACTATGACTGACTAGTACTGCAGTACAAGGAATTCTCTAAATATGGTAGAAAAAGACTCGAAAGAATCAAAGGTCCTTTTTCATAAATTTTTGATTATACAGAATAGAATTACGGAATTTATCAACTAAAATTTAGTTCTTTTTACCTGCTTAATATGTTGTTCTCGGACCTAGAAATTAGAAATTCATCTCGGACAATTGCACCTTCTCAAATTGTTTCTTTTTAAGAACCAAAAATATTTGTGCCAAAATAATAGATGCCAAGAAGAACAAGAGACCTTGGACACGTAACGGATCTTGAAGTACTATTTCTGCATCCCCCTGACCAAATCCACCCACATTAGGATTACTCGTTAATGGTTGATCAAGTTTGATGGATTCACCCTCTGAAACAAGAAGTTCTGGTCCTGGAGGTATAATATCAATCACTTCACGTCCATCCGATGCATCCACTATAGTTATTTCGTATCCCCCCTTTTCTTTTCGTATGATTTTTTTGACTATCCCCGCTGCTGTAGCATTATACACATTATTATTACTCTTGCTCCCGTCGGGATAAATTTGACCCCTCCCCCTGTTCCCGCCTACATATATAGGATATTTTAAGAAGTGAACATCTCTCTCAGTAGCAGGATTGGGGGAAAGGATAGGAAAGGTTATTTCACTATATTTCTGACCGGGAACAGGGCCTACCACAAGAATATTTCTTTTTGTGGGACGATAGCTTTGAAAAGAGAGATTACCTAGCTTTTCTTTAATCTCAGGCGAAATACGATCGGGGGGGGCCAATTCAAAGCCCTCCGGTAAAATAAGAACAGCCCCCACATTCAAAGCCCCCTTTTTACCATTAGCAAGAACTTGTTTCACTTGCATATCATAAGGAATTCGAACAACTGCTTCAAATACAGTATCGGGAAGTACCGTTTGTGGAACTTCAATATCCACGGGTTTATTAGCCAAATGGCAATTGGCACATACAATACGACCAGTTGCTTCTCGCGGATTTTCATATCCCTGCTGTGCAAAAATGGGATATGCATTTGAAATGGGTGCTCGAATTATTATATATATCATGAGCGATACGGAAATGGATCGAGTAATCTCTTCCTTTATCCAAGAAAAGGCATTTCTAGTTTGCATGGTCCAATCATTGATCCTGAAAATTTCTACAATAAGATTTGGTAGGTCACTGGCATAGTTACCTATCCATGATTCTGCTATTTACTGAAAAGATTTTCTTGGAATATGGGAAGAATCCCTTGGGTGGTGGCTAGAAAGAAAAAGATTTGAATGTTGTTTAGCTTTTGTACAAAATCAAAATAACAAACTTTCAAATTTGATCAGTGGATCTTTTTTTCAGTCATTCATTGAATGATAAATCACTACAAGTGACGGAGATACGCGATTTAAATAACGGAAAATCCAATATTTTAAAATTGTATCTAAAATGACTGGAAAAGTGGAAACAAGACCAGATATAATTTGATCATTCTGAGCAAATCCAAAATCTTTATAGACAGAACCAATCATTAGTTCCCAACCATGGGTCGAATGGAATCCTATACATAAATCAGTTAATAAAAGAATAGAAAAAGCTTTTATTGTGTCACTTAAGTTATATAGGAATTCTTGAACCCACGAGTTAAGAATAAGAAGTTCTTGATTACCTAGACTGGAATAACCACTTAGAATAACGAAACAGAGTATGTTTGTCGAGAAGTGCAAAATCGCATGGATACGATCTTCGTTGTGCGTCTTGATCAATTGGATGGTTTCTTTGTAGATTTCGGTACGAAGATTTTGTAGACGTGTTTCCGGGTATTCCTTTAGCATTTCATCCAAGAGGAACAGTTCCTTGAATTCTATGAATTTTTTTAGAATATTCTTTTCTTGAATGATATTCAAGAAGATTTCGGATTGCCTAGTATTCCACCAATTAGTAACCCAAGATTCCAGACTTTTCTTAAATGTGAAAGAGATGCACCAGGGCAAAAAGACTATAGGTGTAAGATATAGAAAGGGAATGAATGCTTTCTTTTTTGCCATTTTTCGTCTTTATTTAATGAACTCAGCTTCATCTCATTCGTCAACTCTATAGGATGATAATAATGTTTCTATCAAGCATAAGTTCTATTACAAGTCATAGAAAATCTATAATCTATTCCCGCGTCTTTTTATTTTTTTCAATTCGGGAGTTAGTCCTTGAATTTAAATACAGAAATAGACTAAAAAATCGAAAGAATCCACTGCCAATTTTTGAATGAAGAAAAAGATATTGTTTCAAAAAATATCAATTGCTAAGATTCGAAGTAATTACTACCCCTTTTGATGAATACACGGAGGAGCACTTCGCGTAATGAATATTAGTCGGATTTCGAAACCAAAGAAGGCCCCTTCTATCAAAACAAAATAGAAAAATTTCGAAAAAAAAAATCGATTTTCCCTAAGGAAGCATTCATTTTTTCAGTTCATTTTCTTTTTTTTTTCAAAGTACTTCAATTGGTACACGCAAGAAATAGGCCAATTCTGCAGCTTTTTGTTCAATTTCTCGTGAAGTCAAATTCTCGTCAATACGAGTCAAGGGAATGGCCCCCTGTCCTATGATTTCCATATAAAGGATACGACGAGTATAAATACCCTCTTTAACTTCTATTCTGATGGACTGAATATCTTTCATAAGGAATCGGAGAAAAATACGACGATTTTTTCCAGGAAATCCCCAACGAAAAATACACACTATTCCCGCTTTTTTATCGAATCGATCATAACCACTACCCACATTCCACCAAATTGTACACCACAAATAAGAACTAATAAAGAGACCCGCGATTCCATAGAAGGACATCACGATTCCTTGTGGAAAAAAAAGAATTTGCTGAGACGGAAATAAAGATAACAAATTCCTACCAAGATAACTGGAAGTTCCAACTAATAAGAACCCTAATGAACCTAAAAAAAGGATAAAGGCCCAGCAGAAATTACTTGTTTTTCGAGACCCAGCTATAAGTTCTACCCATATACGTTCTGATCGCCAACTCATATTAGATCCAGTTCTGTTTTATTGGAATTGGGAGAATAAATAACCCAAGCAAATGAATTTGACTTTTCTTTTCTTTGTTTCCGAAGTAACTCTCATCAACTAGCAGTATTTTGATGTAAACCTTTAGGAGTAATTCATCGAATTGCTTCCAGATCTAAAAAAAATATATCTGATTTGTGCCTACTGTCCGTATCTAAAGAATCTTGTTCTTTTGAACATAAAGAAATAAAGAAGCCATTGCAATTGCCGGAAATACTAGGCCCACTAAAGGCACAAAAATGGAGGGTAAGTTTATCATAGAATGGGTACCTCGATTTAATATTTGTACCTGTTATGTTATATATATATATTTATATAAATTTCATATTCTTTTTCTTATATTGTTATAAAGATAGTCTATAATCACTAGAATTCAAATATACTTAGTATGACTCAATGGATAACTTTTTTCGATAAGTATATTTTATAAATTATACTAAGTATAGCTAAGTGAATATATATAGAAAATATATATATTCTTTATATTCAGTCTATATAATGAGTATAAATGAGTATATTGAGTATAAAATATAATAAATAAGAAATAAATTAATAAAAAATGGAATCAAAAGTGCAAATAGAATCTAATTCTATATATATAGAATTAGATTCTATTTAATTCTATATATATAGAATTATATATATATGATTCTAATATATAATCATAAACATAAGGAATGTAAAACGTAGAACTAAATAAATGGATGGATTTCGCCTTCTATTTCTCCAAGAAACATATGTATGATAATACACCTTTTTTTTCATTTATTTTATTTGGAATTAAAAAAGAAAGAATAAAAAAATCTTTTCTGCTAGATTTTTAATTTTGAGTCAAAGGCAAGAAAGCATGGAGCTGAAATAACTCACTTAAAACCTCCTTTAAAGGATTACGCGGTACGATTGAATCAAATAAGCCTTTATGGAATAAATATTCAGCTGCTTGTGAACCTTCGGGTACTGTCTTATTCAACGTTTGTTCAATTACTCTTTTACCCGCAAATGCAATGTAAGCATTGGGTTCGGCAATAATGATATCCCCCAACATGCCAAAACTAGCTGTCACCCCACCAGTAGTAGGAGATGTAAGGATGGATACATAGAATAACCTTTTATTTGTTTGATAATCATATAAAGCAGAAGATATTTTAGCCATTTGCATCAAGCTCAGACTTCCTTCTTGCATACGTGCTCCTCCGGACGCACATACTAGAATAAGAGGTAAAAGTTGATTAGCAGCATATTCGACCAAACGGGTGATTTTCTCACCTACTACGGATCCCATACTACCCCCCATAAACTCAAAATCCATGATCCCAATTGCTACAGGAATACCGTTTAGTTGACCTGTGCCTGTTTGAACAGCCTCAGTTAATCCTGTCTTTCTTTGATAAGAATCCATACGATCCTTATAAGGTTCCTCTTCCGAATGAAATTCAATGGGATCCAGAGAGACCATGTCTTCATCCATAGGATTCCAAGTACCTGGATCAATCGAAAGTTCGATTCTATCTGAACTGCTCATTTTCAAATGATATCCACAGTGTTCACAAATATTCATTTTTGATTTAAAAAATTTCTTATAATTTAATCCATAACAATTTTCGCATTCAATCCATAAATGCTTGTATTTTTGAGTTTCATCGAGATCATTAGAACTCTCTCTTCTAGTTAAATAATTTTCATTTATATCATTCGTGATAGTTATTATACTAGAACTCTCGCTTTCACTACCATTTCCGCCCTTACCACAAATGTAATTATAAAAGTAACTGTCATTGTATTTATCACTCTCACCTAAAATGTGACTACCAATACAGATTTGAGAACGAAGAAAACTCTCAATGCAACTATGAATGTCATTATTCCAACTAGATTTAGTATCATACATGTAATGATCATCATGTCTCTTAGAGACATTATTCAGATAGCTAGAATTCTTATAACTATAAAAAAAACTTTCTGGTTCACTTAGAAAAGAATGATCATTGTCAATCTCCAAAATTTGATTTTCAATATCAAAATATATGGAATAACTGTTCCTCTTGCTATTGTTATCCCTAACTAAAAGAATTTTATCAGATAGGAAATTCCGGATGTTCCTAACACCGACTAAATAATCAACATTACCGTAACTAGAATTGTCACTATCATTCCAGCTAGGAGAGTCTTTTTCCGTATCAATAAAGATTGGGTCTTCACTTACACTGGTATTTTCAATAGGACCAAAACTATCCATTGATTTACTTAGCCCACACCCGTATTCTAACTGCCTATTAAACAACATAGAATTGAACCACCATTTTTCCATAGAGTTTTTTTCCTCTATTAACATTAAAATACAATAGATGAATAGTCATTCGATGAAAAATCATTAAACATTAAAATAGAATATTTTTGATATTATATCTCATTTGTTTACTATCAAAAAAAGTATATAAATCCAATCACTAGGATTGGTAACTGATAATAATAACGAACGAGGGGGTATAAAAAAATGATTCTTTTTCGTGAGAACCAGGAGTATTATTTCACTCTATATGCCACTATATGTGCTGGAATTCTTTTTCAAGTCGATTAATTTTCCTTTTTTTTATAGAAAACGTATTCTAATCTAATATAAATTCGAATATTTAAATTCAATAATATATTGAAAAATCAAATAACAATAATAAAATAAATAATAAAAAGATATAATATAGATAATATTATCTAGAATACAATTTTCTTAATTCTCTTCTCTTTTATATAATAATAAAAAAAAAAAAAATGACCTCATTGGGGGTAATGGATTTATGGACCCAATTACTTCATTTAGTCGGTATTCATTTGCCTTTTCCTATATCTTCTATCTCTATCCATTTTTTTTTTTCATTTTGAATTGAAGACCGATAAAAATCCATTTTTGTGGCTATCCAAAACATCATCTTATGTCAACAATAAGAAATATAAAATTAGGTATGGAGAGCGGGAGGGGGGATAAAAAAGAAAAGAGTTCTATAAATCTATATAGAAGTCATCCACACCCTCCTCTTTTTTAATTTCATTAATTGAATTTCGTTTGTTGAGTAGGGGAAAGCTCCAAAAAAACACCTGCCCTTTTTGAAATATCCTGAACAGTTCCTGTAGGTTGAGCGCCCTGTTCAAGGAAATATAGAATAACAGGAATATTTAAATAGGTTTGATTCTTTATTGGATCATAAAAACCCACTTTCCGAAGATCTCTTCCCTCTCTTCGGGATCGAACATCAATTGCAACGATTCGATAAACGGCTCATTGGGATAGATATAGATGAATAATACACCCCCCCATAGAAACGTATAAGAAGTTTTCTCCTCGTACGGCTCGAGAAAATTCAAAAATTATGTCTATGTATAAAATTATTATGTCAAATAGATCAATAAAATCATGAAATCAATTAGACTGTGATTTAAGTTTTTTTCTTATTCTCTTTTTTGTTTCTAAAAAAAAAAGAATAACTCCTCGTATTCGCAACCTCATAACTCAAATTGGATAACTCTCAAATAACTTAAAGGAAAACAAAAACCTTAGGTATTTCATTTATTGAGCGGTCTCTACACCCTTTTCTTGTCCGTCTTATTTAGAATCCATTTTTTTCTTCATTCTAATAGAATGGTTATTCTAATGGAATTGTTGAGACAATTTGAAAATGGTATTTACTTGTTCCAGGATCTTTTAGCTTTTCCTTGAATCATTAGGTTTAGACATTACTTCGGGGATCTTTAATCGTTTCCAAAATGGCAGCAACATACCATTTCTTTTTCTTTCTCTCAATGAATCATACAAATAGAGGGTTGATTCCCGCGATACACTTTTGATCGAAATAGTTTTACCAATTCCAACAAATTTGACTTTTTCTTTAACCTTGCTCAAATTGGATCTTTTCGATTTCTCTATCAAAAATATACTTACGAAGTTGTTCTAACTTATTAATTTTCACTAACCTTAGATACTTGCCCCTGAGAAATGAATCAACTCGAGCTCCATCGTGTACTATTTACATCATCAACCCCTCTCCCGTCGCTCAAACAATGAGTTCTAGTGGAACAGAACAAACGATGTCGAGCCAAGAGCACTCCATTTCTATTCTATATACTAGAAAAAAATAGCGGATGTAAGAATCCACAGCTAATCTAATCATGTCTTTCAAGTCGCACGTTGCTTTTTTCCACATCGTTTCAAACGAAGTTTTACCATAACATTCCTTTAGTTTGGATCCGGTATGTAATTGATTCAATTATGAAATCGTGAATAGTCATTGATTCGATCGATACATAATAATCTATCCTTTTTACTTCTAGGTTTTCCTTCTATATGAATGGACAATTTCGAAATCGAAAGAAGTAAAAAAAAAAAACTCAAATTAACTCGATATTGTATGAATAAATTTTCTATTCGATTTGATAGTTTGTTTTGTAAAATAGAAAAAAAATGAATTTATTCAATTCAAATATATATATTAATATATATATTAAATATTAGAAAATATATATATAAAATAAAAGAATTCAAATATATATTAATATATATTAATATATTAGAAATCAAATATATATTAATATATATTAATATATTAGAAATCAAATATATATATAAAATAAAAGAGAAATATGTATGAAAAAAGAAGATATCCATTTTTATTAATATAAAAAATAAATATATTTATCTATATATTGTTTCATATATATATTTATTATAAAATTATCCATAGTGATTAAAAAAAAAAAATGATCGACTTTGAAGATGTGGATTCAAAAGCGACTCGATTTAGATTAGAGACGAATGATTAAAAAGGGGGTTTCTTTTTTTTTTTTATCCTGAGATCCTATTTTATTTGTATTCAAATAGGATACACAACATGAATGGATATGCTCTGGGACGGAAGGATTCGAACCTCCGAATAGCGGGACCAAAACCCGTTGCCTTACCGCTTGGCCACGCCCCATTTTTGATTCGACATTAATAAACACTATTATTGGTATTGGTTGTTCGTCAATTCCACCTCAAAAAATCCATAGAATAAATTGTTGCTAGGAGTTTGATATGCATAGATATAGAATCAAACTGAAATTATTGATCATTACATAGAATTCAATTAAGATATTGTATGAAAGTCTCATTTCTTCTTTTTTTTGTCAGACTGGAAAGATTTTGAACTAGATAAGTTCAAATTAAATAAGGATTTTGGAGGGTCTGATTTTATTTGATTTTTTTTTTAGTTTTACTAATTTATTAATAAATAATGATATTAATTATTATCTATAATTAATAGATATATTAATACTAAAATACTTTAGTATTATACTATTATATATATTAGTAGCATATATCTTATTAATTCTAATATTATACTCTATTCTAATATTATTAGAATGGATTATTAGAATCTAAATCTATATTAATCATGTATATATATAATCATTAATATATTCTAATATAAATTATACATATATATATATACAATAATATACAATAAAGATTGTAATAATAAAAATAAAAAAATTATTTTCTTAAAGAACAAAATGTTTGTTATGCTTAATATCTTTAGTTTGGTCTGTATTTGTATTCACTCCGCCCTTTATTCAAGTGGTTTTTTCTTGGCGAAATTACCTGAAGCCTATGCTTTTTTGAATCCAATTGTAGATATTATGCCAGTAATACCTGTACTCTTTTTTCTTTTAGCTTTTGTTTGGCAAGCTGCTGTAAGTTTTCGATGATATCTTGAATTTGAATAAATGTCCTAAAAAAATTCGGAATTTATTCGAAAACAAAAATTCGAACATTTTAACAATTTAAAAGATCAGATAAGTCTTACAGTGTGAATCCTCGATTCAAATATTGAAATTCTTGGATAGACAAGAAAAATCTGGACCATCTCATTATTTCCTCATTCTTACGTTTTTTCCACTGAGAAATCCTTCTATTTTGTTTAGATTTGTATTAGATTTGAGTCCACCACCAGTACCTGGGTTGTGGATATGAAAGAAGATTTTTGTAATACAAATATTAGTAATAGTATATTGGTATTGGTAATACTATATTGGTAATAGTAATAAAGGGCTCGGCTCTTCCTACAAAGAAAGAAATTTCCGAATTTTTTTCTATTTCCTTGAAATCACCTCATTTCTTAGAAACTTTGTATCAAAAGAAACATAATGTGTTATGTAAGAGAATCTATTCTCTTTCTCTGTCGTTTTTTTTTTTTTTTATTTTTGGAGTTTTTGTAATGTTTACTCTAAAACTTTTTTTTTACAGGGTAGTGATTTTTTTTTTTTTTTTTTTTTTTTTTGTTTTTTTTTTTTTTTAATCTTGGAGATTTTGTAATGCTTACTCTAAAACTATTTGTTTACACGGTAGTGATATTCTTTGTTTCTCTTTTCATCTTCGGATTCCTATCTAACGATCCAGGACGTAATCCAGGACGTGAAGAATAAAAAAAAATATTTAAAGTTTTCTATGTTTTCCTTGCTTGTGCTAGATTTTTCAAAATCTTTAGGATTTTATCTATTGTACATCTTTAACTAGTAAATAGAAAAATCAAACAAAGAAAACAAACAAAGGAAGCTCCATAAGTTCAAAAGAAAAAAATACCAAATCATGGACGGAAACGGAAAGAGAGGGATTCGAACCCTCGGTACAAAAATTCGTACAACGGATTAGCAATCCGACGCTTTAGTCCACTCAGCCATCTCTCCCCAATTGAAATATAGATTATGTTTATGTTACATTGCATAAACAAACAAAACAAAAAAAAAGTAGGGCTTGAAAAAAGACTTTTTGATTTATATCTTATCTCTCTCTTTTTTTTTTTCTATTTTATTTGTAATGGATTTGATTTCTATTCATTATTAGAATAATAGAACATTACATCTATACATATATTATTATTCATATTCTATTCATATATATATATTATATATATCATATTTCTATTTATTCCCATTCCATTTTTTTGTGGTTTCTTTTGATACAGCCAGAGCCCGGCCAGTGCCCTGCCGGGCTCTGGGGCTGTTCGCATGAATCCTGGATAACAATGATTTTTTTGAATGTATTTGATACCTGTTATTTAAACATGATCAAACAAAAAAAAAAGACTTTTTGATTTCTATGAATATAAAACTAAAATGATAAATGATATAAGATAAAAATTACATTTCATTTTTTTACTCTTTTTTTTTTTCGGTAACGTATCTAAATAAAAAAAAAGAATGGAGCTATGGATTCTTGCACAATGCATTTTTATATTATGGATTAAATAGTTTTGTCGAGATGTATTTGTTAAAACAAAACACCTTCATCAAAAACAAAATAAAAAAATGAGATTAGCCCCCCCCCTTTTTTTTTAATTTGATTAGGAGGTCGGTCGGTCCCCTTACGAAACATGTCAACACTCTAACTCTAATTAGTATAAACGTATGCTCCTATTTATTTTATTACCTATTTTATTACGACTGATTCCCTGGTTCGACAAAAGGTCCATTTATATGCAATAATAGCATTGGAGCAGCGGGTATAGTTTAGTGGTAAAAGTGCGATTCGTTCTACGGACCCCTTAAAAGTTAAGGGATCCCTCGTTTGATTCATATCCCGATCAAAAACTTTATTTCTTACTTAAAGAGGTTTGTTTTATCCTTTATTCCTCTCAACGAACAATTCGAGGAATAATTTCAATTATCGTAATTTGTATCCGAGAAGAATCAATTCTAAATTGACAAATTGAATTCTAAAATTATGAAACATAAGTTTTTTTTTTGAATTGGATCAAAAATCCCAATTTTTTTGAGTATAAGTAAAGGATCCATGGGGAAAGTTATAGAAGGTTTTTTTTCTAATCGTAACTAAATCTTCGATCTTTTTTTTTTGTATAGGAGAGATTGAAGCAAAATAGCTATTAAACGATTACTCTAGTTTACTAGAGACATCGACATATTTTTTTTAGCTCGATGGAAATCTTATTCTTTTCCTAAAGATTCTTTCAAATAGAAATAGAGAACGAAGTAACTAGAAAAAAACGGATTGTAAAAATACTCCTCTTCTATAGGGATCATCTAAAAAGCAAGGCGTTTTAAATGTATTCATACAGAAAGGCTGACATAGATGTTATGGGTTCATTTTTTTTTTTTTTCACGTCTTCCATATTTCTGAATTTCTTCCGTAAAGGAGCCGAATGAAACAAAAGTTTCACGTTCGGTTTTGAATTAGAGACGTTAAATAAAAATGATGAATAAACGTCGACTATAACCCTTAGCCTTCCAAGCTAACGATGCGGGTTCGATTCCCGCTACCCGCTTTTATCCTATCTCT
>Ga0157361_1000595_pt1 | contig 13679 bp, 13 predicted proteins | sample AttlaeALBM2_FD_111481 | JGI IMG/M metagenome (GOLD analysis project Ga0157361, IMG submission 111481) | Fungus gardens microbial communities from leaf cutter ant in Ribeirão Preto, State of São Paulo, Brazil - Atta laevigata ALBM2 | ecosystem: Host-associated > Fungi > Mycelium > Unclassified ...
ACGCGTTTCAGGTGTCTAAAGATCCTTACCTACATAAGGCGCTATGGAGACGAAAATGACAGATAAAAAAGTAACGCTAACCCTGCAAGATGGAACATCTATTGAACTGGACGTGCTGAAAGGTACGCTGGGCCAGGATGTCGTTGATGTCCGCACTCTGGGTTCAAGTGGCCTGTTCACCTTCGATCCCGGTTTTACGTCTACCGCGTCCTGCGAATCTGCAATCACCTTTATCGATGGGGATGAAGGTATCCTGCTGCACCGTGGTTTCCCTATTTCTGAGCTGGCGACCCACTCTAACTATCTGGAAGTCTGCTACATCCTGCTGAACGGCGAAGCACCAAACCAGAAACAGTTTGATGAGTTCCGTACCACGGTTACCCGCCACACCATGATCCATGAGCAGATTACCCGCCTGTTCCACGGCTTCCGTCGCGACTCGCATCCGATGGCGGTAATGTGCGGTGTCACTGGCGCACTGGCTGCGTTTTACCACGATTCGCTGGATGTAAACATTGAGCGCCACCGCGAAATCGCAGCGTTCCGTCTGCTTTCTAAAATGCCGACGATGGCAGCGATGTGTTACAAATATTCTATCGGCCAGCCGTTTGTCTATCCGCGCAACGATCTCTCCTATGCGGGTAACTTCCTGCACATGATGTTTGCCACGCCGTGCGAAGAGTACAAAGTGAATCCGGTGCTGGAACGCGCCATGGACCGCATCCTGATCCTGCATGCTGACCATGAGCAGAACGCCTCAACCTCTACCGTTCGTACCGCCGGTTCAAGCGGCGCGAATCCGTTTGCCTGTATCGCCGCCGGGATCGCCTCCCTGTGGGGACCGGCGCACGGCGGTGCCAACGAAGCGACCCTGCGTATGCTGGAAGAGATCAGCACCGTTGAGCATATTCCGGAATTTGTTAAACGCGCTAAAGACAAAAATGACTCCTTCCGTCTGATGGGCTTTGGTCACCGCGTTTACAAAAACTACGATCCACGCGCGACCGTGATGCGCGATACCTGCCATGAAGTCCTGAATGAGCTGGGTATGAAGGATGACCTGCTGGAAGTGGCGATGGAGCTGGAACACATTGCGCTGAACGACCCGTACTTCATCGAGCGTAAACTCTATCCAAACGTGGACTTCTACTCCGGTATCATTCTGAAAGCGATGGGTATTCCATCCTCCATGTTTACTGTGATCTTCGCGATGGCCCGTACCGTTGGCTGGATTGCACACTGGAAAGAGATGCACGACGAAGGCATGAAGATTGCCCGTCCACGTCAGCTCTACACCGGTTATACCGAGCGCGAATTCAGCTCACAGCTGAAAAAGTAAGGTTCAGTTAATAGCGGAGAGGGATCTCCGCCTGATGTTGCTTTAAAGCCGGGGGCGGTTGGCTGTGATACCGCGCCTGCGTAGAGAACATGGTCAGATCGGAAAGACGCAAAAGCCGTCATCCATGACACGCTCGTCCCGCGCCATCCCTGGCGCGGGACGCTTTCCTCTTCTGACCATGTTCTCTGCGCGTTAAGCTATTTTATTGCTGTAAGATTCACACGGGTTTGACTCTGTCAGCCGTAAGAGCATTTTACCCTTTTGACTTTACTGTCTATCTCTGACAACCCGAACACCAGTAAAAAGGCCGTGATGAGAGCGTGCCCTTCTCAATCACCGTGCCACAGCGCCGGCATTTTTTGCCCTGCCGATGAAACACCTCAAACTGAAACGCCGCTTCCTCATGATATTTCTTCATGGTTCCACGCATCCGATAGGCATGGCGCGGCACCGACAGCAGCGCTTCGCTGAAAGCAGTCAGTTGATCGTTACTGAGATCCTGCGCCCGATGATTTGGCAGCAGCTGCGCCAGCCACAGAATTTCGGCGCGCAGATAGTTTCCCAGCCCGGCCAGAAAAGCCTGATCCAGCAGCAGACCACTGAACTGCCGCCGCCGGAAACGGGGTGACAGCAGCCGCTCTTTCACCTCTTCCACTGTCAGCGCACTGTTCAGCACATCCGGCCCGATACGATTAAGAAACGGATGCGCCGCCAGCGTATCTGCGTTGAGCAGCTCAATATCAGAGGCGCTGTAGAGCAGAATCGCTTTGCCCGCCGTCGCCAGTCGCACCCGCAACTGACGGGTGGAATTCAGTTCGGTGTCGGGTTTTACAATGCGCCAGACACCATAAAGCTGGTTATGGCTGTAGAGTGTCAGGCCATTGCTGAAATGAGTCAGCAGCGCTTTACCCCGCGTCTCAATCGCATTAACCTGCTCACCAATCAATGCCGGTTCATAGGTTTTGAGCTGAGGAAACGCGAACCACGCTTCCGTTAACGGCTGACCCACAATGGCGTCTTCAAGTTTATCCGCCACGCGGCGAATTTCCGGTCCTTCAGGCATCGTTCATCCTCTTAATGGGTGGCGCCGCCAGCCTGTTTGATATCCTCGCCGGTCTCCAGCGTGACCTTTACCGCAATTTCCAGCGCCTGAATAATGGACGCCAGCGCCATGCTCGGTGCGCCCGGATGCTGCGCCGCCTGTTCAGGCAGATAAGGAATATGGATAAAGCCTCCCCGCACCGGACTGTCATGCTGCTCAAGCCAGTGCAGCAGGCCGTACATTACGCGGTTGCAGGTAAAGGTGCCCGCCGTTTGCGACACTGAAGCGGGGATCCCCGCTTCCCGCACCGCCGCCACAATCGCTTTGATGGGCAGACGGGAAAAATAGGCTGCCGGGCCACCTGCTACAACGGGCTCATCTACCGGCTGATGACCAGCGTTGTCCGGGATACGGGCGTCATCGACATTAATACCAATACGTTCAACGGTAATGTCGCTTCGCCCGCCCGCCTGCCCCACCGACAGAATCGCATCCGGTTTCACCTCTTCCAGCGCCTGATTCAGCACCCTGAGTACGTCGCTGAATACCACCGGCAACTGGCGGATAACTATCGTCGCCCCGCTAATCTGTTTACCTTCCAGCGCGCGCACCGCTTCCCATGAAGGGTTAATCGTTTCACCGCCAAAAGGTTCAAAGGCGGTCATCAGGACAGTTTTCATGCAACCTCACAGGAACATCAGGAAATAGAGCAGGAAAATATTAACGATTAACAGTAGCACACCGGTCGGAATCTGAGCCTTGATCACCGCGTTACGATCGGGCAGTTCCAGCAGCGCTGCCGGGACGATATTGAAGTTGGCCGCCATCGGCGTCATCAGCGTGCCGCAGTAGCCGGAGAACATGCCAATTGCCGCCATCACTGCCGGATTTCCGCCGTGCTGCAACACCAGAATCGGGATGCCGACGCCTGCGGTGATAATCGGAAACGCCGCAAAAGCATTACCCATGATCATGGTTAACAGCGCCATCCCGACGGCATAGACGGTGACCGCGACAAAGCGATTATCTACCGCCAGCCAGGTTTCTGTCAGATGCGAAATGGCGCTGCCCACGCCCGCGCTGGTAAACAGCAGCCCCAGGGTGGCAAGGATCTGCGGCAGGATAAAAGCCCAGCCAATCGAATCCAGCAGGCGACGGGTCTCCTGCATCGACTGCACCGGTTTCTCGTGGGTCAGTTTTAACGCCACCAGCCAGCCAATCACACAGCCGACCATCATTGAAAACAGCGTCACCAGCGTAGCGTGGTTACCGGGGCCGAACACCGCATCCTGCAAACCGGGAATATGGTTAAACGCCAGCACACCGACCACGGTCACGACCGGAATCGACAGTGCAGGCAGAAACAGTTTATTGCGCAGACGCAGCGCACTGGCCTGTTTCTCTTCATCGCTGCGCTGATGATAGCGACCCAGCCTGACACCGCCAAACCCGGCAATCAGCGCCATCACCACCACAATGACACCGATGCCGATGTGCAGCATACGGGTGCCCGCCGCATCTGAACCCATCCAGGCGCTCATCAGTTGCGTCGTCCAGTCACCGACCAGAAAAACCAGGCCATACAAGGCCCAGAACAGGCCGGTGGTAAAGCGACGCGGATTCGCGCTGTCACGCCAGGAAAGTAACGCCACCACCAGCAGGATAATGCCCGCCAGCCACATCAGATATTGTTGCTGGAACATTACTCACCTCCTTTGGCTTTCAGCGCCTGACGGTTCAGCTGCTGCAGCTCTCGCGCCAGTTGCCGATCCAGCCGCACCAGACGTGCCGAGTGGATCAGGAACGCGGCGACGGCAGTCGGAATGCCCCATAAGGCGATGTGCAGCGGTTCGGTCTGAATCCCGGCTGACTCCTGCATAAAGTTGTGCATAAAGATAATCGCGCCAAACGCCACGAAGATATCCTCACCAAAGAAGAGGCCGACATTATCGGTCGCCGCTGACATCGCGCGCAGCCGATGGCGCAGCTCAGGTGAGATCTCGCCATAGCGGCTTTCAGTTGCTCCTTCCGCCATCGGTGCCAGCAACGGACGCACCATCTGCGGATGTCCGCCGAGACTGGTTAACCCCAGCGCGGCGGTGATTTCGCGCACAAACAGGTAGACGATCAGCAGCCGTCCGGCGGTTGCCGTTTTGATCTGTGCAATCCACGCCTGCGCCCGCTCTTTCAGTCCGTGACGCTCCAGCAGGCCAATGACCGCCAGCGGCAGCAGCAGAATCAGCGGCAGGTTACGGGTGTTGAGAAAACCTGCCCCGAGCTTTTCCAGAATGTCCGCCAGCGGCATCATCGCGGCCAGACCGGTCACAAACCCGGCGAAAATCACCACCAGCACCGGATTGAACCGTAACAGGAAGCCGACGACGATGGCGGCGATGCCCAGTAATGGCCAGAGATTTACTGCACTATCCATGGATTTCCCTCAGAGTTGAAAAACCCGGCATACGCCGGGCTAAGTGTGGTTATTCAGTTGCTGGTGACACGAATCTGCTGATCGGCAAACGCATCACGCAACCGCTGTGCAAATTGCAGGGCGTGCGCGCCGTCGCCATGTAAGCAGACGGTCTGTGCATTCACCGCTACCCATTCTCCGGTGATACTTTTTACTTTGCCCTGCTGCACCATCGTCAGCGTCTGACTGATAGCCTGCTGTTCATCTTCAATCAGCGCGCCCGGCTCGCTGCGCGGCACCAGCGCACCGCTACTGAGATAGCCACGGTCGGCGAACACCTCTTCCCGCGTGCGTAAGCCGTAGTGCGCCGCCGCACGAATCGATTCGCTGTTAGCCAGTCCCACCACAATCAGCTGGCTGTCGACCGCCCTGATGGCGCGGGCAATGGCGTCCGCCAGCACCGGATCGGCCGCAGCCTGGTTGTAGAGCATGCCGTGCGGTTTAACATGAAGCAGCCGCGCACCTTCGCTTTCCGCCAGACTTTTCAGCGCACCAATCTGGTAGATCATCTGGGCGTAGACCGTTTCCGGCGGCAGCTGCATGGCGCTGCGGCCAAAGTTCTCCCGATCGGGAAAAGCGGGATGTGCACCAATCGCGACGCCGGATGCCTGTGCCCAGCGCACCGACTGCAGCATGGTCTGCGCATCACCTGCGTGAAAGCCACAGGCGATGTTGGCGGAACTCACCAGTTGCAGCAGCGCCTGATCGCTGGCGCAGCCCTCGCCCAGGTCGGCGTTTAAATCAATTTTCATTGAGTCCCCACTTCATCTGGTCCAGGGCGCGTTGCTGATGCTGACGTGCCAGCATCGCTTCCGGCAGGGTGCAGTGAATAAAATGAATCGGCTCACCCAGCCGGATTTGTGCCAGGTGATAGAGATCGGCTTCGATAACCGAGGCGATGCGCGGATAGCCGCCGGTGGTCTGGGCATCCGCCATCAGCACGATAGGCTGTCCGTTCGGCGGCACCTGAATCACACCCGGCATCACGCCGTGTGACAGCAGCTCGCGCGGACTTTCGCGCTCAAGCTTGCGTCCCTCAAGCCGGTATCCCATCCGGTTACTTTGCGGGCTGAGTTTCCATGCGGTACGCCAGAACGCCTGCTGCGCTTCGCGGCTGAACTCGTGATACTCCGGGCCAGGTAGTGCGCGGATGCGGTTGCCCCATAGCAGTTGCCGCACCCCGACTTTACGGTCAAACGTGCGGGTCGGTTTACCCAGCGGGAGCTGATCGCCATCCTGCAAGGTTCGCCCCTGGAATCCGCCAAATTTTGCTTTTAGATCGGTGCTGGCAGAGCCGAGCATCGCAGGAATATCAAAACCGCCCTGCACTGCCAGATAGCTGCGCATACCGCGCTGCGGCATCGCCAGTGACAGGAGCTGCCCCCGTTTCACCGGCGTGCGCCAGCCCGTCCAGACCGGCTGGCCGTCAAGCTCCGCATGGCAGCCTGCGCCGGTCAGCGCAAACCAGCCATCGCGGGTAAACTCCGCTTTGAACTGGCCGAGCACCATCTCCAGCACCGCGCTGTCGGGATCATTGCCCACCAGCACATTGGCGGTGAACATCGCGGGATGATCCAGCACACCGCCAGGGCTGATGCCATACTGACGCCAGCCGTAACGGCCCGCATCCTGAATAGTGGCGGCCAGGCCGGCTCGCAGAATGTTTAACATACGCCCTCCTGTTGCGGCACAAAGCGAACCCTGTCACCGGGACGGAGCAGCGTAGGCGGTTGCTGCAGGGGATCAAACAGCGCGGTGCGCGTCTGGCCAATCAACTGCCAGCCGCCGGGCGAAGCCAGCGGATAGACGCCGGTCTGGCTGCCGCCGATGCCCACCGAGCCGGCGGGCACTGCTACCCTGGGCTCAGCACGCCGCGGGATGTGCAGGCGCTGATCCAGTCCGCCCAGATAGGGAAAACCGGGCTGAAAGCCGATAAAAAAGACCACATAGTCGCTGCTGCTGTGCAGCTCAACCACCTGGCGGGGCGTCAGCGCGGCGTGTTCCGCCACCACCATCAGATCGGGGCCAGACTTGCCGCCATAGATCACCGGGATCTCCACCTGACGCGACTCCGGCAACTGCGCTTCACTCTCTTCCCACCAGCGCTGAAGCCGCTCTATTGCGTCCAGCGCGCTCTGCTGGGGATCTCGCAGGATCAGGGTGATGTTGTTCATGCCGGGGATCACCTCCAGCACGCTGGCATAGTCGTGCAGTCGCTGATTCAGTCCCCAGATTCGTTGCTGGCTCTCCAGTGAGATCGGCGGTTCCAGCTCCAGCACGACAGCGCGTTCACCCAATAAATAACACCGTGCTCGTTGCAACAGCTACCTCCCGCTCAGTTGAGATCGCGCCTGGCCGACCTGACCGGATGCCCGGTGCAGCCCATTGCTTATCTACGTAAAGCAAACAGTTATGCGAAAGTGACAGGGATGTGTCAACAGATTTAGGTCCTGCGCAGGCGCGCAGGACAAGGGAGAGTGTCAGGCAGGATTGGGGATATCGATGAAGGTCACATCAAGATCGTGGTGTTGCGCCAGCCAGTCGCCCAGCGCTTTTACGCCGCCGCGCTCGGTGGCGTGATGGCCTGCGGCAAAGAAATGCAGCCCCTGCTCACGCGCGCTGTGAATAGTCTGTTCAGAGACTTCACCGGTGATAAAGGCATCGACGCCCGCCGCCGCGGCCTGGTCGATAAAGCCCTGCCCGCCCCCGCTGCACCAGGCAATACGACGGATCAGCGCTGGCGCGTTGTCACCACAATGCAGGGGTTCACGTCCCAGCCGCTCACCGATTCGGCGGGCCAGCTGTTCGCCTGACAGGGGCTCAGCCAGCTCACCCCAGAACACCAGCGGCATCACTTCGCCGCGCACTTCGATATCCAGCAGTTTCGCCAGCTGGGCGTTGTTGCCTAATTCAGGATGCGCGTCGAGCGGCAGATGCCAGCCATAGAGATTGATATCGTTGGCCAGCAGGGTCCGCAGACGACGGCGCTTCATACCTTTAATCGCGGCCGGTTCACTTTTCCAGAAATAGCCATGATGGACAATAATCGCATCGGCCTGACGCGCCACCGCCTCATCCAGCAGCGCCTGACAGGCAGTGACGCCGGTGATAATCGTTTTGATCTCGCTGCGTCCCTCAACCTGCAAACCGTTGGGGGCGTAATCGCTGAAGCTGTGGCTGTCGAGTTGCTGATTGATCAGCGTCTCTAATTCGTAATGGTTCATTCAGGCTCCTTCGAGGCCTCAGGCTGCGCTCTTGGCGCGCTCAAAGGCGTCTAATGTCTTTTTACGTGCCACCTTATGATCCACGATTGGTGCCGGATAATCGAGTTTCTTATGATGCTTCTCCGCCCAGACATGGGGCTGGTGAATATCGCTGTCAGGGACCCCGGCCAGTTCAGGCAGATAGTGACGGATAAAATCCCCCTTCTCATCGAAGCGCTCGCCCTGCGTGGTCGGGTTAAAGATGCGGAAATAGGGCGCCGCGTCCGTGCCGGTCGAGGCCGCCCACTGCCAGCCGCCGTTGTTCGCGGCCAGGTCACCATCAATCAGCTGCTGCATGAAATAGCGTTCACCTTCACGCCAGTCGATCAGCAGATCTTTGACCAGGAAACTGGCGGTGATCATCCGTAAGCGGTTATGCATCCAGCCCAGCGCCTTCATCTGACGCATTGCGGCATCGACAATCGGATAGCCGGTTTTACCCGCTTTCCACGCGTCGAAATGTGCGTCGTTACGCTGCCATTCAACGTTTCGCGTCCAGTCGATAAACGGCTTGTGTCGGCACAGCGCCGGCCAGGCAACCAGCAGATGACGGTAGAATTCACGCCAGATCAGCTCGTTCAGCCAGGTGAACGCGCGGCTGTTGTCCAGCGCATCGGGATGCTCATGCAGCACGCGATGCAGGCACTGACGTGGCGACAGTACGCCGGTCGCCAGATAAACCGACAGACGGCTGGTGGCGTCCAGCGCCGGAAGGTCGCGCTTAGCGGGATAGTCGATAACCGGTTGCGTGGCGAAATGGCGCAACCGCTTCAGCGCCGCCGCTTCGCCTGGCGGAAACAGATCCTGATCAAAGTCTTCGGTTGGATAGTCAAAGGCGGGAATCGGGGAGGCTTTCAGCGGTGCGCCTTCGCGCGCTTTCGGCGCAGGCACGCATTCAGGCAGCCCCTGCTGCAAGTGGCGGACAAAGGCTTTGCTGAACGGGGTAAACACCTTATACATCGAGCGATCGCCACTCTGCACACTGCCGGGCGGCAGCAACAGGCTGTCATCAAAGCCCTGGCAAATCACGCCCGCGTCGTCGAGACGCTTTTCAGCCTCCGCATCGCGCTGGCGTTCATTAACTTCATACTGGTAATTGTAGAAGAGCTGATCGACCTGCTGCTTAGCGCAGAACTGCAGCAGCGCATCAATACTGTCGCTGAAGGCATGACACGCCTGGTAGTGCAGTTCAATGCCCCGCTCCGCCAGCGCACGCTGCACCTGCAACAGACTGGCGTGGATAAACGCCGCCTGCTTCGGTGACATGTCATGCTGCTGCCACTGTGCTGGCGTGGCAAGGTAGAGCGCAATCACTTTTGCATCGCTGTCGCGGCAGGCGGCGTGCAGCGCCAGATTGTCGTTGACGCGTAAATCGTTACGCAGCCAGACCAGATGGGTGGTCATACTCCTCCTGTATTACTGTCCGTAGCGTAAGCACAAGGCTTCGGGATAGGGATCGAAATAGCGTTGCTGGGCCAGCCACGGGTGCGGGTACTCCGCCATGTAGTGTTTGAGAATGGTAATCGGCACCAGCAGCGGTTGTGTGCCCTGACGATAGCGGTCAATCAGCGTTGCCAGTTCCTGGCGCTGCGGTGAACTCAGGTGCGTGCGGAAGTAGCCCTGCACATGCATCAGCACATTGGTGTGATTGCGACGTGAGGCCGGACGTGACATCAGTTCCATCATGCGATTGCGGTACTCAAAGGCAAAGGCGTCCAGCGACTCCCACTGGCTCATGGAGGCGACAAAGGGTCCCAGCTCGCGGTATTTCTCCTGCGAATGCGCCAGCATCATCAGCTTGTAACGGCTGTGGAAGGCGATCAGTCCCTGCCGGGTCAGACCGCTTTCCCACATCTGATTAAATTCATGCAGCGCGCAGACACGACCGATAAAGTTCTCACGCAGGGCGGGATCGTGCAGACGACCATCTTCTTCCAGCGGCAGCCAGGGCATCTCGCGCTGCAGGAATTCAGTAAAAATACCGGTGCCTGCTTTGCGGTTATTGTTGTTATCGGGCTCATAGACCCGCACCCGCTCCATGCCACAACTGGGTGATTTGGCGCAGAGGATATAGCCACAGAGGTGATGCAGCGATTTTACCCGCTCAGCAGACCAGTCACGCATCTGCGTTGTAACCTCTTCTCCGCCATCTTTGCTGAAGCAGAGATGCAGCTCATCATCGCCCTGCTTCACCAGACGCAATGCCGGGCGCGGCGTTGGCAGACCAATCGCCATCTCAGGGCAGATGGGCTCAAAACGGACAAATGGGGTGAGATCGTCGGTCGCAAAAGTAAGACGCTTATGCCCACCATCAAATCTGACGCGGTCGCCGAGCAGGCATGCACTGATTCCAACGGGGATTTTTTTGCTCATACTTGTACAACCTCCGAAATCTTGTAGAGGTTTAAGTGTAGCGTAAAATGGTCAGGAATAAAGGGTTAAAACGGGATTCCGGATCGCTTATTCTCAGAAAAAACGCAAAAAAAAGCCCGGTCAGTTGACCAGGCCTGTTTTGCGGCAGGGGAAATCACCAGAACGCGCCACCGCCCGCTTCCGCCTGCGCCAGCCAGACCGGCTTGGCGCTGGTCTTACACCAGACGCGGTGCAGATAGCTGTAGAAACGTGCCCGATCCTGTCGAAACAGCATAACAGGAAACGCCAGTACGCCGAGAAGAACCACCAGCGTACGTCGCGCAATAATTTTATAACGTGGATAAGCCCGATACATGGTTTCTCCTCCCGGTAAGTGAAATAGTGTGAATGTGATCTGTGTTCAACTTTACGCCAGGTTGTGTAATTTTACTACTCATCTGACCACTTATTTGCCGCTATTTTTGCTGTTTAAGAATTAACCTGTAATTAAGTTACAAAAAGGTTACCGCCTGGTTGCGTTAGCGTTGAAAGGGCCGGCAGATTATGGTCGCGGACGCCAGCATAAAATGTTGATAAAGTAGCGCTTCGGTCCCCACTCAAGGCAGGTATTGCGTGACCACGGTTTTGATCGTTGAAGATGAAAAAGAGATCCGGCGCTTTGTCCGGCTGGCGCTGGAAAATGAAGCCCTTAAGGTGTTTGATGCCGATACACTGCAACGCGGACTGATTGAAGCGGCGACCCGCAAGCCGGACTTAGTGATCCTGGATCTGGGTCTGCCGGATGGAGATGGCACCGATTTCATTCGTGACCTGCGACAGTGGAGCGCCATACCGGTGATTGTGCTGTCAGCGCGCAGCGATGAGCAGGATAAGATCGCCGCACTGGATGCGGGGGCAGATGACTATCTGACTAAACCCTTTGGCATTGGCGAACTGCTGGCGCGCGTCCGGGTTGCGCTGCGTCGTCATAGTGGCCAGCAGCCGGATGCCAGGGTGACGTTCGCCGACGTCAGCGTCGATTTCGCCGCACGACGGGTACAGCGCGGCAGCAGCGAGATTCACCTTACCCCGATTGAATTTCGTCTGTTGAGTATTCTGCTGAACAATGCCGGTAAGGTGCTGACACAGCGGCAGTTGCTGAGCCAGGTCTGGGGACCCAATGCGGTTGAGCACAGCCACTATCTGCGCATCTATATGGGACATCTGCGCCAGAAACTGGAAGCCAATCCGACACAACCGGCTCATCTGCTGACGGAAACCGGGATCGGCTATCGCTTTATGCCATAAAAAAAGGCGCCAGAGGCGCCTGAGACTGTCAACAAATTCTGGCCCGGTTCGCTGTGAGACCGAGCTTGCTCAGGAAACAGGGTCAGATCGGAAAGACGCAAAAGCCGTCATCCATGACACGCTCGGCCCACGCCATCCATGGCGTGGGACGCTTTCCTCTTCTGACCCTGTTCCCTGCGCGTTAAATAAATCCGTTGCGGTCAGATTTACCCTGATGTGAGTTTGTCAGCAGCTCTGAGGCGCGCGATGCGCCTCTTTATCTGCCTGACTAATCAGGCGTTTTTCAGCACTTCGCTGACAATCTCAACGGCTTCTTTCTCAATCTGCGCGCGGTGTTCAGCGCCCAGGAAGCTTTCACAGTAGATTTTGTAAGCGTCTTCGGTGCCTGAAGGACGGGCAGCAAACCAGCCATTCTCCGTCATCACTTTCAGACCGCCGATTGATGCACCATTACCTGGCGCGGCAGTCAGACGAGCGGTGATAGGATCACCCGCCAGCGTATCAGCGCTGACCATCTCCGGTGACAGCTTCGACAGCGCGGCTTTCTGCGCTGAGGTGGCTGATGCCTGCAGACGGTTGTAGCTTGGTGCGCCAAAGCGTGCTGCCAGTTCGTCATAGTGCTGCTGCGGATTTTTACCGGTTACGGCAGTAATTTCAGCGGCCAGCAGACACATGATGATGCCATCTTTGTCCGTAGACCACGGCGTACCGTCGAAACGCAGGAATGAAGCGCCTGCGCTCTCTTCGCCACCGAAACCGAGGCTGCCGTCATACAGACCATCAACAAACCATTTGAAACCCACCGGCACTTCCACCAGCTTGCGACCAATGTCGTTGACCACACGGTCAATCATGGCGCTGGAGACCAGGGTTTTACCCACGGCAACATCCTGACCCCACTGTGGGCGGTGCTGGAACAGATAGTTGATCGCCACCGCCAGATAGTGGTTTGGATTCATCAGACCCGCCGGGGTCACAATGCCGTGACGGTCATAATCGGGATCGTTGCCGAACGCCAGATCGAACTTGTCACGGTAAGCCAGCAGGCCTGCCATTGCGCTTTCAGACGAGCAGTCCATGCGGACCACGCCATCTTTATCCAGATGCATAAAGCGGAAGGTCTGATCGACCGCGTCATTCACCAGCGTCAGATCCAGCTTGTAGTGCTCAGCAATACGCTGCCAGTAAGCAATACCGGAACCACCCAGTGGATCCACACCCAGCTTCAGGCCCGCTTTCTGAATCGCCGGGAAGTCGATAATCTCTGCCAGACCTTCAACATAAGGCTGGATCAGATCTTTTTCGACCACATGACCGCTGGCCATCGCCTGCTCCAGCGGCAGACGTTTCACCTCTTTCAGGCCATCTTTGATCAGCTGATTGGCACGATCTTCAACCACTTTGGTGACGTTGGTATCAGCAGGTCCGCCGTTAGGTGGGTTGTACTTGATGCCGCCATCTTCCGGTGGGTTATGCGACGGCGTAATCACGATGCCGTCAGCCAGCGCGCCACCCGCTTTGTTGTGCTCAAGAATCGCATTCGAGATCGCAGGGGTCGGCGTATAGCCATTATCCTGCTGCACGATCACATCAACGCCGTTTGCCGCCAGCACTTCCAGAACAGACAGGATGGCGGGTTCAGACAGCGCATGGGTGTCTTTACCGACGTAGCAAGGCCCGGTGATACCATTCTTTTTACGCTCTTCGGCAATCGCCTGAGCGATCGCCAGAATGTGCATCTCGTTGAAGCTTTGACGCCCTGCACTGCCGCGATGGCCGGAAGTGCCAAATTTCACCGCATGTTCCGGGTTCGCCACATCGGGCTGCAGGACATAATATTGTGACGTTAATTGTGCAACGTTAATCAAATCGCTCTGCTGGGCGGGTTGCCCGGCACGTGGGTGA
>Ga0157361_1000597_pt1 | contig 13647 bp, 10 predicted proteins | sample AttlaeALBM2_FD_111481 | JGI IMG/M metagenome (GOLD analysis project Ga0157361, IMG submission 111481) | Fungus gardens microbial communities from leaf cutter ant in Ribeirão Preto, State of São Paulo, Brazil - Atta laevigata ALBM2 | ecosystem: Host-associated > Fungi > Mycelium > Unclassified ...
GAATCCTCAGATAATATTACACTTAGTAGTTATGATACAACTCACCTCCAGGAGAATCCTCAGAGATTAGGATGAGGCTCCTGAAGGGATGTTCTACATTATATACATCCCTAGTGTCAGGGTCAGCAGGATCGGAGCTAAACTAGTGTGTTTAAGTATCACTAGCAAACAGGCTAAGGTAGCTCCGGAGGGTTGTCATGGCATTTAGGGGTGGAAATGGAGGTGTCTTCTTACACAGAGTAGTCTTTCATCTTCTGACCATTCTGCAGAATGGACTATCTTACTCAATGCTTGCCAGAGTTCCCTTGCTGCCTTTGCCACTGGCTCTTTCTGGTTACCTTTCTGGTTCCCTTGATGAATTTTTCTGAGGAGGTTTCTCTCTGGTCCTTCTAGCTGGACTCCTTTGAGAGCTCAGATTGCTAAGAGCTCTGGTCATAGGAGGACCATGTTTTCATTGTCAGAGGCTTCATTGCTATGGTTTGGTCTTTGTGATAATATATCTGGCTTCTTCATAGAATGTTCTGGACAGTGGATCAATTTGAAGTCAAAGCAGGCTAAGTACAGAGACCAGCGAGCCTAGTAACAGTTGAGTTTCTTAACTGTCATGAAGTACTCTATGTTCTTGTAGTCTGTTCAGATTTCCACCAGATGTTGGGCTCCCTTCAAGAAGTGTCTCTACTCTTCCAGTGCACAGATGATAGTAAGCATCTCCTTGTCATAGATCTCATAATTTCACTCCACTAGAGACAGAGATCTGCTGTAAAAGACTACCATATGCCATTTCTCTTCTTTGGGTAGTGAATGAGAGAGGATGGCTCCAGAGGTGAAGTCTGAACTGTCAGCCTCAAAATGGAAGGGTTCTGAGTCCTGGGGTGATACCAGAACTAGAGCAGTAGTCACCACCATTTTGAGATATTCAAAGGCTTCCTGTTCTTTGGTATCCTAGTTCCAGGCCATGTCAGAATAAGTGAGGTCAAAGAGGGGTCTGGCTATGGTTGAGAAATTCCAGATAAAGTTGCAGTAGAAGTTAACAAAGCCTATGAAAGCCTACACATTAGTTCAGTTCTCTGGGGTAGGCCAATCACAGACTCTGGCAACTTTAACAGGGTCTATTGCAACCTTGTTCTCTGCAATGACCAGTCTGAGGTATTTGATCTGCTTCTAATGGAACTTGTACTTCTCTAGGCAGAGGAATAACTTGTGTTCTACTAGTATTTCCAAGACCCTCTGGACTGCTCATTCATGTTCTTCTTCTGTCTTTGTAAAGATCAGAATGTTGTTCAAGTACACTACTATGATTCCTTTGGCTATGAGGGTTCTGAAGATGTTGTTCATCATAGTTTGGAAGATAGCAGGACTATTGGTCATTCCAAAGAATATTACAAAAGATTTGAAGAGGCTACAGTTGGTATAGAAGGCTACTTTTCATTCATCTCCAGGCTTGATGCATACATTATTGAAACCCTAGCAGACATCAAGTTTTGTGAAGTACCTGGCTCTGCAGAGTTGGAAGATGAGTTTAGAAATGAGAGGAAGGGGGTATCTGTTCTTGACAGTTATGGTGTTTAGTATGCAGTAGTCTTGGACCAGCCAGAGCAAACCATCTTTCTTCTTAATGAAGAACACAGGGGCTGCTATAGGGGATTTGGAAGGTTGGATTTGTCCAGTATGTAGGTTTTCCTCCAGAAAGGCGTCCAATTTAGCTTATTTCAATGGGAACAGGGGATAGACTTTTAACAACTTAGACTCTGCTCCAGAGATCAGTTCAATAGCGTGATCCTGTAAGAGGACAACCCTGAGATTGCTTAGATAACCTGGTAGGGTTTGCATTAGCTAGCATTCCTATAGATCCTCAGAGTCCACGGTCTATAGTTCCCTTCCCTCTAGTTCGGGTCTCCATCACAGTACTATATAGCAATATCTGGTAGTGTAGTTATTATTATCCTGATGTAGGTGTCCATAGCAACTGGTGCACAGACCAGGCTAGTCTAGTATAAGTAGCTAGTAATGTACGGTAGAATACCTTACCTCAACAATAGTTTGAGCTCCTGGGCTATCTATTGCTCTGACTTAAGATGCTTCTTCTACTATATTCAAGTGTGTTCTGGGACACCACTGAGTGCCCTCTTACAGATCCCACTTGTGGTGCCCTGGTAGTATGTCAAAGTCCTCTTTAGCAAATACAGATTAGAATTCTATAACATAGGTGGGTAGCAGAGTAGTGGCAGCCTATGTCTCCATACTGCATTTGGCTTCTTCTGCAAGACGCTAGGAGATTATAGTTGTGGCTCAGAGGTCAACCTAGGTAAGCTCTGGGAGAATGTGTGTAAGGAACAGTTGGTCTTTGAGCTCCTAACTAGGGCAGTACATTTGTGGAGGTGCTTTTTCAAGCTCTAGCTCTTCTTGAAACAGGGGTGTAGGTCCATCATAACATGATCGGAGAGCTTGGAGTTCAGTTCTCTTCTGGCAGGTCTGTTCCTTTTATAGGGCACGTCCTTCTTCATACCGGAGTAAATAATGGGTTATCTTGACTTCTCTCTTTTCCCAGTCAATCTTGGGATTGTGGTTCTTGAGCTAGTTGTAGCCTAGAATTAGACTCTGTTTCCCAAGTCCAGAATTAGCTAAAAGCATCCTTTCAGAGTGAGTTTTGTAGCAGAGAAGTACATCTACGACCTCCAAAATATGTTCTGCCTTGTTAGAGGAACCATCGATATTAAAGACTGGGATATTATGTGAGAGGGTTTGAGTGTTCATTCCTTTCAAACAAATGAAATCCCAGTTAATGAAGCTCCCGGTTGCTCTGCTGTTCAAGAGGGCTTTGATAGAGTAGAGTTTGCTTGTGTCTATAGTTCCAATTTCCACTGGCAGAAGTAAGGAAGTGTAAGGGGACCCCCTACACATGACTCCGGAGCCTATTGCCTCCCAACATAATTTCATTGTGCAGTCCCTGGTTACCAAATAATGGAATGCAAGGACGTTTTAGTATATATATTGTAGATTATTCCCTCTAGGAGCCTCATCTAATTCTCTGAGAAATCTCCTGGAGGTAAGTTGTAACATATTCTATAGTATAATTTAACTGAGGAATCTCCTGGAGTGCTCTACTCTGGTCACCCTCACAGGAAGTTCAAAGCGCTGATCAAGAGGAGCTTAGGCAGCCTCTTCTTCCACTTGGGTTTAAAGAGTAGAGCAGAGACTAGGGGGGTGAGAGGCAGTGTGTCTACTAGTTTACTGTCAATTGTATTAGTATCCTCTATAGTCAATACAGTGAACTTATTTACTGGTGACTGGGGTGCACTTATTGCTGGCTGTGCTATGCAAAATTCTCCTCCTCTGGGAGACAAGACTTCTCTAGCAGAACTACATCTTTCAATGCTAACAGATTTTCAATTAGCTCCTCCTATTGTTCTGAGGTAAGTTAATGGATGTCCATATAGTGGAAACAGTCTCAGACTAGATGGTTTGCATCTCTGCATCAGTAATATCCCTGTGGAGTGTCATATGACAGAAAATACCCAATTAATAATATAATTTCCTTTTTATTTTATATTATTACTAATTTTTTGCTCCTAAACTTCTGTTGTCTACTCCTATAGGATCATGATGTAGACTAATTACTTATACTCCTCCTATTCCAGACTTAGTATAAGTACTCCAGTAGTTACATTCTAGTTCTCTAGTTTGTAGATTAAAGTCATTTACGTCTTCTCCTTGTCCTATCCTTATTTCTATCAATCTATACCACTCCTCTTCGAAGCTCCTGACAACAATTCAGTCCTCCGGAAATATGCAACTACACACACAACAGCAGATCGAGGTACAGCACACGAGCTGAGGCCAAGGTTGTTTCTATTTTGTTGTCAAACCCCATCCATTCTGGAGTAATTCCACTTTACTCCAGCCCACTCCAACCTACTCCATTCCATACTTGACATGGAGGCAAAGACCTTGTTTTCCTAGTTGTATCAACATTTATAGGGACTTCCATAAGCAGAATTGGTGGTGGAGGTTTCAGAGTGACCAGAAGGGACAGAATGGGGGGTAATCTCGCCACAGACAAAGGTAGGGGCCGGGTAGAAGTGGTTTTAAGCAATGTAGAGGGAGTAGAGCACAACACAGACTAAAAGGCCTCATTAACGAGGCACATATCACAAATGGCTACTTACTGATTTGTGATTGATAATTGGATATTTGAAAAAGCTCAAAAAAGCAAAGTTAGACAAGCAGCAAATGATGTTGTTAAGTCTGAGGTCTAATCCTCAGACTATGAGTCCTTATATATATGAAAGTAATGGTCTGTGTACTAGAACAGATCATCACATGCTACTATCTATTGTTCTACATATAGTAGTGCCTTTGTGCTGTAAGTAGTGATAACTTAACCTTATGGAGGCTGTCCTTCATCTAAGAAAAGGACAAATGACTATCTATGGGTAATTAATGAAGTCCATGTGCAAACATTGAGACCTTCATATCTCTACTAATATTAATTGCCTTGAGATTGTTCTAGGCTCATTCTGAGAAGTATGAAGAGGGCTTCTGCTGAGCCTAGAACCAAAGCTTAGATCATGGCAGTTTCTGAGATATTGGTGATTTAATAAATGGTACCATGGTGGTTACCAGTTGATCTGCCTAATATCTTGGCCAATACTAATTGCTTCAAGATGTGACTGGTATCAATCAAAAGGTCTTTTCAAGGGCTTTTTGTAGCCATTAAGACCGTGAGAATTGTTGAAGAATTGATGGAGATATGGCTGAATGAAGTTTGTGATAGCGCGTCTGGTCAATCCTCTGTGCTGTTCTATACCACATGTTGGGGTTAGTATCAGCTGGTCATCCATATGGCATGGTGGCAATCTGGTTCTGAATGCCTAACCTGAAACCTCATCAAAACTTTACCACTAGCATCTAGGGATCCATATAACCTATGTTGGAGACCAGGGCCTAGAAGTCATCCAGATAGTCGTCTACTATCTGACCTCCTTAGTAATAAGAGGTTCCTTCCAGAGCATTGATCACATCTGCTTCTGCATTAACAGAGAAGAAGTGAACCCAGAATTGTTGTTCAAAGTCTTCCTAGGTTTGGATAAGGAAAACGCCAGTGTTTACTTCCTGACAGAACATGTTTTTGGACCACTTGGTAGCACGACCGCCTTTGAAGAAGGTAAGAGCCCAGAGAATTCTTTCTTCTTTGTTGTGGAACTGCTCTAGGGCTAGATATATGTAGAAGAAGTAGGAGTTTAAGAATATGTGGCCATTGTGATATTCTCCGCTGAAGTCTGGAGGACAGAAGAGCTTGGAACATGTTTTTTATGCTGTTGGAGTGGGGTACGGGGATACCAGAAGAGATGGTACAGGCGGGAGAGGTGTGTTTGGTATGGACAGAAGGGGGGGTTAGCTACTAGCTGTGTAAGCTACTGTAACTATGCAGTAAAGGCTACCAGTATAGTATTGATGTTGTTTTTGGAGACATTTTGTCTCTCCGTTAGCTTGTAAAGATAGTGTTGCAGGTATCCTAAAGTGTCAGCTATGCCTTGGGGGGTATCCAAAGGCAACAATATCTGGAGAGTGGAATTCTCAGAGGGCTAGATATGACAGGAAAGAGTGACCTATTGGGTGGCTGTCCACTAGGATAGTCCAAGACTCTGTTTTAAAGATTCTAATCTGCTGTAAGGACAACTGGGGCATAAGACTTCAAGAGAATCCTCAGTTGATATTACAGTTTGTAATTATGATATAACTCACTTCCAGGAGAATTCTTAGAGATTAGGATAAGGCCCCTAAAGGGATCTTCTACATTATATACTAGGTCTACATCCCTAAGTGTCAGGGTCCATGTGATTGGAGCTATACTAGTGTGTTTAAGTATTACTTTAGTAATACTTGAACAGGCTTAGGTTGCTCTGGAGTGTCACTATGCAGTTTAGGGGTGGAAATAGGGGTATCCCCTTATATCTGTCTTCTTAATTCCAACATTCAACTATACTTCTTTCAACATTTTGAAAGTTCTTTGAACTTTCCTTTGACTATCCCCCTCTTTTGCTGTGCCTTCTGGGTCTCTTGCCCATGTGCCACTTTGCTGTGCTTTTCCCTTAGTAGTGTAAGAGGACACCATAGAGGTATGCTTAGTAAGTTAGGTAGGCTCCCACCTAAGGGCCAACATCCTTCTGATCGCATTCTCACTCTCTCCTTCTCTTCTCTTCTGTGTCATACTGTGTGATACCTTTGTATCTAATATTGGACTTTGTGTGATTATCTGTCAGGCACCATGTGACCCATGCCTTGACATTCTAGTAGTATAAATACTAGCAAGCTGTTGTAGATATACCTCAGTTGAATCTCACCTTAGCTTCTAAGACTACTTATTAAAGCTTAAGGGTCCTTGTCTTGTGTGTGATGGTGCCCTAACAAGTAGGGTGCATTGCCTTCCCTTTTTCTTTCTTTGCACATCCTTTACACTTCTTTAGTTCTTTCTATTCCTTTCCTTTGACTATTTCCTGCTCTTTATCTTCTGCTAATGGGGATCAAAGAGGTTTGATCACAAAACAAAGGTGAAAGCAAGGTCAGAGAGGCAAAATCTCCAAACTGCTCTATAATTGTACACTAAACAAGTAGGCACTGGAGAGATAAATCAAATAATAGAGAGCTTACTAAAGATAAAAGTCCAAAGAATATCCAAAATATATTTAATAGAAACCTAAGAAAAAAGAACTATTTTTAATATCCACTCAAGAGAACTCTCATCATAATAGGATCTTCAAGGCATGTATTCATCTTATGCCATGACACTACTACTCTTACCTAGTCTAGTAGCTGTAAGGGGACCCCTAACACACAACTCTGGAGCCCGTTCTAGTCCTCCAGAGTGACCCTGTAGCCGATCCAATATTACATAGTAATATTGGGTCTTACTCCCATCATTCCAAGAGCACTCCATTGCCCCCAGCACACTTTCCTTGTTCAGACCCTGGTTACTGATGCAGGGATACGAAGACACTGTAGTATATAATGTAGATTATTCCCTCTAGAAGCCTCATCTAATTCTCTGAGGAATCTCCTGGAGGTAGGTTGTAACAATATTTCATAAACTATGATTAACTGAGGAATCTTCTGGAGTCTTGTGCCCAGTCGCCCTTACAGTAGCCTAGCTCGCCATTGATACAGCAGTACTACCTAGAACTCCCGTGCCATCATGCAGGCTCTATTTCAGCTAACCATACAACTAGAAACCTACTTCAAAAACATGTAGTGAGTGGTTAGCTCCTAGCGTAAGCAAATGTCTGGGTCTATTGAGACTTGAGTCTCTCTTCAAGGAAAGTTTTATAGAGTTTTCATAAAGCAAACACCAAAGAAAATCTCAAATCACTCAAATAGCCTTTCAGCTCTAGAGTGTCAGGAACGTGCAGAGCAGAAGTGGAGTGACCCAGAGTAGAGTGGAGTTATTCCGGAGTGGAAGGGGGTTGATAACAAAAGTGGGGAACAATCTTGGCCTCAGCTTGTGTACTGTGCCTTGATTTTCTGTTGCATATGTAGTTGCATATTTCAGGAGGACTGAATTGTTGCCAGGAGTTCAGGAGAGGAGTAGTATAGATTGATAGGAGTAAGGATAGAAGATATTAAAGATGTTAAAGACTTTAATCTATGAACTAAGAAACTAGGATATAACTAGTAAAGTACTTATACTAAGTCTGGAATAGAAGGAATACAAGTAACTAGTCTACATTATGATCTTATAGAAGTAGACAACAGGAGTTCAGGAGCAAATTTTAGTAATAATATAAAATATAAAAGAAATTATATTATTAAATTATTATTTTTCATCATATGACATAGAGTAACAGAGGGAGAGATGATGGAGGAAAGTATTCTTCTCTCTTCTGTGCCCTAGAGTATTTTATTAGGATTATAAAGCAATAATACAACAAAAGAAAAGAAACAAAGAAAACTTCCAAATTCCCAAAAATAGTAAAAGAGAAATGATGAGACAGTACCTTTCCCAATCACTTAGCTACTGCTCTCCACTTCTCTAATCCTACTCCTAGGGATCTTCTCTAAACAATAGATAGCTCTCAAGCCTTTTGATGGGCCATAGAGAAAGATGGCAATCTTGAGTTGTTTTGCTCTCAAGCATGTTGTCTTTATCAAATACCTCTTCTTCTATCTCTCTATCTGACCTCTCTTTCTGACCTCTCTAGTTCTTCTACTACTCCTTTATACCTCATCACATCTTTGAGCCTCAGTCTTCTTCTGTTAGATTTATAATGCAGTCCTCAAGAGGACTCGTCTTGCTAGTTTTAACTATAATTAGCCATCAACAATGATGGCTCTGCTCTGATGGTAACCTAAACATTATAAATAAGTGACTACTGCCAAGATATGATATCATCCTTATAGAAAACAATCTTCTAAGGTCCTTTCCACTCTCGAAAGCACTCTAGAGGGGAGTTCTGTTATAAATCTGTTATAAAATTCTCTGGATAATCTTTATGAGGTCTCTATAGTGGTAGTCATAGCCACTACTCTGCTACTCAAGTGGTGTGCTTGAGTGCACAACTTGTTATGACTTAGCAAAACAGCTAAGTCAATATTTATATTTCTTTTCTTTTTCTTTTAGATTATTACTAAGGTGGAGCATGGGAAATATCACATGACAGTCACAGAGTCACAAAGGTGTGACCAAAGTCACAGAATGGTCATATCACAGCATGTAACAAAGAAGTCAGCTGACAGGCATAAGGACTGTGGGAGACAAGGTACATAGCCATGATAGTAATTGTATATATAGTATAGCAAAATCTAATGGGGACTCTATTGAGTTCTCTTTGTTAATTGCTGAACAAAGAGCAGTTGGCTTTATTCTGGCTTGGAGTTTAGCTTCCTTACACAACTGGACATTTAGGAAACATCTCTGGAGGGCCAAACTTGTTTCTTGAGCTGGTTATTCTTGTTATTATAGTGAAAAATATCACTTTTATTGCCTAAATGGCTGTCCAGCATGATACTGCTACATGATGTCTTTTCTTTCCACACTCTTTGCATGTCAAATACAAAACTACTACTTTTCTATTACTTTATCCCAACTCAAACAAATCTGCTTCTTCAGATACTCCCTCTTCTCTACTCCTTCTGCTACACCTTTTGTGGGTTTGCCACACACACCACCTTCTCCTTTTCTAGTCTCCTATTGGGGCAGTCTTTGCATTGATACCCTACCCTTTCACACTCAAAACACCTCATCTTGTTCTCCTGTGCATTTCTCCTTATAGAGTATACTAGCTCCTTCTACTGCTTCTCTTTTTGTGGCCTGGCCACTCTTACTACTCACACTGCTTCTCCTTCTCTCTTCTTCCATTCAGGACATTCCCTACACTTGTGTCCCTCCTTTCTACACTTGAAACATTCAACTACCTAGTCTATTTCTTCCGTCTCTTGTCTCCTTAGTTCTATCCCATACCTTATCACTTGTAAGGGGATATCTTATGATGTCAGCAATAGAGTAGCCTAGGTACGGGTGTCAGACTAGCTAACTCCAAAGCCGGAATTAAGCCAACTGCTTCTTTATCAGCATTTGACAAGAAGAACTCAATAGAGTTCCCATTAGATTCTCTACACTACTTATACAACTACTACATGGTCTGTGCACTTCTTTCCCACACCTATCATGTGATGTGACTGTGACCATGTGACACTTGTGATGTGACACTTTCCCACACTTTCTTCTGTGTAGTAAGTCCAAGATAAAAGAAAAGGAAAAGAAAAGAAATATAAATAATAACTTAGCCGTTTTGCCAAGTCATGATAATTGGTGAGCATTGTCTAGCTTGCCCTACAATTTGCCAAAGCCTGCTATTCCCACAACCCTTCCCCTTAGTTCGGGTCTTCCCCATCAGTACAATATAGCCTTATTAAATAGTGTGGTTATTAGTGTTCTGATCTGTATTCTCTTAGTAATGTGTGCACAGACCAGCTAGTCTAGTATATATAGCTAGTGATGTACAGTAGAATACCTTATCTGTAAGGGAACATCTAGGATGATGCTTAGTAAGTTCTGAGGGTCTGAATCTATTAATGGTCTGTTGACAGATTGTGTATTGTATTCCTATTGTTTCTTACTTCTCCTATCTGTATTATGTGGTACAATGTCTTCTATCTATATTTAGGACAATTGTGATTACTGATCCATGTGCATGTGACTGTCCATATGATTGTCTAGTGTAGTATATATACTAGCAATGTGTTGTAGATCTACTTCACTTGAATCTCATACTAGCTTCTGGGACTATCCATCAGCTTAAGAGAGATCACCTCTGAGTGGTTCCCTAACATTACCTCAACATTGATTAGAACTCCTGGGCTATTCAGTGTTCTTTCTTAAGTCCACCTCCTTTACTAATATTGAGTGTGGTTAGGGTTTGCTATTGAGTGATTCCCTTATATCACTCTACTACTCAACATCTTAAACTTATTTTTGGGGAACAACTTTTCCCTTTTCTTCTTCTTCTCTATTCTTACAGTTTCAGGCCAGATACCCAAACTTCTTATAACATCAACAAATTTTTCCTTTTTTTCCTTCTAGTTCTGCTCTTAATTTAGTGAGGGTATACTTTTCATTAAGCAAGTTGCTCATGAGAGAGTTATATTGTTGTAGAGACATAATGCTACATTTCTACAATGGTACAGAGTGAATGTTGATTCTTGCTAACTACATTACATCTGTTAGAGCACAAGATCTTCACCCAACCAGACACCTACTTGTCAAAGAGCTAAACTCTGTGCCGGAATTAAGCCAACTGCTCTTTGTTTAGCATTTGACAAAGAGAACTCGATAAAGTTCCCGTTAGATTTGGTATACTATATATACATGCAGAGTAACCCTAACCCTGTCCTTTTATCCTGTGCTTCCCTATGAGTCAACTTGCTCTCGTGTATCCATTGATATTACAAATTAAAAGAAAAGAAAAAGAAAAAGAAAAGAAATAATGACTTAGCTATTTTGCCAAGTCATAACACTACTGCCCTAATAATATGGTTGAACAATTACTCCATAGGGGAGATCCTTACTCTAGATGGCCTTCTAGAAGTAACCGTCACTCCTCTGTGTAAGGGCAACTGGGGCACAAGACTCCAGAAGAATTCTTAGTTAATATTATAGTTAGTAATTATGATACAACTCACCTTCAGGAGAATCCTCAGAGATTAGGATGAGGCTCCTGAAGGGATGTTCCACAATATATACTAGGTTTACATTCTTTGTGTCAGGGTCGGTATGATTGGAGCTATACTAGTATGTTTAAGTATTACTTTAGTAATACTTGAATAGGCTTAGGTCACTCCGGATCATTGTTATACTGTTTAGGGATGAAAATAGTGCTGTTCCCTTACACTCTGCATGTACCACTCATAATGGAGCACAGCACAAGATTTATACTAAAAAAGGTACAAGTAGCTACTAAACACCACTTGATTGTAAGGTCAGATCTCAGTACCAATACCCAAGCTTGGTACCATACTTCTACCTGCAGTCCCTAACTGACTGCAAAGTCCCCTTAAGCCAAGGGCCCAGCTATATATGGAGATGGCTAGTGATCATGATGACCACCAGCCAAGAGTTGATAAAGATAAGAGTAAGATTAAGCAAGGTCCAAGGCAAACAGTACTCTAGAAGTGGAATTAAGTTCTGGTGTAGTAACTTAGCCTAGATGACTTAATTACCTTCCAAGTCTGAGTTGACAAGGAGAACTCCATAGAGTTCCCATTTGATTTTGTACACTACTTATACATTTTACTATAATAGCTGTGCAACATTCTCCCACAGTCCTTATGTTATTTCCATCATGTGTTTATCTCATCACATGTTATGACTGTGACTGTGATCTTGTGATATGACCAGATGTGACAAATGTCACACTTTGGTGACTATGTGACTGTCACATGATACTTTCCCATACTCCACCTTAGTAATGATCTAACTAAATAAAAGAGAAAAAACAAAAAGAAAAATAGAAAATGACTTAGCCATTTTGCCAAGTCATAACATGACAGCCACATGCACTGCTTCCCCTTCCTCAACTCTCCTTAGCTTCTTTTGCTGCATCTTTTGTGGCATTGCCACATGCACTGCTGCTTTCTCTGATCCTCTCTTCTCTGCCCTTTTCTATAGTGGACACTCTCTATACTTATGTCCCTTTTTACCATACTTAAAACACTCAACTATCCAGCCACTTTCTTCTGTCTCTTGTCTCCTTATTTCCACCCCACACTTCATCATTCTACTTGCTAGCACTTTGAATTTATTTGGAAGAACCAATTTCCTCTTTTCTCCTCCTTCCTGATTCTTGTAGTTTTGGGCCAGGTACCTAAACTTCCTGCATCTGAAATATAACTTCCTCTTCCTTTCTTCAAGTTCTTCCCTCAGTTTGGTGAAAGAGCATTTTTGTTTGAGCATGCTGCTCATCAAGTCATTGTATTGGGTTAGATGTAAGGGGACAGCTCTATTTTCACCTCTGAACTGTATAACAATACTCTGGAGCAGCCTAAGCCTGTTCAAGTATTACTAAAGTAATACTTAAATGCACTAGTATAGCTCTGATCACACTGACCCTGACACAAAAGAATGTAAACTTAGTATATAATGTAGAACATCCCTTCAGGAGCCTTATCCTAATCTCTGAGGATTCTTCTGGAGGTGAGTTGTATCATAATTACAAACTGTAATATTAACTGAGGATTCTCCTGGAGTCTTGTGCCCCAGTTGCCCTTACATTAGAGACATTATGCTATGCCTCTGGGGGTATGGAAATAATGTTAAGTTTTGCTATATAAACTACATCTGCTGGGGCACAAGATCTTCACCCAGCCAGAGTCCTACTGCCTTACTTACTACTGCCCTAATACTATGGTTAGACTATCACCTCACAGGGAGGATCCCTAATCTAGATGGCTCCTTAAGAGATAACCATCACTCCTCTGCATATACCTAGTCACAATAGACCATAGCATGAGGTTTATACTAAGAAAAAAACAAGTATTCTACTAAACACTACCCAATTACAAGGTCAGGTCATGGTGATAACACCTAGGCTTGGTGCTACACTTCCACCTGCAGTCCCTAACTGACTGCAAAGTCCCCTTAAGCCAAGGGCCTGGCTATGTATGGAGATAGCTAGTGATTGTGATAACCACCAGCCAAGGATTGATTTTTAAATAAGAATAAGAGTGAGCAAGGTCCAAGGTGGATGGTGCTTAGGTAGTGAATCGAGTTCTGGTGTAAAGACTTAGTCAAGCCTACTTCTTATCCAAGTATCAAGGACAGAATGTCAGAGGACGTGTAAGGGCGACTGGGCACAAAACTCTAGGAGAATCCTCAGAGATTAGGATGAGGCTCCTGGAGGGATCTTTTACATTATATACTAGGTTTACATCCCTTAGTATCAGGGTTAGCAGGATTGGAGCTAAACTAGTGTGTTTAAGTATCACTAGTAAACAGGCTAAGGTAGCTCCTGTAAGGGCACACTCAGTGAGGCACCAGTCACACTTCAATGTAGTAGAGAAGGCGTCTTAAGTTAGATCTATGGATAGCCCAGGAGATCAAACTAATGTTGAGGTAAGGTATTCTACCGTACATCACTAGCTACTTATACTAGACTA
>Ga0157361_1000598_pt1 | contig 13640 bp, 9 predicted proteins | sample AttlaeALBM2_FD_111481 | JGI IMG/M metagenome (GOLD analysis project Ga0157361, IMG submission 111481) | Fungus gardens microbial communities from leaf cutter ant in Ribeirão Preto, State of São Paulo, Brazil - Atta laevigata ALBM2 | ecosystem: Host-associated > Fungi > Mycelium > Unclassified ...
AAACATTGAGGCCTTCATATCTCCACTAATATTAATTGCCTTGAGGTCATTCTAAGCTCATTCTGAGTGTTATGAAGAAGGCTTCTGCTGAGTCTAGAACTGAAGCATTGATCATGGTGGTTTCCAAGATATTAGCAATTTAATAAATAGTAACATGGTGGTTACCAGTTGATCTGCTTAATATCTCGGCCATTATTGATTGCCTCAAGGTGTGACTGGCATCAAAAGGTCTTTTCAAGGGCTTTCTATAGTTTTTGAGACCATGAGAATCATCAAAGAATTGATGGAGATATGGCCGAATGAAGTTTGTAACATTGTGGATCAAAATATCTGATGAAGGTTTTTGATCTTCTCAATTGAATTTCACTGCCATGATGAAGCTTGGTTGCAGTTGAAAGGGATGAGCTATTCTTGTTGGGAAATCAAGCCGATGTTGTGATCTGGTGGAAGTTTCGGGAAGTTTCTGGAATTCTTATTTAGTATATAAGGTTGATATTTGTTGTATCTAATCATTGGTTTGTAATGGAATACGCCTTATTGTTGTGTGTGTATACTTTATTTCCAGCTCACATATTACATAATATGGACATTATCATTGGGTTGATTCTTTGTACACCTCAGTCTTGTTTTGCGACTCTGAGATGAGAATACTTTATATTCTTGGACAACTATTCTTTACTCAGCATACCTACAGTATTTATTATCACTCTAGGTCCTTGTCACTCATTATAATACTAATTCCAATGTAGAGATCAGGTGCTTGCCAACATCACAAACTCCCTCGACGAGCACCCTCCTCCACTACTCCTCTGACAATAATACCCCCTCTATTGTCTTCATCTCCATTTTATTCTTTGATCAAACTTATTTCTTTTGTTATTTGATTTGACTCTTTTGTTTATTGTTTGTCAGATGTTTTATTGTACTACTAGTAGCGGCCTGACTATGGTAGCTAGAGAGTATTTAATAAGTCTTCTGTAACAGAAATCATGCAGCAAAATACAGGAGCAGTTTACCACCTTATCTCTTTCAACTTTGCAATAGGTCAGTAGCCAATGAGGGACGGACGCCGTCGTGCTCGCAAACAACCTATCCTCGATATAGTATAAATCTCATATCTTCACCAAGTCAAACCAACATGCGCATGGTTTTCTGCGACAATTCTCGCATCTCGATTCTCACTATGGGTGATTAAAACTTATCATGATTGAAGTGACTTACATTCTTCAGCCCTTGCCATCCATCAAATCAGATTAGAAGAGAGGTTCGACGAAGTCTCAAGTTGCAGAAAATGCTATTCAGAATTTCAACTCGAATAAGTGGACCCTTAACGGTGTGATGTTGATTACTATTGTCTGTGAGAAGCAAGATGTCTGATTGATCACAGCTTTGAAGCCTCTACTTTCAACCAAGTTTTCAGCACCTAAACCATGGACGATCTCGAACTCAACGAGGAGATGCCTTTGATAGTATCAAAGATGATGGCGACGGCTTTTGGCCTTTTCAACGCCATGACATTGTTTCCGCCATCTTTTTACTGCGGCTCAATATGCTCTTTATCAACAAGCACTAGATTCAGCCGATATCGCAGCCCGCGACTCATGAGCTCGTCTATCCAGATGAAGAGATAATGAACCCGACTGGAAGAATGAGATATGCTAACTACAGCCTCCCATCGGGACCACTTTTGTTCTAACACACCAAGATAACAATTGATCATCCAGCGTCGTCGTTGGTCACTAATTTATTTCTCAGTGACAAGAATATGTACGAATTTCCCCAAATAACAAAGCATCCTCTCAAGGGTAGTTGTGATTGGATGGTACGATGATGTCTCTTCTGTCTCCATGATTGTTATGAATTCTATACATCTACCAAGCCCCAATGCTCCAGAAGACATCACATTTCGATTTCAAGTCTCTAATGAGTCTCCATCAGCAACAAAAATGTGCATATATTCATGTACACTAGCTAGTGATGGCTCTGTTTCATGTTATCTCTTTCTGGCAGGGCTTTTGGGAGAAATTGAAACATGAGATATGTTTCAACCAGTGACTTCAATCAGATATGCCAAGCCACTGTGAAAGTGACAAGGTGATTTCATCTTATGGTAATTACTGATCTTGTGTAGAGAATACTGATATTGCTTTAAAATATTGACATGGGATTTGGTCGATGATGAAGGAAGACATTTATAGAGCAGCAAGAAGAAAAGTTTCCGAGGCAGATACAAGGCGTCACAAAAGATACATGGGACAAAAGTTAGAAAGGCATATTTTTAAAACTCGTGAGCTATGTTCCCAACACAAGTTCTAGAGTAAACGAGTTCAGAAACCAATATAAAGAATACAATGTACCCATCCATGATCTTAGTATACCGCCCCAAAACGAAAATAGACAAGTGACAATCTACTTAGCATCCTGTTCCACCATCCCTCTACGATTCCGCACGGTACCAATAAGTTCTCATTTGATCTCCCAGCCGTAATTGCAGACAAGGAGCTCCAAAATAACCTGCGTTAAGCTCATTCGAGAATGATCGTTTCAGAAAAGCCATGATCTCTTGAGGTACTTGTATAGAATGTGACGATATTTCAGCAATTGTCAATCAGGGCAATGAGATGATAGGAAAGAGATGCCACATGCAACAGAATGAAGAGTCTTGGCAGCAGATACGTCGTCTTGTTCGAATTTATGACACGACTGCAGAGGTGATATTAGATGAAATGCAACTGCCTCACCGTGTGCACTTGGAATACGTAGCATATGGTGGAGACTCCCCTCATTCTCCAGTGGCAAGGTTTTGACCACTTGAAACGCATACATTACCAAGCATCTCTCTATTCTTGGATCATCCATTTGATGCCAAGAACGTCATCAACAAACTTGTGAGGCATGAACCGCAGAGGCACGTCCTATCTTGAAAATGGAACTCGGAACACAATTGACAAATCCCGTGTAGTCATCGATAGTTTATCAATGAAAAGACAACGGCTGTAAACAACAGACAGACAATGAGCTAAATGATAGAAATAGGCCAACAATCTTATGTCTATAGCTGCACATTCTTCTGCTAGCTGGCTTTCTACTAGAGGCATGAGTGCACACCACCAAACCTTGATTGACTTGATAGCACGAGTTAAGTATGTAAGGATCAGAGTGGTGGTGAGTAGTATCACTATATATTGATGCTGCGGTTGATCAGACTCTTGATTCTTAGAGACAATAGTAATGAGCATTACATCACTCAATATCCACTGATTGAATAACATTTTCTGTACATTGGCACTCCACTGAACATGTCTATTACCGATGTGTAGCCTGGAGGATAATGTCAGCCACAGCTGAATTCTTTCAATTATCGTAATTTTACACTACCATTGTGAAAGTTGATATGCGAGAGCAACTCATCATCTTTAACTGGGATCAAGACTGTACTGAGGAGATCAAAAGTTTGACCTTCATCAGACTCTTTCGCCTACGCACAACAGAAGCTCAATGATTGATTTGCTTGATTCCACCAGTTTATAGATAATTGAATGCTCAGGCGACTCGCAGTAGCAGTAAAGTAGCTGAACTGTCGACGGCTCTGATTCCGGTCACAGCGCTGTTCCACTTTTGTCTAGGATTCCGGATTTGTCTGAGGTGGGGGGGGGGAAATTGACGTGGGATGGCGTACCAGTGGTGGTAAGCCAAGGGTAGCGTAAAGCCTCCTAGAAAGTAAGGCAATGCAGTGAATCGAGGGTGGCAACACGTCGAATGAAGAGTTGGACTTGATCGGAAACGGGTTCAATTTTGGGGCCGACATTCTGCCGAGAGAGGGCAGTGGGGTTGTCAACACGAAAATGGGGGATAGCCGCAAAGGAGGGCATAGTTGATGATGGCTATGCAGAGAGAGAGCAATGAGTTTGTGTTTCGTTTGTGTATGCATGTGAAAGCAATCATACCCATGATACAGATGTCGACGGGGTTGTGTTTTTGATGACTTCGGGGATGACGTAGCCAAAAGAGCCGGCAAGAGAGCTGAGTTTCCCGTTGGGAGAATGCAGGAGGTTTTCCTGTGAAAAGATGAAAAAAGGAAGGTCAAGGGTGGGAAATGGATGGGGACCTGCATGTCAAAGTCGACGACGACGACGTTGTTGAAACGGTAGAGGATGTTCTCTTTTCTGTCAAGTAGGTGAAGGGCAGAAGGGTGAGAAGGAGGAAGGCAAGTGTACTTGAAACCTCAATGATGATGCCATGGTAGTTGAGGGCATTAAGGGCGGAGCAGATGACAGTGATGGCATCATGCTTGGTAAGCTTGCCCTTTGATGCGGTCAAAGAGCTCTCCGCCTGTGGCGAGCTTAAAGAAGTATTTTCGAGGCCCTCATAAAACTTGACCTGAGAGAGGTGAGCTAGGAAATGAGGAGAGAACATGGACAGAGACAGACGATGTTGGGGCCGGTGAAGAGGCCTATTTCTGTCCAGACACTGGCTTCATGGGACAGCGCTCAAATAGATTGGGATATGAGGCCCAGAGAAGTGGTAAAGTAGAAATCATCGATCATATCGTGATGGCTGTGTTATTCAAATTGAATATATGAGCGTGGGCAGACAAACCTGAAAAATGTAGTTATCGAGATGTAAGAAAAGCTGTGAGTTATCAGACATCATGCTTCTCAAAGACAACAGTGATGAAAATTACACCTCACAAGTATCCATTGACTGACATAGAACCAATATTAGGAATAGCATTTTCTGAAGCTTGACGCTTTTCAGGACCTGCCTGTTACCAGCCGTCAATTGAATGGCAGTGCCTGGAGAATACTGCGAGCTACAGCCAAGTTCCTCCAACTATCGTAGGTTTCCCCTACCAATTGTGAAATTTGAGATGCTGAAATGGCTCATCAGTTTCGATTGAGATCAACTTTCATCATAGCTGTAATGTACTGATCCATGAAATCGGACTGAGGATATCAAATGTTTGAACTTGATCAGATTTTTGGCATATGCGCAACTGAATAGAATAACACGAGTTGATATATAATAAAACTGTTTTCACGGAGTTTCGTACGAAATACCTCCCTCCTGTACACTCCACTCAAATGGTTGATCAGTACGGACTAACAACAGAAGATTATGTCAACGACATAAGGAGGCTGTCAAATACACGCTACACTCAAGGTACTCCGTTCTTTATTGTACTGTTCTTGAAACAACGGCTGAAGCCTTTCCAAGTCATTGTTGCTACCTTGATGGCATATGATTTAATATATCACATTCCTCAGCAGGTGAGATTTTCCATTTGTAAAGGATGACGCTACATATATATTATCTCCTAGGTTCAGTATCTCCACAGGCATGATCCCCGTTCGATAGCCAACTACTGTCACTGACATATGAAAACTCAGGAGGAAGTGGTCAAAACAACATGTCATCTATTTCTCCATCCTGATAAGTAACTGGGTAGGAATCATGTAAGTGCGACTCCCTCACTTCATTGAATGAGACAGCTGATTCGAAATTTCAGAATGCGTTCATATAGTACGAGGAAATTATCTGACAAAATTAATTGCATATTGATAACAACTTCACCAGCTGACAATAAAACCTGGGCATCAAGATCAGTAAGACATTACTTTTGATTTTGTTTTGATATCTTTATTTACTGGGATGTCTTAGTGGTATAGGTCAAAATTATTTACTGCTTGGTCTGACCTATCCATTTATTAGGTGTATATCTGGTTTTTCACTAGCTATGGAGTGAGTTCATCCTGAATTTTCAGGGCTAGAGTAGCTGATGTCAATAGATTAATCATGTTATTGAATTCATTGGTAGTGAAGAGTCTGCTGGTCCTGCGCCTTCGAGCGATTTGGAATAAGGATTTCATTGGTGAGAGTGAGGAATATGTGATAATGGACTCGTTATACTGATTTTTGTTTGAATTCTAGTCACACTAATTCTGTATTTCTTGACAACAGGTATGTTTTGTACAATTTGATATCTTATCGATAGGGACGACTGATTGTCGAGTTTAGTTGAGGTCCTGGTAGGCTTTAAAGACAGTAGAATACTTGATCCACCAACTTATCGTAATTTCAGACTGCAATATCTGCGATGATAATCGAAGTATATGTCGAATCAGTTTCTGGAGTACTACTTCCTCTTCATGGTTGCCAGCTGGCTTCAATGCATCTTTCTGACATATACAATAATGTTGGTAGTACCTTTGAGTATGTGTTCAAACATATTTTGCTTTGCTGACTTGCATATCTACTCACACAAAAAAGCATTATCAGGGCAACAACAACTGCAATCGAAGTCCTCTTGACCTTTATCAGATTTACCATGACATACAAAACACAGAGAGTTTTTGGTGATGGGATACGCAGTTTTATCTCTCACATGCGAACCTCCCTTCGTTTATTGTATGTGTTTTACCGCGATGGAACCTTGTTATTCATACCGTGAGTCCAAAACTATATATTATTGAACTAACTGATGGCCTATATTTTCAGTCTCTTGAGTAAGCCTAGACTATAAAATTACTAAGCCAGAGCTCATTCTATGCAAAGTCTTCTCATGCTTGGAAGCCACTTGCTTCTTAAGTTCATCTGATCTTATTTTGGCTATCTTAGCCTAGTATGTTGTTATTGTCCCTGGTTTTCCCCTTACTAACCCTAATTACTAGCTCTTCACGCTTCATTTATCCATTTATTGTAAGTTAAAATCATTCTTCCTTATATATATATTATCACTGCTGATTCATGTGTTGCCCAGGTGTCGCGGTTGATACTCAATTTGCTCGAAGCAAATTGTCTTTTGGACGAAAGTATAGATTCAGGCATGATGGAAACCCTCAGGTTCCGTCATTCAGACTCGAATTGGGACACTGAAGCAGATATTCCGTGTGGTGATAGAGGAGCTAGCTCCTTGGATGAAGAAATATATGAAGAGGCAAGATGATGGATAGAACATCCCGTATCCTTCATCCCGGTAGATGGTGCTGAGTGTAGATGGCATAATAGCCATTTTTCTGTTCATCTCCACCTCATAACTAGTGAATCAAGATGGATTGAGCGAGACAGTTGATACCAACGAAACGGAGAGATCACGTGAGGTGCACAACAGAATCCTGGATGAAAATGACTTGAGAAATCTACTCGAGTCGACAGTAAAATGAGATAATGCACCATTTAATTTGACGTAGTTGAGAATAAAGCAAGTCATACATGTTAGTCTTTGTGGAGCAGCAGTCATGAGTACAAAAGTCATTGAGAGTCGAACGAGACATGAATTTAATTGAGGAAATCCTGATAAAAAATGTCAACCAATTTTAACCACAACATGTTCCACAGATGACGTACCTTGTATATGGATTGGCTATCTAAAAGAGAAATTTCACGGGAGACATGATGATATTTATTCTTCTTGGATTTGAAACGAGATATCACCTCTACAGATACTGTGGGAGTGAAAGGGGATTAGAACGTGTAACAACGTCCAAGAGGTAAGATTTGTGAGTACAACAGCGTCCATCTGTTGTTGGCTTTACTGACCCGAGATTATGGCAAGTAAAATTCAAGACAAAGTACTGAGATAAAAGAAAAGGGGGGGGGTTTTCTAATAAAATTTTTCACTGCCCCTCTCTCCGAAGTAAGGGGGCTCTATATACAAAATAGCTACTTAGACTATCCTTAACCGAAGAGAGTATTGGGGAGGTCCTCATCGCATAGGTACTCCTACCAGCTAGACTAGTCCATATTTAGTAACGTGAATTTAGAGAGGTAAATGAGTTATGCGAATTTAGTTGAGGAGGACGCTTTCTTGGTGTTAATGAGCGTCCGATCTCTACAGGAGTGCCTATGGCTTCGTTTGTTACGCAGATGTTTGGAAGACAAAGTAAATTAAATTAGTATCAATAGCTGAGCTGACCGCTTACACTGATAATACTATGCTTTTATTGTTTGGCATGGAGAGCAAGACCAAGATCAACTGCGCTGAATATTACTTGTATATCAGGGAGCGAGATACCAGAGTTCTCTTTCATGATGAGGACACCGAGAAAGCCTCTCTTGCTTGTCTTCGCACGTGCTCTCTCCAGACTGTATCTCAAATACAAATACGAATGGGCTGAAAACATGACAGCATACATACTATGATGAGGAGAGGTAGTGCCTGTCAGTTACGCTTGATCAAGTGTTTGACTTTTTTTAGTACCCATGTTCAATAGATTTTCTATGCCCTGTAGTCCTCCTTTATGCTTTGGACCTCATATGCTTCCATTCATCCTGCATTTTTGAAATCACACCATTGAGTAGTTATCTAGTTTCATTGTGTGCAATTCTGAAAAGATAGCCAGTCCATGCTTGTCATAGAGAGACAATGACACATGGCAAGACTGGTGTGGTTGACTGGATATCTCAGTTCTCGAGAACAATGGTGATTAAAATGACGTGGCACATCATTTATTGGTGGATATAGAACCAACGTTCCTGAGTAGAGATATCATTCTGCCATTCTCATCTCCAAAGATTGGTGACTGTAGGTCTAGTTGTCATTCTATCATGATGAAAGTTGCAAAATTTCTGTCGCTTGACTCCTGATATCAAAGAAGGAGGCGTTGGGAGTATGGGAGCATGTATGTAAGAGTGACAGCGTAAAATCATCACATATGAACAATCCGCTCTTCTATATAAGAAATCAAATCTTCATATGCCACACTTCCAAACCCGATAGAATCACGCCTTCCTTCAAATGTAGCTACTCCTCTCTAATTGCACATAAACACTAATTTTGTTGCCAAATGCGGCTCCGTTTTCCATATTCTTCATCTTTTTCCAGAAAAATACTATCCAGGTATTAAACATGAACAGAGCGAAGTACGTTTGATATAAATCTGCTCTTCATATGAGAGAATCAGTGGCTTTAAGCGGCGATTGAAACATGTTTGAGGATTAATGAGAAGTCAAGAGAGATTGGAACAATCAATTATGAGTTGACAAACAAATCCAAGCCCTCATGGTTGAACTGTACCTCCATGTGGTTAGCATGACCCAGGTATTATCCACAAATTATGATAGCCATCCTATGATAATCGATACATTGTCACATATCGTTGTCGATATCAAGATACAAAAGATTACTGTACACAATGCCGCATGAACATTGGTAAAGAAAGGTGACATGAGTGATAGAGGCAGCACCTGCGATAGAACGAACACTCGTCAAAATTGGTTGTGGCAAGTCGAGAGGCATCTAGCATGTGAAAGAAATATGATGTTCTAGTGTGACTACCAATGAAAATCCCCTATGCAACAATGCACTACTCATCGCGCGCGGTTGGCAGGGTTTGCCTGTGCTCAGGAAAAACAGAGCACATGTGCTGCAAATCGAAACTTCGTCACCCCCTTTGGAAAATATTTTTTTCGAGTAATTTGCTGGAAGAATAGAGCAGTGTGATTGATCACTGGTTTAGAACCATCCTTCAAGCTTCTATTTGGCATCGTGAACTATTTTACTCATTACAACTCAACATGCTATATCTACTGCTTCATCCATTATACACGCAAATTAGACTGGGACATGGATGAGTTGATTTGAAGAGAAACTTCTTCTATTCTGCCCCGGCAACAATATTTTGATGGTATTATCGCTCCATTATCGATAATATCAAAGCCGATGGGAAAGGACTTAACAAATTTGAAGTAGGTACCAGAAAGTTTTTGCTACGATAGATATTATTAATCAATGAGAGATATTCCTGGATGATTGTATTGAAAGGAAGTAATCTCGAGTGTCATGAAGATGATACGATATGCTATCCTCCTGAATTTGAGAGCATTATCGAAGAGAGATAATTTCAGAAATAGATTGGCTTCCAATTCACTTCCTTGAGATATTCAAACATCCTATCTAATATTGAGGGAAGGTTTTCAAGTTCGGTAGGGAAAGTGTCTCAGAAGGTTGATTTCAGCTTGAGAGTAAAAGAGTGCGGAGGAGAAAAAAAAAACTAACTATATTTTTTTTGTCGTGCCATTTCTACTAGTTTATGTGATTTTCCTCTTTGCGCTTAAAATATAAAAAATATATAACTAATAATTGAGTAAAACGAGAAATAAGAAGAGAGATAAACCACGAAACGCACCCCCTCTGCCGACTTCCCCTCCTTTCCTCAATCAAATGTGAAATGGAAAGTTATGATGTGCTGCCAAAAGATAACAGACCAAACTAAATCCGATTCTTTCTCTGCCTCAACCACTTCCAAGAGGTATATAACTGAGCTCTCAATAAATATAATAAGAAATAGACATGTAACTGGCTAGGCAAATAAGACACTGATCAAGGGCCTAAATCAAAGAACGATCAATGGCCAGCATTGATTGAGACACCAATCAATTGATCCAGGAACGGAGAAATAATCCAGGAACTCCAAAGTGTGAACAATGTTGGCATACTAGTAAGACAGCAGTGAACTTGAATTCGATGTCTTTCACATTTTTTCTATCAACGACAAGGGCACCCGAGCCTGGGACACAACCAAGCATGATGGATAGTATACATTGTGTTCCTACATTGCACATGCATCACATGGTGATTGCAGCATGGCTTTCAGTCCATTCCTACGTCTATTTTGGAGGATGCCTGGCCTTGTCATCATTGATTGTTCCTCCATTAGGCCACTGGTCAATTTGCATTCTCACGATTAATTCTTGGCTTCTCGATCACTGTTCTAAGCTCCTAGTTACATATGTGTTTCTTATTATATCTATTGATGTTCCTCAAGTGCGTACCTCGACAATTCCAATGTTGCAAGAGTGAACTCCAAGCTCACTGCCACTGATCACGGAATGATCTTTGTTCTGTTCCTGTTGTTCGATCGTTGTAAATACTTTGTTTGCTACGGCTTGGATATTGTGACCTTGTTTGAATTCTCTCTAGCGTAGAGATCGGACGCTCATTACTACCAAGAAAGCGTCCTCCTCAACCAATTCTCACAACTCATTTACTTCTCTAAATTCAGATTACTAAATATGGACCAGTCTAACTGGTAGGGGTACCTATGCAACGAGGACCTTCCCAGTACTTTAGGATGACTGGCTAGGTCCCCAGTCCTCTCTTCTGTTAAGGATAGTCTAGGCAACTATTTCGTATAAAGATCCCCTTACATTAGGGAGGAGGGCAGTGAAAATTTTTATCAGAAACCCCCCCTTTTTTTTTCAATCTCAGTACTTCGTCTTGAATTCTATTTGTCACATTTTGGGTCAGTAACTCGACAACAGACGGACGCTATTGTACTCGCAAATATTACCTCCTGACTGATTTACGCTATTCAACCACTTCACTAGCCTCTTATGGATCGACGGATCAAAGTTCCATATTTTGCCTTGGTGGCATTCACTGTAGGATGGAGACAAATAATATATATATTTTTCTGGTCATGTTCTCATGGTCGTAAATGCTCTGTCCTCTTTCCTTGGATACAAAGGGAATTCTTGTCGCAGGAGATAGCGGCAATGGGGCTCGTGCCTAAAGAGTAGTATGATAGATGACAAGCAGCAAAACATGCAGTGATCTTACATCTGCAAATTGCTGCCGGGATCATCCATTCATTCTTGCTTGTCCATCCTTCACATTTTGTCCTGATTCATTTCGACGCTTGGTTCCTCGATCATTTCCATCATTGTGGGCTTATTTCCCGGCCATCATCCAGTTGATGCTCATTGTTTGTCGATTATTTACGGTTATTGTTTCTCATCTATAAGCTATCGATGGCACTCGTAGGTTTCAACTGACGTTATGTGTTGCACTTGCTCAGATGAAAATGGTGCTGACAGATTAATTCTCACTTGGTTGGCTTGGTAAATATAATCTACTCCCATGCAACATCTCTACTCTTGCAGGAGGTACATGTATAAATTTTTATGCGCGCACATGGGCATCTCGTTTCATGAACTGTTTAACTGTGCCTCACAAATGCTATGAGGTGAGAAGATATATACAATCTTGGTAATGTGGAGACTTGATCTCTTTCACTAGCCCTCTGACCGATTTTCCTCTTACCGTGAGACGTGAGGTGCATAAAAGTGCTGCACATAAGCGCATCAAACGCGCTACCTTGCAAGCATCAACGTGAGTTCTCATCCTGAACAAGAGATGACCACGACACCAACTACAAGTCCGACCAGCCTCAAGAAGCTCTGGCACCTCCCCAAGAGTCCACTGATCCCGGTCCATCTGTAACCACTTGGCCGCCAACTCTGACTGTGACTCCAACTCCAGCTTCGTATCCTCTGCCCGGTTTACGGTTACCTGCAGCCACTACCCTCACATACAGCCATATATGCACCCCAACCTGTTTGTCCTTCCGGTTAGTCAATACCACCTCATCCAAGTACATATATCTACCTAGGATATTCACCACTTGCCACAATATCCCAGACGCTGTCGGCTGAAAGTGTTTCGTTGCCATTGAGGCCTTCATCCACTGTTCCATCTATGTCTCCCCCTGATCCTTTTCAGGTACAAACTTCGCCATCTCAAACTCGCCAGTACTTTCGCAATCACAATCACAATCACAAATCAGACATTCTTCATCCTGTTGCATGTGGCATGTCTTTCCTGTCATCTCATTTCCCTCATTGACCATTACTGCGATCGTGTAACATTCTATGCGACTATTTCAAGAAATGATGACTTGTCTGACGCGATCATTCCCCTTAACGCAGGTTATTCTGGAGCTCCAGTCTGCAATCATGGATGAGACGTGAACTTGTTGGTACCGTGCGGAATCTTAGAGGGATAGTGGAATAGGATGTGTAAAGACAAGTAGATTGTCACTTTTCTTATTTCGTTTTTGGGCGATATACTCAGATCATCGTGAATGGGTATATTTTTCTTAAGAGATATAGGCAGGGGAAGGAATGTGCGCGTATGAACCTCAACAATCAACAGGACAACGCCTGAAGTCCGAACAAAGTGAGTCATTTATTAACAAATAAAAAGTAATTAATACACACCTGAAGTCCGAACGAAGTGAGTCAGACTTCAACTGAAGGTGTGTTTACATTTTAAGGACTAACAAAAATTTTGCTGACAAAGAAGAAATTTTCGTGATAGGAATGGAGTGATACTGGCAACTGAAAACTCTCCCAAAACTGGTCTCAAATTGCAATCTTCAACACTCCCACTCAACGAGAGACCTTGACGACTCCAAGAGCTTCACGAAATTTTTCGAATGCCTCACAAGGGAGGGCTTTGGTGAGAATGTCAGCAACCATTTGATGAGTGGAAATATACTGTAGTTTTATTTCATTCCTCTCAATACGTTCTTGGATGAAATGGAAGCGAATGTCGATGTGCTTAGCTCTAGAGTGAGATATGGGATTTTGAGCAAGGGCTATTGCACCCTGATTATCAGCATGCACAATAGTGGCTTGGGATTGAGGATAACTGACTTCCTTAAGAAGTGTTCGAAGCCATACTGCTTCTTTTGTTGCATTTGCTGATGCCACATATTCAGCTTCCACGGAGGAGATAGCAACAGATACCTGTTTCTTCGAAGACCAAGAGACGCATCCTCCAGCTACATCAAAGACAAAACCTCCCACTGAGTGTCTCGAGTCAACATCACCAGCCCAATCTGAGTCAGTCCATCCAA
>Ga0157361_1000599_pt1 | contig 13640 bp, 14 predicted proteins | sample AttlaeALBM2_FD_111481 | JGI IMG/M metagenome (GOLD analysis project Ga0157361, IMG submission 111481) | Fungus gardens microbial communities from leaf cutter ant in Ribeirão Preto, State of São Paulo, Brazil - Atta laevigata ALBM2 | ecosystem: Host-associated > Fungi > Mycelium > Unclassified ...
ATTGCACAGTTCTTCCCTTCTCTTAATCACAGTATGCTTACTGCGATCCTTCGATACTCTGGCTTTGCAGACTGCTTAGTAGATTTCTTTTCTGACTATCTTGTAGGTAGATCAACCCAGTATGCCTAAAATTCCTTTCTTTCTCATGCCTGTGATGCGAATATTGGCATGGGACAAGGCTCTACTCTCTCTCCTATTTTCTCAGTACTCTATATTACATCTCTTCTCCACCTCATTGAATGTCGAGCTCAGGCTCTCAACTTAGATACTTCCACTCTTTCTTATGTAGACGATGGTCTCTTAGTCTCCTAGGGAAGAACGTATGCCAAAACCCTGCTGGAGCTTACTAGTAGCTATAGTATAGTTTCAGACTTGATGGCGTCCTTTGGCTTGGTCATAGAGCATGACAAGTCAGAGATCTTTTACTTTTCTAGAGCGCATAACAACTTCAACCCCGAGCTGGATCTCTCAGCCATTGGCGCTCCTATTCTCAAACCTAAGATTTACTGGCAATACTTGGGCTTTTATTTTGATTGATGGCTCTCCTTCAAAGAACATGTTTGGTACTACTCTACCAAGGCACTAACTACTGTCAAGGCAATGGGCATGCTTGGCAACTCCTCACGAGGTCTCCTTCTCCTCCAAAAGTAACTTCTCTATCGGTCCTGTGTTGTTCCTATTGCCACTTATGGCTTTCGACTCTAGTACTTTTCTGGAGCTCCTCCCAAGGCACAGGTCTCTCTTTTGACAACCATGCAATGCAAGGCTACTCTCTGGATTCTGGGTGCTTTTTGTACTTCTCCAACTGGTGGAATTGAGGCTTTGGCAGGTCTCATTCCTATTTATCTCTATCTCAAGAAGCTGGCCAAGTGTTCATGTCCCAGGATTGCTACGCTTCCTTCCTAGCATGTACTACTCTCTCTTCTAAGTGCTCGTAACTCCAAGGGTGCTCACCCCCATCCACAGTCCCTTGCTTTTCTCACTAATGCACAGAGTGCTCAGTTGAGGAGCCCTTTTCTTGATACTGAAGCATCACTTCTTAACCTTACAGAATGCTTCGACTCACTCCACCCTGAGATATGCCCAGGATGTAGGTTGTTAGACAACTTTCCTGACCATGTCTCTTTCCATCCCTGTGACCGCTCCAATGGGCGTACTCGCAAACTCTAGTTCGATACCCTCGACCAACTTTGTCATGAGGCCTCCTCTGATCCATCAACACTTGTAGTTGCTACTGATGCAAGTGTCATTCCTCCCAGGAATATGCAGGCTATTTCAGTTGCCCATTTTTGGAGACTAGGAGAACAGGTGTCGACATCCAAGGCACCTGCAAGACGAGCTACAGCTCTAGATGCAGAGTTGTTTACTATTCAACTTGGTGTTGTTAAGGCCACTTTCTTTGACATCAAGCGCATTGTTATCATCACTGATTCTCTTACTGCAGCTAGGAGAGCAGTTGATGCTTCTGTTCACTTAGGCCAGGCCCATTCCCTTGCTATTGTCCAAGCCCTTAGAGGTTTCTTCACAAATCACCCTGATTGCTCCATCCACTTCTGGGACTGCCCAAGCAAGGCTCAGTGGTCCTTCCACTTCTTGGTATATGAAGACACTACCAGTACCAAGATTGCTGCTGGACGCCATCCAGCTACTTCGCTTGATGCTCTTCGATCCAAGAGTGCTGCTGCCTGTCTCGATGCATGGAGAACATCCTTTGCTTGTCTTTCATCTCAGGGTTGTCACTTTTTCCCTCTCAAAGGTGGTATCAAGAACCTTCTCCAGCCCTCTTATGCTAAAGATGGGGCTGGCTTCCATTTATTGGCGAGTCAGTCACCCTATGTGCTAGGGCAACTTGAGCTATCCTTAACCATGCTCCCATTGGGGAGTTCAGACAGCGCTTTTTCCCTGCAGAGTGCATCCAGTGTCCGTGTAGCCATTGCCAGGTGGAAACATGTCGACATATCTTTGCCAACTGCTGCTGGTTTGCCCATTTTCCCTTGACTGACCCAGTGCCAACTGTCAAGGACTTTGTCAAGTTCCTGAAGGAGCACCCTAGTACCTTTGCCTTTTCTTCTCAGGATTGCCCATCCTCTGAGCCCCCTGAGCCTCCATGAGTGTTTCACTTGGTTTCTCTTTTCCTTGTGTTGTAAATAGTTTCTCAGTCTCATCTCTCAGTCTCATTTGACTCTGTATTCTAGGCATGATAGGTCTCTTGACTTGGACGTGTTATCCAAAGGTTGGTTACGAGCAACCTGTATTTAGTTCTCTTTTCTCTTAGGTTAGATTTCTTCTTTGATACTGATAGTGTCTCTTGCCTGTGATAGAACAATCTGGTCCTTGAGGCCTATGTAGGCTACTTGTTGTAGATAGTCTGCTACGGACTGCAATCGAGCACTGTGTTATAAATTTTTGAACAAAAAAAAAAAAAAACTATGAGCCACTTGGGCAAAGAACTTAGGCACCTGCTTGGGCACCTAGGGTTTGGTAGTTACCTTCATGGTGGTGGGCTTGGCAGTAGCCGTCTTGGTTGGTGGAGGTGAAGAAGGTGCTCTCGACACCACTAGAGCAGGAGTAGGCATGTTCTGGGAAGGTACAGAGAGGTTAGTAGAGGGAGGGACTTTGCCCTTGCCCTTGCTCTTTTTGTTAGTAATAGTAGTAAAGGGCGCTTCCTCCACTGCTGGTTGATCAACTGCCATCTCAGTATCTAGAGACGGCTCCTGGAGTAAGTTAGAACCATAAAGAGTCCTCATTGTCTCCACAAGTGAAGGAGAGTCAGGCTGAGATGAGACCTTAAAATGATCCCACCCCGCTATAGACACAGTTTAGAACAGGTGCCATATAATGGAACCTGCTCCTAAGATAGGAGAAAACTGTTCAATGGGATGGCTTCTAATAGAATACTTCTGAATAAAGTGTGCAATGTGCAATACAGACGAGGCAAGGACTTTGGTATCATTCTCTAAATAGTCAAAGTAACCAGACAAGGATGTGACATGGTGTTCACTATCCCACAAGTTATAATTATGTATGATATCATATGTGATGGTTCAGTCACTTGTCACAGATGACTAATGTGTTATGTCACCTGTCACGTCACAGGTGCCTGCCACTGCACTACCACTCTCCACTTGGGAGGATGACTCAGCTGTTCCATAGTTTGGACCATGAGGTATTAAACTGGTTAACAAAGGGGCCTGGAGGGCAGAAGTTACCCTAGAGGCAAGGCCCCTACTCTCCTCAGTAGAAACTTGGTCATTCCAACTCATAGAATGTGTTCTCTCTTCAGGAGCAGAGGGAGAGGGGGCAGCAGGGAGCTGGAGAGGGGCAATTCTATAAGAGAGCTTGCCTATAATGATCCTAGAGACAGTAGGTATCCTGGGACCAGAACTAACCTCCTCCTCTTCACTTTCCTCCTTCTCAGAGGAAGAGGAGGGCTCAGGAGATGCATTCCTAGAGACCTCAGCAGCTGAGACACTTCTGGAGGAGCATCTAACAGTGCGATGAGCACAAGAGCATTCTCTGGGATAAACATGTTTACCAGCTCTAGAGCTGGCACGAGAAATAAGATTGAGTGAGTCTGGAGACTCACCAACACTGGTAGAGGTAGCCTGGGGGCCAGGGGAACAAGCATTAGTAGCATACAATTTATTCTGATTATCTAATTTAACCATAGTAGTGGTTAGAGAGAAAGAAGGGATATAAGAGTTCATGATTGACTATGTACAATCTTGCTATATTTGTGGTAGGAACAAGGCAAGGCATCACAAGCTTTATAGATTGCTTGAGTAGCTTCCAATCCCCCCACAATCCTGGAAATCTATTTCTATGGATTTTATTAAATAGCTACCACTATTAGAAGGCTATACAGTGTCATGCCATATAATAGTTTAGGCAAAATAAATGATATTTTTCACTGTAATAACCAGAATAACTGGCTTGAGATAAGAGTTTGGCCTCTCAAAAAGGTTTCCTAGATGCCCAGTCATGGACTTGAGTACCTTGCTTGAGTAGTAGAGTAGTAGCTGTGACCACTGCTATATATATCTCATAGACACTTGCCTAGGTACCTTGTATCAGATTTCTAATGGGTTTTCCTTCTAGAGTGCTCTTAAGGATAGAGGCAAACTTTGAAGACCTAGTGCTACTAGAGTAATATTATATCTTAGTGACCAGTGGGGCTATTTTCAAAAGAGTTATAATCAGATCTGAGCTATCATCACTAATGGCTAATTATATTAATATCAAGCAAGTTGAGTCAATAGTATTGCAATGGCAAGAGAAGGAAACTGGGTTCCAGAGGAATGAGAAAACACAAAGGAAGTTGAAGAGAGAGGCAGGAAAGAGGTCCAATAAAGATAATGCACTCAAGGGCAAGACAACCCAAGATCACCATCTGATTGTACAGTCTAGCAAGAGGCTCAAGACCCATTTACTATTTAGAGAAGAACCCCAGGAGTAGGACTAGAAGGATGGGGAGCAGTTATCTAGTATTTGGAAAGGGTGCCATCTCATCATTTTAGTCTTGCTATGTTTGGGAGTTTAGAGGTTTTCTTTGTCTCATTTTCTTTGTTGTCTCTTTGCTTTGTAATCTTAATAAAATACTCTAGGGTACAGAAGGGAACTCAAGCATCATACCCCTATCATCATCTCTTTCTATTACTCTAGAGCTTAATGGCTATTTGAGTAACTAAGTCTCTATCTTTTTGAGTATTCTTCTTTACTCTTCAAAAGACCACCAAACCTCTCTCTTGATGGGAATTTGAGCCCCAACAGACTTGGGTATTTGCTTATACTAGAAGTTAATTGCTTACTACATATTATTAGAGTCGGCTTCCAGTTGTATAGTTAGCTGAAGAAGAGCCCATACAATGGCACAGGAGTTCTAGGTAGTTCTGCTGTATCAATAGCAAGCCAGACTACTAGACTAGGTAAGAGCAATAGTATCACAATGCAAGATGAATGCGTATCTTAGAGAGCCTACTATAGTAAGATTTATCTCGAGTAGATTTATAAAAACTTTATTATTATTTCTTTTGGTTACTTGAGTTTTATCCTTTTAGTCCCCCTTTATTAAGCCTTCTTTGTTATTTGATTATCTCCCCAGTACTTACTTGTTTAGTGCACAATTGTAAGATATCTCAGAGATCTTTTATATTTTCATTTGTTATTACTTTTGTCTTGTGATCAAATTCCCTTTGATCCCCATCAATGGATATCCTAGTAGTGGTGGATTGACTAACTAAACAGGCAATATTTGTTCCAACTATAAGAATAATCAATGCTATTATACTGTCAGAACTCTTTATCAAATATGTCTTTGCAAAACATAGAGTTTCCATTTATGTTATATCCAATTGGGGAACTAAGTTTGTATTGAAGTTCTTCTAGTTCTTGGCTAGTACTCTGAATATGAGGTTATATTTCACTTTAGGATACCACCCCAAGGCTGATGGCTAGACTGAATACAGTAACCAAACTCTCAAGCAATTTTTGAGAATATACTGTAATTATCAGTAATCAGACTGGTCTCAACTACTCTCCCTAGGTGAATTCATTTATAACAATACACCCTCATCCACCACTGGAGTCTCTCCTTTTTATACAAATAAAGGTTATCATCCCAAAATGCAATTGGAGGTATTATGTAATACTCAAGCTACAGAGGCAAATACATTCATAGCAAACTTGAAGCTAGTACATGAGAAATTAAAAAAGACAATTGAGGATGCTCAGTGCTGCTACCAGATACTAGCAGACAAATAACATACCCCAGTATCCAAAATTAAAGTGGGAGATTGCATATTTATACTTGCAAAATTTGTCAATTTCACTCAACCCTCCAAAAAACTGTTTGAGAGGTACTTAGGCCCCTTTGAGATTTAGACAGACCAGGCACCTATATCATATGACAGAAAATAATAATTTAATAAAAATAATTTCTTTTATATTTTATTTATTACTAAATTTTGCTCCTGAACTCCTGTTGTCTACTCTTATAGGATTATGATGTAGACTAGTTATTTGTACTTCTCCTATTCCAGACTTAGTATAAGTATTCCATTAGTTACATCCTAGTTCCTTAGTTTGTAGATTAAGGTCTCTTATATGTTCTATCCTTGCTCCTATCAACCTATATACTATTCCTCTCCCAAACTCCCAGCAACAATTCAGTCCTTCTGAAATTTGTAACCACAAGTGATAGCAGATTGAGGCAAGCACACGAGCTAAGGCCAAGGTTGTTCCCCAATTTTGTTGTCAATCTCCTTTTTCTTTAGAGTAACTCTGTTCTATCCCAAGTTACTTTGTTCTTGCTCCATACATACATGACAACTTACTCATACCTGATCAAACTTTCCAACTACTTTTGCACAATTTACCTGGTCTTTCATATATCACAGATTGAACTAGCCTCCCATAGCGACATTCCAAACCATGTCAATCCTCTTCCACCACCTATAGAAATTGATAGCAACCTTAAATTTAAAATAGCCCAAATGCTGAACTCCAAGCTTGATTGGCACAGGAAGGGACTGCTGCTTTACTATGTTCAATGGTCTGGTTACAAGGACACTCCAGATAAATACCAATGGATTCTAGTTACTAACCTTGATAATGTGGTCGAGTTGCTATCTAAATTCTACTCCCTTTACCCAGACATACAGGAAAGAGTCATGTCACAAGTGTCACTTGGTCACAGTCACATGATGGGAAACTCATATGGTTATGTCACATGACAAGTTATATAATAGATATGGGAAAGTAGTACACAGACTATGTAGTAGTTGTATAAGTAGTATATAGAAAATAATAGAAACTCCATCAAGTTCTCTTTGTCAACTCAAACTTGGAGAGTGATTAAGTCATCCAGGCTAAGTTGCTACAACAATAAGAAATGTGACTATTTTTAGTATAGTATTTGATATTTCAACAAGTAATTGATGGTCTTGCTATTATGGGAAAAAGAGATTGTGACAATAGCATTCTTGTTGTCATCTTTAGATGAGTATAACCCAAAAAGATTTAAAAGTTTCTGAACAAATACTAGCCACTCTTCCAAGAAGTCAAAGCTTTGATATAGGTCCACCTCATTGATAAAAGGCTCAAAATAATTAAGAGCCACTCCCCAAAGGTAAGAAATGGCAAAAAAATCTTCTCAGTGTCTTTAGTAAATTTCCCTATATAGGCATGGAAATAAATTTGGCATTGAAATATGAATGCTCAAAGTTTGTCAAGACTACCCCTACTGAAGAGGTCCAGTTCCTTGATTCCTTTACTCCTTTTCTTGGGTTATAGATCAACCTGTTTAGCTAATGCTATTAGTAGCACCTGTAGGTCTAACCCTGTGATATCAGAGTATAGGTTTTGAGAAGTAATATGCAGTAGTTCAGTCTGATCATCAGGATCCTCTAAGATATGTTTTATCCTTTCAAAGGCTAATTCTTTGGCAACCTCATTGACTAGTTTCTGTTGTAATGTGAGGTTAATATATATTATATTATAGAGGTTGTAGTCTGAGTTTTTATAGTCTACAGTCAGTATATCAGATGCTGTAGAGTTTTTGAGGGCTATGTAGCTAGTGGACTAACAATAAGTAATAAGGTATATATGTTACAAATGTCTGATGATGAAGATCTCAAGTTCTTATCTAAAATTACAACATTTCCCCTTAACAAGGATCTATGTGGTTTTAGTCATGCCAAGAAGTTTGGCAAAATGTTCATGTTTTGCTTTTGGGAGTGCCTTGGTAAATATATCAGCAAGATTATCATCAGTTGCATAGTATTGTACTGAAACTTTGTTAGAAGCAATATGCTCTCAGATGAAATGGTGACAAATGTTGATATGTTTTGATTGAGTATGGAACTATGAGTTTTCTGTGAATTTTATTGCAGCTTGGTTATTGACATTGATAATAGTGAATCCATTAGGTAGTATTCTGAGTTCAGTGAGTAATTCTTGGATCCAGAGGCATTCACAAGTTGTATTATTGAGCACCATGTATTCAGCTTCTATTGTAGATAGTGTGACTATAGACTGTTTTTTCAAGTACCAAGAGATAGTTCCTTCTCTGAACATAATAGCATAGCCCAATACTGACCTTCTATTAATCAGGTTTGTTCCCCAATTTGCATCTGAATAACTATGAGAATCAAGATTGGAAGGTAAGTAGGTAATGTCTAAGTTGAGTGTGCCTTTGATGTAGTGAAGGGCATATTTGGCTACTGTCCAATAGATTAGTGAGGGATTATTCATAAACTGAGATAGTTTATGGACTGTGTATTTGAGATCCAGTCTGGTGGTAATAGCAACAAAGTTGAGTGAGCTAATGACAGTGGAATATTCATGCACTAGCTGAGGTAATGCAGGCTTAGCATCATCAGAGGTCTTGTCAAGTTTGATGTTAGAATTGAGTGGAGTAGTGACAGGGTGGTATTCATTCATCTGAAATCTCTTAAGGATCTTCTTGAGATATTGAGTTTGGATAATTGTGATGGAGCCAGTGGTCTTGTCTTAGGTTATTTCCATACCTCATATTTGTTTAACTAGGCCTAAGTCTTGGGTGTCGAACTTCAAGTTGAGGTTAGATTTGACCTGTGACATAAGAGTATTAGAGGATGCTAGTATGGTCATATTGTCAACATGTATAGCAACAATAACAATGCTATTGTAAGAAAGCTAAACTCCGAGCTAAAATAAAGCTAACTACTCTTTGTTCAGCAATTAACAAAGAGAACTTGATAGAGTTTCCATTAGATTCTATACACTATTTATACATGAAGAGTAATCCTAACCCTTTGCTTTTATCCCATGCTTCCCTATGAGTTACTTTCCTCTCATGCATCCATTAATAAGAAAATAAAGAAATAAAAATGAAAAGAAAAATAATCAGAAAATAAAAGAAATGAAAATGAAAAGAAATATAAATATTGACTTAGCTGTTTTGCCAAGTCATGACAACTATCTGTGTTCCATTGAATATAAACACATTGGTTTGCAATAAGTTGAGTAAATCCTAGAGAAATAAATTCAGAATTTAGCTTCTTGTTCCAGATGGCACCAGACTGTTTGAGTCCATAGAGTAGGTAATGTAATCTGTAGATGTGATTGGTTCTATCTTCATAGCCAGGTGGCTGTTCCATATAGATTGTTTCATTGAGTTTACTATTTAGATAAGTCCCAACTATATCTATAGTATGAATATCAAGCTTGTAGCAGGTAGCAATAGCTATAAGGGTCTAGAAAGTTTCAAGTCAAACTACAAGTGAAAAAGTTTCTGTAAAATCAATACTAGGGATCTAAGAAAATCCCTTAGCAACTAGGTGACCTTTATAATATGTAATAGTACTGGTGTGGTCTTGTTTGACTTTGAGAATCTATTTACATTTGATGGATTTGTGATCTACTGGTAATTCAGTGAGTTTCCATGTACTAGTGTTTTCTAGTTGGGTGATTTCTTTGTCCATTGTGTCTTACCATTGTGCTGTATTATGTCAGGATATGGCTTCATAATTGGATGAGGGCTTATCTGAAGTAGTAGGGTTACTTGAGAAAAGTGCAAACTTATTAGTGGGTTTTTGATATGCTGAGTGGGATGACAGTTTTCTAACCTGGAGGTTTGTTCCTGGCTTGAGGATTATTAAGGACACAATAGTTTATTGATGGTTGGGATACAATATGGGCAAAGCGTTTGTGGGGTAGTAGTATTGGTTTTGGGATATATGACTTTGATGGTATATTAGATGGTTGAACAAAATAGTTTGTAGTTGTTTTCTTTGGGGTTTTGAGAGGTTCTAAGTCAAATTTTGAATCAAGTTGTAAACCCAAAATTTGCTTGGATATTTCTTGCTCTCCTTTAAGCAATAGAGAATTCAAAGTATCAGTGACATTGTTGGAGCTAGTAGGATTTGGAATAGTATAGTAATACTCATGTGTTTGATTCTCAAAAATCATATTCCAGGATATCTGAATCTAGTGTAAGTGAGGGTTCTAGTATCTCTAAGCTTTGTCATGATCTAATAAGCCAAGAAAGATAAATTCTTAGGATTTTGGGTTAAGTTTGGAGTTTTGGTTATCTTGTTGAAGGACCCAGTATTTGATTCCAAATTCTTGAAGCATTGAAATATTAGGCTTTTTTCCTGTGAAAGCTTCTGGGGTAATAAGTTCTTTGAAAGCTCATGTTGGTGATCTGTTCTTAAGATAGTAGGTATAAGCAACTGCTTCTGGCCAGAGGAAGTAGGAAATATTATGTTCAAGTATCATAGCATGCATGTGCTCAATTAGGATATGATTGAGGCATTTGGCAATGCCATTTTGGATAGGTGAGTAGGTAGCTGTGATTTCATATTGTATTCCACAAGATTTGAGGTAGTCAATTACCTTATGATCAATATATTCTCCTCTACCATCAAATCATATAGTTTTAAGGTTTTTGCTAGTTTGAGTCTTGATAAAGGCTTGGTAATCTTTGATGTGTTTAAGAATGTCCTTTTTCCTCATGAAGTGGATCTGAGTACATCATGTTATACTATCTGTGAAGCTGACATAGTAGTGTTCTCCTTTAATTCCAGTAGTTCAAGCTGGCCCCCAGACATCAGTAAATGTCATGTCACTGCTTTCTTTGTATTTAGTCTTAGATTGTTGTAAGAATGGTATGACATGGGATTTGGCCTTGATATATGATATATACTAAGGTGGCAGAATGTTTGGATTGATCTCTATTCCCTTGACTATGTCCTTTTCCTTTAACATCTTAACTAATCCCATATAGATATGTCCCATGATTTTATGCTAGTCATACCATGTATAGTTTTGTAAAGTTTGGGTAGCACAGGCATAGTGAGAGATGATTGGAGTAATATTGAGCATATATAAGCCATTCTGTTTTGGTCCTAACATAATGATTTCATTCTGGTTATTTGGTGATATGATAGTGATCTCCTTCTGATAGAAATTGATCCCACAGTTCATGTTTGTGATTGATGGATACTAAATTGAATGGAGTGGTGGAATAGTAGATAGTATCACAAATGATTACTTACTATTTGTGATGGATGCTTTGATACTTTAAAGAGTTCAAAAATGCGAAGTTAGACAAGTGACAAAAGATGTTGTTAAGTCTGAGGTCTAATCCTCAGACTATGAGTCCTTATATACAGAATTGTGATAGTCTGTGCACTAGGACAAATCATCACATGCTACTACCTATTGTTCTACATATGGTAGTACCTTTGTGCTTAATATAGTAATAACTTAACCTTATGGAGGCTGTCCTTTGTTCTAAGAAAAGGACAAATGACTATTTATAGGTAATTAATGAAGTCCATATGAAAACATTGAGGCCTTCATATCTCCACTAATATTAATTGCCTTGAGGTCGTTCTAGGCTCATTCTGAGCATTATGAAAAAGGCTTCTGCTGAGCCTAGAACCAAAGCATTGATTGTGGCAATTTTTGAGATATTAGCAATTTAATAAACAGTAACATAGTGGTTACCAGTTGATCTGCTTAATATCTCAGCCAATATTGATTGCCTTGAGATGTGACTAGTATTGATTGAAAGGTCTTTTTGAGGGCTTTCCATAGCCTTTAAGACCATGAGAATCATTGAAGAATTGATGGAGATATGGCCAAATGAAGTTTATGACAGATAATATTACATAGTAGTATAGGATAAGATCAGTTTTCTACCATGGCAGTAAGTTTGACATCTTCTTTGTCTATGCCTTTGGTAGTACTGCTGGTACCCTGAATTGGATGATCTCATAGTTCTATATAGGTAATGAAGACAGAATAGTCTCAAACAAGGTGTGATGTAGTATCTGAATTAGTGATCCAGGTAGTGGAAGTGAGTGTGCTTACTAAGAGAGCTATATCTTGTGCAATAAATGAAAATTCTGACTACACTGAGTAGGCAGTGTTGAAAAAATTCTGAAAATTTCTTCTATGACCACAAGAATTGTTGTTATTGTTAGAATTATTTCCAGGTTTTTCTCTATTCTGAAGATCTTGTTTCTTGGTCCAACACTCCTTCTGAATATGGCCAATATGTTTATGGTAGTAACAAGTGACATTGGCATTGTATTTTGACCTGTGAGAATGATTGTTAATTGTTGATGGGCCTTGATAATTGTAATCACCATAGGCTGAGAGTGTAATTTCAGAAGAGATATTTTTGGATTTCTTGCATAGGTCTTCTTCCAGGATCTTAGATATGAGTTTAGATAAGTCAGGATCAGTAGTGTCCAAGATAGTAGACTTGTCAATAGTGGATACAAAAAGGTCCCAAGAGTTGAGTAGTGATGTGAGGAGTATGGTGGAGAATTTGGATCCTAGCATAGCTTGTCCTTGGCTAGCAAGTTATTGATGGAGTCCATAGAAAGTACAGATATGCTCTTCAATGTTAGCTCCTTCTGGGCAGTAAGTTTTTAGCAAGTAGCAATAATGCTTATAGTACCTGTAGCCTTATATATCCTTTTGAGTATATTCCTAGCTTCCTTTGATGTTTTTGCATCTACAATGTAAACAAGGGCACTGTTATCTATACACAAACTGATAGTAGAGAGGACCTTATGATTCTTCTTATTCCAAATTTCAATAGCAGATTCATTAGATTTGTCATCAGCAAGAGGAGGTACCATGGATTTGACGTATTTGAATAAGCTAAGATTGATCAAGATATACCTCATCTTGATATGCCAAACATTATAGTTGGCTGCACTATGCAGGGGTTCAATCTGATAGGTGGATGTTGAATCTGTACTAGTAGACATTATGATATGGGTGCAATGAGGAAGTGTATATAGTTATGTGAGGTTGTTTTCGAAAGAGAAAGATGAGCAATAGAGACAGAAATGAGATAGTGAGCAATTTCAGTAAGGGCTAGGGCTCATAACCTGTTGTAATACAAGGTTAATATATATTATATTATAGAGGTTGTAGCCTGAGTTTTTATAGTCTATAGTCAGTACATCGGATGCTATAGAGTTCCAGAGGGCTATGTAGCTAGTAGACTAACAATGAGTAATAAGGTATACATGTTACAAATGTCTGATGATGAAGATCTTTAGTTCTTATCTAAAATTATCACAACAGTTCCTGCAGAAAAAAACACTAATTTTGCACCTGGGTGGCAGTGAGGGAATACTCTACAGGGGTTATAGTAGTCTCTTTAGGTATAGTGGACTGAATGTTACAAACTTCATTCAAACCTATCTCCACTAATTCTTCAACAATAACAATTTCCATGGTCTTAATGGCTACAGAAAGCCTTGCAAAGACCTTTTGATCAATACCAGTCATGTCTTGAGGTGATCAATATTGGTTGAGATATCGGGCAGATCAGTAGGTAACCACCATAGTACTATTTATTAAATTGCCAATATCTCAAAAACTGCCACAATCTATGCTCTGCTTCTAGACTCAGAAGAAGCCCTCTTTATAATGCTCAGAATGAGTCTAAAATGACCCCAAGGAGATTAATATCAGTGAAGATATGAAGTCCTCAATGTTTGTATATAGACATTAATTAACTACCCATAGATAGTCATCTGCCTTTTCTTAGAACAAAGGACAGCCTCTATATGGTTAAGTTATTGCATTTTAGAGTACAAAGGCACTACTATATGTAGAACAATAGGTAGTAG
>Ga0157361_1000600_pt1 | contig 13612 bp, 16 predicted proteins | sample AttlaeALBM2_FD_111481 | JGI IMG/M metagenome (GOLD analysis project Ga0157361, IMG submission 111481) | Fungus gardens microbial communities from leaf cutter ant in Ribeirão Preto, State of São Paulo, Brazil - Atta laevigata ALBM2 | ecosystem: Host-associated > Fungi > Mycelium > Unclassified ...
AGATGAAGTGTGTGGGTAGAAACTACACTATACTACTCTAAAAGTGTCCTTCCAACATCAATGATAAGTCCTGTCTTGAGGGGGGAGAGTTGACGTCATATCCAGTCTCTCTCACTGGCTTATAAAGGAGGAGTAGGGGTCTTAGAGTAGTTCCAGCCACCTGCAAGAGTTTTTTTAGAAATGTTTACACAAATCTGAAGTCTTTCAGGACCAGCTGTGATACACAAGCTAACCTGCTCTCATTATTCTGAGAGACAGACCTTCTCCTTTACGCCTGGGGTCTAGCCTACTATAGAGATAGATTCTTGACAGAAACCTACTCTGAGCCCTCAGTAAGTCTTCTGTTCTTTTACAGAAACAGAGACACCCTTATAGCCCCCTGGACCCTCATCTGGAATGAACGCAACCCCCAAGTTTTTTGCAGAATCAAGGGGGATAGAAAACAGTAGACTTAACAAACTATCACAAATGATTACTTACTATTTGTGATGGGTGCTTTGATACTTCAAAGAGTTCAAAAATGCGAAGTTAGATAAGTGACAAAAGATGTTGTTAAGTCTGAGGTCTAATCCTCAGACTATGAGTTCTTAAATACAGAAAAGTAATGGTCTGTGCACTAGGACAGAGCATCACATGCTACTACCTATTGTTCTACATATGGTAGTGCCTTTGTACTTGAAAATGCGATAGCTTAACCTTATATAGGCTGTCCTTTGTTCTAAGAAAAGGACAGATGACTATCTATGGGTAATTAATAAAGTCCATATACAAACATTGAGGTCTTCATATCTCCACTAATATTAATTGCCTCAGCACCATTTTAGGCTCATTTTGAGCGGTATAAAGAGGGCTTCTATGATGCTCAAAAGCAAAGCTTAGATCATGGTGGTTTCTGAGATATTGGCAATTTAATAAACGGTACCATAGTGGTTACCAGTTGATCTGCCTAATATCTTGGCCATTATTAATTGCCTCGAGACGTGATTGGTATCTATCAAAAGGTATTTTCAAGGGCTTTCCGTAGCCATTAAGACCGTAAGAATCGATAAAGAATTGATGGAAATATGGCTGAATGAAGTTTATGACACCTTTAAGCTCATTAAATGCTCGTTGCTGCTCCTGTCCCCACTGCCACCTTACATCTTTTCTTGTCAATGTATTCATTGGCCTAGCTACTTGAGCAAAGTTTTTAATGAACCTCCTGTAATAATTTGCAAGACCCAAAAATTTCCTAACGTCTTTCATATTTTTTGGTTTTGGTCAACTTAATACTCCATCCATCTTTTCTTTCTCCATTTTTATTCCATCAGATCCTATGATGACTCCGAGGAATCCTATCTTCCTTACTTTCCACACACATTTTTTTGGCTTGATATACAAGTCATTTTCTTCCAACCTCCTTAATATTTCCTCTACTATTTCATTGTGTCTCTCTTCTGTCTCTGTCCCTACCAATACATCATCCACAAATGCTGTGACCTTTCCTTCATTTATTAAGTCCCTTAGTATTTCATTCATCATTGCCTGGAATGTGGCTAGTGAGTTTGTCATCCCAAAGAACATAATAGTTGGCTTGAAGGAGCCCATATGTATAGTAAATGCTCTCTTTCACTTATCTCTTTCCTTAATCCTCACATTATTGAACCCCCACCTGAGATCCATTTTAGTGAATACTTTCTTGCCCCCCATATTATTGATTAACTCTGTGATTAATGGTAAAGGGTAATTGTTCTTCACCGTCTGGCTATTCAAGTTACAATAGTTTATAACCATTCTCTTCTTTCCATCTTTCTTGCCTACAAAAAATACTGGTGACATTTGAGGGGATTTTGTTGGTCTGATATACCCCTTTCTTAACTGGTCCTCCACAAAATTCTAGACTTCATCCCTTTCATCTTTGGACAATAGATAAATCTATCCCTTTCGTGGTACAAATGTTTTTTTTGAGATCTATGACATGATCCCAAATTTTTCTCATTGGCATTCTTTCTGACTCTACCTTTCCAAACACCCTTCTCCACTTCAAGAATCTTTTTGGGACCATTTCTTCAATTTTCCTATGGTCCTCTTCAATCTCTTTCTCTCTTCCCCAATCCTCTTTATCATTTATTGCCCACCTGATGATCTTTTCTTCTTCTAATGTTACTACTCTTCTTCCCTCTTTCTTCTTTTCCTTTATCTTTACTCTGCCACATAAAGGTGGACACCTTGTCATCTTTACTTCTCCTGTTTCCCAATTGATCTCTGGGTTATGTGCTGCTAACCAGGGCATCTCCAGAATTACTTCTGTTCTTCCCAAGTCACATACATCCATCCTTATTCTTTCAACATGGCTTTTATAATACATGTTTACTTCTACTTCATGTGTAATAGCCCTTCCACTGTTATACGTTCCATCAACATTCTTCACTCTTATTGGCCTTTCTAACTTCTGTAGCCTAAATTTGTGTTTGGCTGCTATCTTCCTATCCATAAACATTCCTGTTGCACCGCTATCTAGGAGTGCCTTTATTATGACACCTTTGTAAGTGTCTGTTCTTTTAATGCTAATATCCAACCACACTTCCTTTAACATTTTGAAAGTTCTCCAAACTTCCCTACTCTCCTTTTTTGCTGCGCCTTTCAGGTCTCTTGCCCATGTACTGCTTTGCTGCACTTTTCCCTCAGCAGAGCACACCGCCTTCTCTTTTCCTTTCTCTGCACATCCTCTATACTTCTTTAGTTCTTTCTACTCTTTTCCTTTGACTACTCCCTGCCCTCTGTCTTCCGCTACATGATGGCCTTTCTTTCCACAATCTTCACACATCAAATATGAAACTATTATCTCTCTGTAAGGAAGCTAAACTCCAAGCCGGAATAAAGCCAACTGCTCTTTGTTCAGCAATTGACAAAGAGAACTCAATAGAGTCTCTGTTAGATTTTGCTACACTATATATACAATTTACTATCATGGCTATGCACCTTGTCTCCCACAGTCCTCATGCCTGTCAGCTGACTTCTCTGTCACATGCTGTGACCGTAACTTGTGACTAATGTGTAATATGATCATGATGTGACTATTCTGTGACTTCAGTCATACCTTTGTGACTCTGTGACTATCACGTGATATTTCCCACACTCCATCTTAGTAATAATCTAAAAGAAAGAAAAAGAAAAAGAAAAGAAATATAAATATTGACTTAGCTATTTTGCCAAGTCATGACACTCTTTATTACTCCATCCTAATTCAAACAAATCTGCTTCTTTAGGTACTCCCTCTATACAATGCTCAAATGCTCTTTGTCTTAGAGTATTTTTTGAACTCCTCCTTCTCTCTTCCTGCTACATCTTTTGTGAGTTCACCACATACACTGCCTTCTCTTTTGCTAATCTCCTGTTGGGGCAATCTCTACACTGATGCTCTATCCCTTCACACTCAAAGCACCTCATTTTGTTCTCCTGTGCATTTCTCCTTATGGAACACACCAGTTTTTTCTGCAGTTGCACCTTCTGTGGTACTGCCACTTGCACTACTCTTTCTCTTCTTTTCTTTCTTCTCTTTGAGTATTCCTTCCACCAATGTCCTTCTTCTTTACATTTAAAACAACATATTGCTTTTCCTTTTCCTTTTCTATCCCTTTCCTGTCTTCTTATTTCTACTCCATACCTTATCACTCTACTCAACAATACCTCAAATCTATTTACTGCCCTAATACTATGGTTAGACTATCACCTTGTAGAGATCGGATGCTCATTAACACCAAGAAAGCATCCTCCTCAACTAAATTCTCATAATTCATTTACCTCTCTAAATTCATGTTACTAAATATGGACTAGTCTAGCTGGTAGGAGTACCTATGCAATGAGGACCTCCCCAGTACTCTCTTTGGTTAAGGATAGTCTAAGTAGCTATTTTGTATATAGAGCCCCCTTACTTTGGAGAGAGGGGCAGTGAAAAATTTTATTAGAAAACCCCCCCTTTTTCTGAATCTCATAACTTCGTCTTAAAATCGTCACTTGCAATAAATCTTGGGTCAGTAAAGCCAATAACAGACGGACGCTGTTGTACTCACAAATCTTACCTCTTGGACGTTGTTATACGTTCCGATCCCTTCAACCTCATGGGGAAAATTCCTAATCTAGACAGCCTTCTAGAAGTAACCATCACTCCTCTGCGTGTACCAACTCACAATGGAGCGCAGCACGAGGTTTATACCAAGAAAAGAACAAGTATGCTACTAAACACCACTCGTTTACGAGGTCAGGTCTTAGAAATGATACCCGAGTTTGGTACTATTCTTCCACTGTCAATCCCTAACTGATTGACAAGTCCCCTTAAGCCAAGGGCCCAGCTATATATGGAGGTGGCTAGTGATCACAATGAATACCAGCCGAGGGTTGATTTGAATGAGAGTAAGTGTGAGCAAAGTCCAAGGTAGACGGTACTCGAAGTGGAATCGAGTTCTGGTATAAGACTTTAGCCAAGATGACTTAAATCCACTCCAAGTCCAAGTTAATAAGGAGAACTCAATAGAGTTCCCATTTGGTTTTCTACATTATATATACAACTACTATCATGGCTATGCATTTTACCTCCCACAGTCCTCATGTTGCTTGTCATGTGATTATCCTATTACATCTTTGTGACTTTGTGACTGTGACATTGTAAGGGTGCAAAAGGAAATTATATACTGGGACAAACAAAACCATGCTATGCCAGCTCCCAATTGTGTGCTAAAGGTCCGAGGGGAGATAATCAAAGATGAAGGTTTATAAATAATTAGAAAGTAAGAATTATACGTAGCTCCAATAAAATATATGTTGGTGGTTGTGAAAGGATTATAAGATCTCTCTAGATCGTTGTCGCATAACCTCTCTAAGGTGTTAACCTTTACATACCGTGACAAAAGCTCCTCTGGAAAATACAGTTAGTTGATCACTCATGGACCCTCCACACTCAGTTGCTGTAAGAGGACCCCTGTAAGGGGACTATCCTAGGGTTGGGCTTAGTGACGTGAGTAGGTTCCCACCTAAGAGCTGTCATCTCTCTGATCGCCTTCCCACTATTTTCCTTCCTCTCTCATGATTGACATGTTGTGTGATCCTATATAACTAATATTAGGACTTGTGAGAATACTGTTCAGGTACCATGAGAATGGTGCCTGGTAGTCTAGTAGTATAAGTACTAGTCAGCTATCATAGATCTACCTCAGTTGAATATTACTCTAGCTTCCGGATCTATTCATTAGCTCAAAGAGTCATTCGCCTAAGTGTGAACCAGTGCCCTAACAACTCCTCACACATGACTCCGGAGCACCCTCCATTGCCTTCCAACACAAATTCATTGTACAGCCCCTAGTTACCAAGGAATGGAATGCAGGGACATTTTAGTATATATTGTAGATTATTCTCTTCAGGAGCCTCATCGAATTCTCTGAGGAATCTCCTGGAGGTAGGTTGTAACCATGTTTCATAAATTATAATTAACTGAGGAATCTCCTAGAGTCTTCTACTCCGGTCGCCCTTACAGCAGAATTAGATCCTATTATCAGAGCCCCGGAATTTCTCAGTGGACAGCCGCCCTCCGGTCACCCTCTGCTAACAAACTCTGGCCCCCTGATCACTCCACTCCAAAGAGATGTCGCTCCTTGCAGACACCCCCCCAGCTGTCACCGACGCCTTGAGCTACCTGCAGCACCATCTCCAGGAGTTAACTGAGCATCAGAACGCTTCGGAACACGTTATTAACAATACCCTTGTAGGCTTAACAGCCCAATTACAACAGCTCACTCAACTGATGACCGGCCCTGCCCCTGCTCCAACAGTTGCTCCGCCCCAATAACAATGTCTCCCTCTCCTGTCAACCCTTCTTTCCCAGTCCTGTCTGCCCCGGCTAAACAGCGGACAAGGCCAAAACTCCCTTCTCCATCTGACTTCTCTGGTGAACAAACCTCCGGTCGAGCCTTCTTAAACTCCTATACGTTATATCTATGCCTGGCTCCAGAGCAGTTCAGCTGCGATAAGAAGAAAATCTTTTGGACCCTTGCCTTTTTCAAGGACAGACGTGCCGCGAGGTGGTCCGAGAACCTCTTTCGTCAGGAGGCAGACACCAGCATTTTTCCTATCCAGTCTTGGGCTGACTTCGAACAACAGTTCCGGAGTCAATTCTTTCTGGTCAATGCAGAAGCGGATGCCGTTAACGCTCTGGAAGGCTCCTCATACTACCAAGGAAACCAGATGGTGGACAATTACCTGGACAGCTTCCTAACCTTGGTCTCTGACGCCGGATATACTGACCCCCAGACTCTTGTGGTGAAGTTCCACTGATGGGGGATCAAAGGGAATTGATCTCAAAACAAGGGTGACAACAAATGGAAATAACAAGTCTCTGAGATGCTTCACAGTTGTGCACTAAACAAGTAGGCACTGGAGAAGTAATCAAATAGAAAAGGAGAGTTTTACAATGGGAGGAAAGGGTAAAATATGACCCAGAAGGAACCAAAAGAACAATAATAACGAATTGAAGTTCCACTCAAGGTAAATTTCACCGTAATAGGATCTTTAAGACGCGCGTTCATCTTGCGTCATGACACTGCTGCCCTTACCTAGTCTAGTAGTCTGACTCACCGTCGATACAGCAGAACTACCTAGAACTCCCGTGACATTGTGTGGGCTCTTCTTCAACTGACCGTACAGTTAGAAGCCGACTCTAATGACACATAGTGAGCTGTTAACTCCTGGCGTAAGTGAATGCCCAAGTCCGTTGGGGCTTGAATTCCTGTCGAGGGAGAGTTTGGGGTGGGTTTTTAGAAAAGAAGCTAGAACACTCAGAAAAAACCAGAAACTCAGTTACTCAAAAATAGCCGTTAAGCTCTAGAGCAACAGAGAGGGATGATGATGGGGGTATGATTCTTGATTTTCCCTCCTGTGCCCTAGAGTATTTTATTATGATTACAAAGCAAAAAGACAACAAAGAAAGTGAGACAAAGAAAACCTTCAAATTCCCAATTCTAGCAAGGCCGTAATGATAGTACGGCGCTCCTCCCAATCACCGACTAACTGCTCCTGAACACTCTAATCCTACTCTAGCGACTCTTCCTCGCACAATGGTCAGGCCTTGAGTGTCTCAACGAACCGTAGACAGAGACAGCGGTCTTGAGCCGTCTTGTTCTCACGCGCATTCTCTTCATCTAATCTCCTTACTACTTCTCTTCTCAGCCTCCCAGTCCTTCCTTCCACCTCTATGGTACACTTCTCACTCTTCTACCTTCTGGTTTCCTCCTATTGCCACTACGAGACGATATTGTGATGGTACGACTCTCTTGATCTCGCTATAATTAGCCATCAGTGATGATGGCCTGACTCTGATCATAACTGTTCTTTAAATAGGCTCTCCGATGGCTGCGGCATGATATCGCTCAGATCGCGTAGTCTGCCCTAAGTTCGTTTCCGCCCTCGAGAGCACTTCTAGAAGGGAGATCCATTAGAAATCCGATATGGGGTGCCTGGGCAAGCGTCTATGAGGTGTATGTAGCAGTGGTCACAGCCGCTACCCTGCTACTCGAGCTAGATGCTCAAGTCCATGACTAGACGTCTAGAGGAATATTTCTGGGGGGCCGAGCTTGTTTCTCAAGCTGGTTATTCCTTTTATTAAGGTGCAGAATATCACTTAATTTGCCTAAAGAATTGATACAGCGTGACACCGCCGAGGCCTCAAGACGAACATTCAGAGCCAAATTGCCACCATGCCCTTCGGACGACCCGCTGACACTGATCTGGAGGCCTGGTACGCAGCTGCCCAGAGGATCGACCAAGCACAGTTGACAAATGAGGCTTTCCAATCCACGCTCCAGTCAATAACTACGGCTCCTACACACTCCACCCTTCCCCGGCCTGCCCCTCTGTCAATGTTCCGCCTTCCTCAGTCCGCTTCTCCCCCTGTTCCCCTGAGACCCGCTCCACCTGTACTGTCTGGAGAAATACCTATGGATGTGGATACTATCCAGAAGACGCACCCTGCACCTCTGTGAGGATGTTATCGATGCAGAGAGCCCAACCATCTCATAAAGGACTGTCTCCACCATCTAGATGTCCAGAGGTTAACTGCGGAGCAACAAGAAGAATTGATTGAAGATTTGATGGCCTTGAAAGATGCAGTAGCAGAAGAGAAAGTTGGATCCTCCCTGGAGGAGAATTTTGTTTAGCACAGCCGGCAAAAAGTACGCCCCAGTCGCTGCTAGTTAATAGGTTCACTGTATTAGATGTAGAAGAAGTCAATACAGAAATTTGTGAACTTATAGACATACCCCCTCTCTCCTCTTCCGCTCTGGTCAGGACAGCCCTGCCTCGGAGGCCCAAATGGGAAAAAAGACTCCCCAGACGACTCTCTGCCAACACTCTCAACGCTTGCGGAATGTCTATCATCCTGCCTATCAAGATCGGTACCACCAACACCAGCGAGGTGCATTTTATCAAAGCGCTTTTGGACTCTGGAGCTACTGGCAACTTCATAGACAAGGATTTTGTCCATACGAAAGACATCAGTACCTGGAGTGTTAGGGGACATCTAGGGTAATGCTTAGTCATCATTGAGGGTCTGTTCTATTAGTGGCCCTGTGACAGTGAGTATATGCATTCTCATGGTTCCTATCTTCTCCTTGTCTGTGTCATGTGGTGCGAGCCTTCTTATCCAATATTAGGACATTATGATTACTGATCCACACGCCCATGTGATAGTGTGTGAGATCGTCTAGTGTAGGCTATATATACTAGCAGGTGTTGTAGATGTACCTGACTTGAATCTCAACTAAGCTTCTGGGACCCTTACCTAGCTTGAGGAGTAATCGCCTTTGAGTGGTTCCCTAACATGGAGCATCTCTTGTCCCATACTGGTGTTCAATGTGGACAGCTCTCCTAATGAAGCAGGACAAATCTCCGAAGTGGTGGATGTAGTCCTCCATTATAAGACCCACTCTGAAAGGACACTCCTCACCGTCTCTAACCTTGAGAAGCAGAGCATGATCCTCGGCTACACCTGGCTCAAGGACCATAATCTGAAGGTTAATTGGCAAACCGGAGAAGTGCAGATGAATAGGTGCCCCCCTCGATGTGAAGGATGCTGCATGATATGAAAGAAACAAGCATCGCGGAGGAAAATGGAAGTCTGAGCTGTCAACATCTGTCGATCTGGACCTCCTCCGGAGTATGCGGAAGACTCAGAAGAAAATGAGACCCCCCTCTGGATATGCGAGGTCGAATACGAGTAAGGGGACAGACTCTTCATGACGAGAATTCTCTCAGAACCTGCAGCGGAAGACCTTTGTGCCACCTCTACAATCTCCCAGAAACTTGCAGAAGGAGCCTGTTGGACCTCTGAAACGCGGAAGGGACTTCTCACCTTATCTGACTATGCTAAAGGATTCGAATCGGTGTTTGCAAAAGAAGACTTTGACATCCTCCTGGAGCATAGGCAGTGGGACCACGCTATCAAGCTCACTCTGGGCTCGGAGCCTAAATCATCGAAGGTCTACCCCCTGTCTCTGGTGGAACAAAAGGAGTTGGACTCTTTCCTGGAAGAGAACCTGTGTACCGGACAAATTTGCCCTTCCAAATCTCCCATGGCAGCTCTGGTATTTTTCATCAAGAAAAAGGATGGCTCACTCTGGTTGGTTCAGGACTACCGAGCGCTCAACTCCATGACAGTCAAGAATAAGTACCCCCTCCCACTCATCTCCGAACTCGTATTGCAACTCCACGGAGCCAGATACTTTACCAAGCTAGATGTTCGTTGGGGTTTCAACAATGTCCGCATTAAGCCTGGAGACGAGTAGAAGGCAGCCTTCCAGACCAATCGAGGCCTGTTTAAACCCTTGGTAATATTCTTTGGCATGACTAACAGCCCAGCCACTTTCCAAACCATGATGAACGACATCTTCTGGAACCTCATAGCGGAAGATATCATGGTGGTCTACCTGGACGACATCCTGATCTTTACTAGGACAGAAGAGGAGCATGTGAAGGCTATCAGACGGGTACTACAGGTCCTATAAGAACACAAGCTTTTCCTCTGCCCAGAGAAATGTGAGTTCTGCAAGGAACAAATCGAGTACTTAGGACTAGTCATCTTGGAGAATGAAGTTTCTATGGATCCGGTCAAGATCACGGGAGTCCGAGAGTGGCCTACTCCAGAAAACAAGACGGACATCCAGGCTTTCCTAGGCTTTGTCAACTTCTACTGAAGGTTCATCCGGGATTTCTCTGCCAAAGCTCGACCCCTCTTCGACTTAACACGCTCCAAACAAGTCTGGACGTGGAGTGGAAAGAAACAGATGGCCTTTGAAGACCTCAAAATGGCGGTGACCACTGCTCCGGTGTTGATGTCCCCTCAGGACTCAGAGCTCTTTCGGGTAGAAGCAGATAGCTCGGACTTTGCCACAGAAGTAGTCTTGTCTCAGCAGTTGACAACAGATGGAAAATGGCACCCCATAGCATTCTACAGTAAGTCCTTGTCTTCCGTGGAGCGGAATTACAAAATCCACGACAAGGAAATGCTGGCCATTATTTGTGTGCTAGAAGAGTGGAGGCACTTCCTAGAAGGAATGACCCATCCGGTAGAGATCTGGACCGACCACAAGAACCTCGAGTACTTTATGACGGCCAAGAAACTTAACCGTCGTCAAGCCCGTTGGTTCTTGCATTTGGCTAGGTTTGATTTCCTGCTTCACCACTGCCCCGGACGTACCATGAGCAAACCGGACACACTGTCAAGGAGAGCCGATCACGGAAACAGAGCCTCAGACAACGAGAACATAGTCCTCCTATGACTGAAATTCCTTACGGTATGTGCTCTGGAAGGGGTGGAACTGACAGGCGTAGAACAGAAGATCTTGTCCAACATCTGCAAGGGAAACTAGAACGAAGACCAAGAGGAACCCATAGCTAAGACAGCACAGGAGCTCTGGAGCTCCGCCAATGAGGCAGTACATTCCTCAGAGTGGTCGAACATAGATGGCCTACTCTGGTTCTGAGGGAAGATATATGTACCACGGAGTCTGGACTTGCGCAAACAAATCGTGGCTCTTTGCCATAATACCTAGATCACAGGACACCCCGGATGCTAGAAGATACTAGAACTAGTGTCCCAGGACTACTGGTGGCCCCAGATGTCTAGGTACATCGGCTAGTATGTGAGTACTTGCGATCTCTGCCTCCGGACAAAATCTTGGCGACATTCTCCCATTGGCAAGCTTCAACCATTCTCCGTTCCGGACATACAGTGGGATACCCTTAGTGCCGATTTTGTGGTTGAACTCCCGGAGTCCTCTGGACATGACGCTGTCATGATGGTCGTGGATGCTATCTCCAAAAGGGTACACTTTATTCCGACACACACGATGGTCACAGCAGAAGGAGCAGCCCAATTCTTCCTTTATTACATCTGGAAACTCCACGGCCTCCCGAAATGTGTCGTCTCTGACCGCGGACCTCAATTCGTAGCTCTGTTCACCAAGAAACTGTACAGGCTACTAGGTATACGAATATCCTCCTCTACAGCTTGGCACCCCCAGACAGATGGACAAACGGAACACGTTAACCAAGAGCTCAACCAGTTCCTCCGCCTGTTTGTCAACAAATGGCAGGATGACTGGTATGACCTCCTACCCATCGTGGAGTTTCAGCATAACAATCACGTTCACTCCGCAATGCAGCAACCTCTGTTTCTACTAGACACGGGATGAATTCCCTGCATGGGTTTCGAGCCAAGACAGGACCCCTCTAGCCTGGAGACAGTCAACGAATTCACCAAGAGAATAGAGTCTGCCACCGAGGAAGCCAAGTCTGCGATCTGTAAAGTGCAGGAAGACATGACAAGGTACTACAACTGAAGAAGGTCTCTGGCCCCCATATTCAAACCAGGAGACCAGGTATACCTAGATACGTTAGATATCAAAACAACACGTCTGTCTCTGAAGTTGTCATATCACAGACTCAGACCCTTCGAAATCGAGCACCAAGTAGGGCTGTTAGCCTACTGACTCAAGTTGCCCCATGGATTGAGATAGTTGCACCCGGTGTTCAACATGGTCAAGTTGTCTATCACTCCAGACGATCTGATACCAGGAAGGAAGCCACAAGCCCCGCCGCCACCTATTGTCATCGACAAAAAACTGGAGTAGGAGGTAGAGGAGGTATTGGATAGTCGCTGGCACCAGAGGAGGTTCCAGTTCCTGATTAAGTAGAAAGGTTTCAGCAGAGAGCACAACTCTTGGGAGGTGGCCTCCGATGTCAAGGCACCAGATCTTGTCGTAGAATATTACCAAAAGCATCCAGCTGTCCCAAGACACATCCGCCAGATAGACTTCGACACTCTTTTCAAGTCCGGAACTATTGCTTCAAGGCGCAGCAACCTTGAAGAGGGGGTAAATGTAAGGGGACCCCTAATCCACATACTCTGGAGCCTGTTCTAGTCCTCTGGAGTGACCCTGTAGCCGATCCAATATTACTATGTAATATTGGGTCTTACTCCCATCATTCCAAAAGCACTTTGTTGCTACCCAATGCACTTTCCTTGTTCAGACCCTGGTTACCAATGCAGGGACGCAAAGACACTATAGTATATAATATAGATTATTCCCTCCAGGAGCCTCATCTAATTCTCTGAGGAATCTTCTGGAGGTAGGTTGTAACCATGTTTCATAAATTATAATTAACTGAGGAATCTCCTGGAGTCTTCCACTCCGGTCACCCTTACAGAATTAATTGAAGATTTAATGGCCCTGAAGGATGCAGTAGAGGAAGAGGAGGTTTGCTCAGCTCCGGAGGAGGGTTTTGCTTAGTGTGGCCAGCGAAAAGTGCACCCTGGTCGCTGCCAGTTAATAGATTTGCTGTATTAGACATAGAAGAGGTCAATACAGAAATTCATGAACCTATAGACGCACCCCCTTTCTCCCCCTCTACTCTGGACAGGACAGCGCAACCCCGGAAGCCAAAATGGGAAAAGAGGTTACCAAAATGACTCTCCGTTAATACCCTCGACACCCGTGAAACGTCGATTATCCTCCCAATAGAAGTCAGCACCACAGACACCAGCGAGGTGCATTCCATCAAGGCGCTTTTGGACTCTAAAGCTATGGGCAACTTCATAGATCAAGACTTCATCCATGCGAAAGGTATCAACACCTGGAGCATCTCTCGTCCCATACCAGTGTACAATGTGAACAGCTTCCCCAATGAGGCAGGCCAGATCTCTGAAGTTGTAGACGTGGTCCTCTGTTACAAAATCCACTCCGAAAGGATGCTCCTCATTGTCTCTAGCCTCGGAAAGCAAAACATGATCCTCAGTTGTACCTGGCTCAAGGACCACAACCCAGAGGTCAATTGGCAAACCGGAGAAGTACAGATGAACCGATGCCCTTCTTGATGTGAAAGATACCAGGTGATACGAAAGGAACAAACGTCATAGAAGAGGATGGAGACTAAAGCCCTCAACATCTGCCGGTCCAGACCCCCTTGTCAGACTAGCTAACTCCAAAGCCAGAATTAAGCCAACTGCTCCTTTATCAGCATTTGACAAGGAGAACTCGATAGAGTTCCCGTTAGATTCTGTACACTATTTATACAAGCAGAGTAACCC
>Ga0157361_1000601_pt1 | contig 13604 bp, 9 predicted proteins | sample AttlaeALBM2_FD_111481 | JGI IMG/M metagenome (GOLD analysis project Ga0157361, IMG submission 111481) | Fungus gardens microbial communities from leaf cutter ant in Ribeirão Preto, State of São Paulo, Brazil - Atta laevigata ALBM2 | ecosystem: Host-associated > Fungi > Mycelium > Unclassified ...
AAGGACTCATAGTCTGAGGATTAGACCTCAGACTTAACAACATCTTTTGTCACTGCTTTAACTTCGCATTTTTGAACTCTTTAAAGTATCAAAGCACCCATCACAAATAGTAAGTGACCATTTATGATAGACAATGTCAGGTAGTGGAGCTAGATCCTTGTATTAGCTTGCAAACTCTGCCTTTTTGCAATATGTTAATAGGTCTTCATTAAAAACATCGTGTATGGCCCATCCTTCTGGAAGCTCTAGTCTATATGCTCCCTGTCCAATTTCCTCTTTGATTGTAAAGGGGCCGTATCTTTTCTGGTCTAGCTTCTTTGAGGATCAGTTTGTTTGAATGTTTCTTGCCTCTAGCCATACTTGTTCTCCTATTTTGAGATCTTGTGATTAGCGTGTTTTCTTGTCATATTGCCTTTTCATTGTTTCCTTTGTCTTTTTCATTGCTGTCTTGGCTTCTTCCCTCGTTGTTTCTATTTTCTTTAATAGGTCTTTTAAACTTGGTATTTCTGTTTCCACTATTAGGTTTCCTTTCTAGGGGTGTCTTCCATAGTTCACATAGAATAGAGAATATCCTGTTGCTGTATATTCTTTGTCATTATACTGGAATTCTGCTGTTGCTAGCCATTTTGTTCAATCGTCTTGTCTGTAGTTGATGTAATATCTTAGAAACACTTCAATTTCTTGATTGATCCTTTCTATTTGACTATTTGTTTGCAGATGATAGGCCGTTGATATTGCTCTTTTGATTCCTAGTGCTTTGCACAGTTCTTCCATGAATGTTGATATAAATTGGGGTCCTTTATTGCTAATGATCTTCTTTGGTATACCATGTATTTTCCATATGTTGTCCTGATATATCCTTACTACTTTATCTGAGGAGATTGAAGTCATTGTAGCCACAAGTCTGATCATTTTGAAGAACTGGTCTACAACTACCAAAATAGCATCTTTGTCTTCTGATCTTAGCAAGGGTCCTATGATATTAATGCTGATTTCCTCCTATGGTGTTTTTGGTGTGGATAAGGGATGTAAAGGTACCACTTTCTTCATGTGTTGTACCTTGTTCTGTTGACATTCCTGGTATCCTTGAATGTATTTTTGTACATTATTGCGTATTTCTAGCTACCAATAGTTTCTCTTGATTAATTCCATCATTCTGTGTTGTCCTGGGTGTCTAACATCTGGTGGATTGTAGTTATCACTGAGTATTTTGTCTTGAAGTTGCCTGTTTTTTGGAACATAGATCTTGCTATCTATGTAAACAATTCCATTTTCTTCCCATGATTGTCCATCTTTTCTTTCCAACAGTTTTGTTACTTCTTGTTCTCTTATTTGGATTTTCTTAATTTGTTCTTGTATTCCTTCTTCACTTATTTGTAGGTGTTCTTGTTAGAGTAGTACAATAGGTGTTCTATCTTGGCTTGTTGTTTATTGTATCCATAACTCTTTTTTGAGCATCTGTATGTCTTGATTGTCTTCTTTTGTATCTACTTTCTCCCTTCTTAACAATATGTCTACTTTCATATTTGTTTTTCCTGGGATATGTCGTAGGGTAAAGTTGTAGTCTTGTAGTTTCAAATACCATCTTACTTGTTGACTGTTGAGTTTATATAGTTCTTTGAAGTATTTGAGATTTTTGTGGTCTGTCCATACTTCAAATTTCTCAACTACATCTAATAGGTATTGTCACCATTTGTCTAGGACTTTGACTATTGCCAGTAGTTCCTTGTTGTATATTTCGTAGTTTCTTTCTGCAAGTAACATTGTTCTTGATAGGAAAGCAACTGGTTTCTATTTGCCTTCTTGTTCTTGTGAAAGGACTCCTCCAATTGTGTGTCCTGATACATCTACTTCTACCCTGAATTTTTCTTCTCTTCTGGGTAGGGCCAGTACTGGTTGTGTGGTTATCTTTTGTTTCAACTTTTCAAATGCTTTTTGTTCTTCTTCTGTTCATTTCCATTCTCCTTTTCCTTTTAGTCAATTTAATGGTACTGCAATGTAGCTGAAATCTTTGATGAATCGTCAATAAAAGTTTGCAAAGCCTAAGAAGCTTTTGATATTCTTTACTTTTGTTGGTATTTTCTATTCCTTGATTGCTTTGACTTTTTCTTCTTTCATTTGTACTTTTCTATTTCCAACTTGTACCCCTAGTATGGGTATTTCTGTGGCATTGAAATTACATTTTGACTGTTTGAAACACAAATTATGTTTCTCTGCTATTTTGAGAAACCTGATTATGTGTTCTTCTAGCTTTTTTTCTATTTTTGCTGGGATTACAAAATCATCCATGTAGTTTACAAGGATTTCTTTGTGTAGTAGTTCTCAGAAGATGCTTGTCATCATTCGTTGAAATGTTTCTGGTAAGTTGCACAGTCCAAAGTACATCACTTTTGGTTTGAATAGTCCTTTATTTGTCAAAAAGGCTGCTTTCCATTTATCACCTTCTTTTATTCATATATTGTTGTATTCCCAGATTAAGTCCAATTTGTTGAAGTATTTTGTGTCTTTAAGTTTATCAATTACTTCATTGATCAGGGGTAATGGTGTTTTGTTCTTGATTGTGTATTGATTTAGCCATCTGTAATCTTGTACCAATTGTAGTGTTCCATCTTTCTTTGGTATGAAGAAACATGGTGCTACATATCTTAAGTTTGACTCTACAATAAGTCCTGCTTTGAGTTATTCATCCAGCCATTGGTTGAGTGTTTTTTCTTCTTTAAGTGTCATTGGGTAGGCCTTTGCATTGAATTCCTTTGGTACTTTTTCCGTTAAATTGATTTCATTGTCCTATTCTTGTTTGTCTGGTAGTTTCTCGAACTTTTTCTTGTTGAATAAATATGTGAATGGTTGGACGTATTTTGGAAGATCTTCAGGATTTGTTGGATTAGGTTCTTTGTCTCTTCTCTTTGATTCTTCTTCTTCCTTTGGTAGTAGTTTCCTTAACCATGGGATAAACTGTATAGATTCATGTTCCGTTTTGCAGTGTCCAGGGCATCTTGTGAACCATATAACTCCTTTTTTCCAGTTTACTTCTGGGTTGTGTTCTACTAGCCAGTCATGTCCTAGGAATAGATCCATTTCCTTGATTTCTGATACTACTACATCAATTTGCTTGATGTGTCCATTTGAGTTGATTTCCAAAGGTACAAATTCCCTAATTGTTTTTTCTCTGTTTTTTGATCCATCTGAATTGTATACATTAAATAGTCTTGGGAGTAGTTTGGTAGATATCCCTTTTTCTTCCACTGTTTTCCTGGCAATGGTGGTGTTTGTATATCCAGAGTTAATTAATGCCTTGACCTTGAGATTTCTCTATTTTCTGTTTTAATTGTTGGGTACACTATAAGTTCTCTCAATTGTTTTCTCTGTTATAGAATAACATATTGATTTTTGGCAGAACTATTTACAGTGGTTTGTTGTATTGTGCCTACTCTGAACCTTCAACAAAACCCTTCTACTTTTCGTCATCTAAGTTTTCCAGTTGTGAACTTCTGGTCTTCATTTGTTGAGGTGCTCTGCATCCTATAGTGATATGTCCTTCTTTTCCATATTTGAAATATTCTTATGGCTTCTTTTCTCTCTTTGGTTGTCTGCAATCTTTTGCTATGTATCTGAATTTGTTACAGTTGTAACACTTGGGTTTATGTCCTTGTCCGTTATTCTGTTGTCGTCCTATTTCCATTGGTTTACCTATTCCTCCATAGGTTATTCCTGAACCTGTCCTGTAATCATAGTGGATGTTGGTCCACTCATATTCTTGTCCAACTGCTGTAATTGCCACCTTCTATTGTTCTAGACTCTTTAGGACCTAAGTTGGTGAATATGCCATTATAGCTCTAATGATTTCTCTGTTTACATTTCTCTTTAGCAAAAATATTGCATGCTGATCATCTATCTGTGCTTTGCTTACTAAAGCCATGAATTTGATAAGGAAGTCTGTGATGTGTTTCTTTCCTTGTGTGAATGTTTTAATGCACTATTTTGCATTGGCTTCTTTTGTCTTCTTACTGTATACTAGTTGTAATTCTGCCTCAAAGGCATCCCAACTTAGAGTATCGTCTCCTCCGTCCATCTTGTCAAGTTTCTGTTGAGCAAATGCTCCTGTAGTTCCTTCTCGGAATCTACCTAGTACTGCAATTATTTTTTCATTGGCGTCTGTGACTTTATTTGCTCTGAGATAGAGTTTTATAGCTCTCCACTAGTCTTCGAATGTTTTTCTATCTCCATTAAACCATCTAGGTTCTGGGACCATTGATTTGTGGTTTACTACCTCTGTTGGTGTTGCTGCTAGTGCTGTCCTAGCCATTGGTGCTGGTGTACCTGCTCTTGTTCCGGACATGTTTTGCTTTGGTTGTCCTACTAATGGTACATCACTTAACTTGTCGAGTTTTTCTTTGTTACTTGTTTCATTGGCCTCTGATTCTGTGTCTTGTATATCTTGTTCTTTGGACTCTTCTTGGTACTCTGATTGTTCTTCACTGATGTGAACTGGACTAAGTCGTTCTTTGAGGTCTTCTACCTCCTGTGCTCTAGTTATACGTTTGGCAGCAATCTTTGCAATATACTAATGGCCGGTCTGCTAGTTTGCTGTCCTCCCAGTTGTAAGGTAAGTTGGTGACACTTTACCAAATGTTATAACCTTAAGGAGTAACTCAGGTTACAACACTCAAGTAAAGACTCAAGAATAAATTGAGAGTAAAGGAAGGAAGGGAATGATATAATTGGTAAAGCGTAAGAAATACAGAAGAGTATCTACTGTATATATATACCTATGTACTATGAGATAATAATGAGAAGAACATATGGCAGACATGAGGTCTGCTAAGTAAAGAACATGCCCCACCAGTAAAGTGCTGACTGAGCCAATAGGTATATGAAATAATGTGAAACAAAGAAGCAGTTCATGTGTAGAACACCTGGAGACAATGAGGTTGATCATTACACAGCAACTTCCATTTGGAACTTCCCAAAAAGTTTTGGCAGCATTTCTATCTTCTAAGGAACTAATTGTCTAAGAGCCTTTAGAGAGCTAAAGTTGAGGCTAAGTGCTGCAATGCTAATCAATACCAAGGCCTTAGTATTAAAGCTGTTTTCAAACTCATTTTCAGATATTGTTAAGACCTTAATAGATTTGGGATTGTCTAACTTATTCATAGGCCCCTTCTTTGTTTTGTCTCACAAGTTATTCACTCATTCAATTAGTCCACTGTCCTTGTTCTTAATAGATAGTACAGTCAGTAATTTTGTAAAAGAAATTGTAACATTACTAATCAAACTTGTTTGTAGTTTATTGTTTGAGCTCAACTTATTTGTTACTCTATTGACCAAGGATTATCCAATTGTCCTGGGCCACAGTTGGTTAAAACTAGCAAATCCCATAGATAATTGGGCTATTCTGAATCTTTCATAAGTTAACAGTCCAAATGTGATTTCCACTCTATCCATCACACTCATAGGAGTAACAGTATTCTTAAAGACATACCACTAAGAAGGTTTGTTAACCTTTCAAGTTGCACCACTATTAACAGAGACAAAGTACAGAAGAACTAGTATACTAAAAAAGAAGACCTCAGATCAGACTAAAACACCTGAAGATTACTAGGAATTTGCTAATGTTTTCAGTAAAAGTAAGTCCAAATAACTTTCTTCTTATTACAACTATAATCTTTTCATTCATGTTGAGAAAGGCATAATGTCTCTATTTGATTCCTTGTCTACTCTAGAACTTAAGACCTTGTATAAATTCATTAAGAAAAATCTAAAATTAGGACTTATCCAATCTTCAAACTCACTATATGGGTCTCCAGTTCTTTTCATAAAGAAAAAAGATGAATCATGATGACTCTGTGTTGACTACCATGGTCTAAATAAGATCACATGCAAAAATTGTTATCCCATACCTCTAGTATCTGACTTGCTGAACACACCTAAGAAGGCCCAAATATATATGAAGATTGATCTTCATAATGCCTATCATCTAGTATGTATTGTATCAGAAGATGAGTGAAAAACCACTTTTTGTACCCAGTACAATTCATTTAAATAAATGGTTATGCCTTTTGACTTCTCTAATATACCATTTGCTTTCTAATGTCTTATAAATGAAATTTTTGCTAGTATCCTTGATATTTTTATGGTAACCTATCTAAATAATATCTTAATATACTCAGATAACCTTGCAGATCACAAAAATTATGCCAGAGAAGTACTATGGTCACAAACTTTACTCAAACCTATATCTATCAATACTTCAATGATTCTCATGGTCTTAACTATAGATAGGTGCCAGCAAGTATAGTATAGTGGTTAATCACACTATACTACTCATCTAGATAACTTAGGTATGAAGTGTCTGATAATAGTAAGAGAAAAGAAAAAATGATTCCATTTTCATTTTATGATAGTAGTCCTTAAATACATGAGATAGTGTGATCTAGAATAGAGAAGAAGTCGATAAATGAAGAGAATCTATTTAAGGTATGATAAGCTAAAATATTAATAAATGACATTAATGGCTACAAAAAGCCCTTAAAAAGACCTTTTGATCAATACTAGTTATATCTTGAGGCAATCAATATTGGCTAAGATATCAGGCAAATTAATAGGTAACTACTATAGTACCATTTATTAAATTGCTGATATCTCAAAAACTGCCACAATTAATGCTTTGCTTCTAGGCTCAACAGAAGCTCTCTTTATAGTACTTAGAATGAGCTTAGAACAATCTCAAGGCAATTAATATTAGTGGAGATATGAAGGCCTCAATGTTTGTACATAGACATTAATTAATTACCCATAGATAGTCACCTGCCTTTTCTTAGAACAAAGAATAGCCTCTATATAGTTAAGTTATGGCTATTTTGAGTAAAAAGGTGCTACTATATATAGAACAATAGATAGTAGCATATAATGGCCTGTTCTAGTGTATAAACTATTACTTTCCTATATATAAGGACTCATAGTCTGAGGATTAGACCTCAAACTTAATAACATCTTTTGTTACTATCTAAACTTCACTTCTAAGCCCTTTTGAGCTCTAGCATTTATAATCACAAATTAGTAAGTGACTATTTGTGATACCAGCAATGTCTTTTTAACCTTTATACCATGTATCCCTTTGTTGATCATGATGCTTAGATCATAGTTCTTTTGTCTAATATTCAGAAGCTTATGCAGCCCCCAGCTTCTCATATCCCTTCTCCTACTGATACTAACTTTACCTTCTCTGGTGTTAACCCTCTGGCTTCCATACTAATCTATTCTAATATCTTTACCTCCTATTATCTCTCTTGTCCATCTGGTTCTGCCATCTACTACTACTGTAGCTCTAGTCACATTGCTGGTCCTTGTTGAGGATATGTAGGTGCTACAGGTACCTATTATTTTTAGTCTAGTCAATGGTATATTAACCTTGTCTCTTTTTCTCCTTTTTTATTGCTTTTGACTTTCCCTTCTCTTTTAGTTCTTAATCTTGTTTCCACTACTATTCTAAAGGCTTGACAATGTTCTATTGCCATATAAGCTGCCAGCTCTCTAGTTTGACTATCTAGGCTGAAGTCTCATTCTTATTCTATTCCTTGACATGTATCCCTAATCCCAAGGCCTGTTTCTTTGCTCTCTCAATCTTTGGTTGCAGTTCTTTCTAATAGAAAGGGTTCTAGTACTGTATTATCAGTATTACTAATTTTTTTTCTCCAAAGCCCAAGTTAAAATCCAAGAAACCTTACTCTTTATCTTAGCTACCTATTGCTAGTCTATCTACTCTGGTTTCTCCTTTACACAAGAAGCATCAAATCTATGAGACTGATTCTCTTCCCAAAATCAAGTCTAGAACTAGATTGACTTAAGAACAGTCTGCCTCTTACAGTAAGTCACTGTCATGACTTGGCAAAATGACTAAGTCATTATTTATATTCACTTTTCTTTTCTTTTCTTTCTTGGACTTACTATACTGTGGGAAAGTGTCATATCACAAGTGTTACGAGTCATGGTCATATGATAGGATGTTACAGGATCATGTCACATGATATCACATAGTGTCACAGGACTAGTCACATGATGAGCATGGAAAAATAGTACACAGACTATGTAGTAGTTGTATAAGTAATATAGAAAATCTAACAGGAACTCCATCGAGTTTTCTTTGTCAAACACTGATAAAGGAGCAGTTGGCTTTATTTCAGCTCAAGAGTTGGCTACTCTGACAGTCACCTTTTTTTTCTATATCTTTCTTCTAGATCTAAATTATTTTCTATTTTTGTTCTCTAGCATATAACATTGCCTCTCTTTATAGCATGCTTGCTAGGTGCTTTCTTCTAGAGATGGTTCTAGTTCTTTTTGTTCCTCTGACTTGTAAGGATCTTGTAAGACTTTAGCTAAGACAACTTAAATCTACTCCAAGTCTGAGTTGACAAGAAAAACTTGATGGAGTTTCTATTAGATTTTCTATACTACTTATATAACTACTATATGGTCTGTGTACTATTTTCTCATACTTATCATATGATCTATCATGTGACATGATGCCATAACTTTCTATCATATGACTATGACTATATAACTATATGATGTTAAAAGGATACAAAAGGAAATTGCACACTGGGATAAACAGAATAATGATGTGCTAGTTCCCAATTGCATGCTAAAGGTTTGAGAGGAGATAATCAAAGATAAAGGTTTATAAATAATTAGAAAAGTAGAATTATATGCACCTACCATTAGAAACACCAAAGACTTTTGCTGAATGCCTCTTGCTGAAATAGGAGAGTGCACCAAACAAGTCATTGCTGGAGAGAATACAAATAAAACCCACTCCATCTACAAAAATCCTATAACAAAAAGCTTGTTAAAGCAGACCTCTACTAGCACAAAGTAGATAACTTCTACTTCACATCCTATCCCCCAGAATTACATTTTCAAAAAAAAAAAACAAAGCAGTTATTACATATAAAGGAGTACAAAGAACTCCTGAAACCCACCTTGGATCACATATCACCATTTTACCAAGATGAGTGAAAACAAAACCTGGGTAGAGGATTTATAATATGACTCTCTGTAGAAATGGTTCAACAGACTATAGGATGTAATTATAAAGCTAGAAAAAGTTGGTTGCAAACTCATAGCTTAAAAAGTAGAGAATAATAAAAGATACTTGTAAATATCTCAAGAATGTAGATTTTTCCAAACTAGCTAGTAGAGTACCAGAAATCTGTGAAGCTCTCCTAGAGCTCAACACTACACTCCTATAGACATAATATGACTGGGATGGTACTCGGTGTAACACAATGGTATTAAGAGGCTAAAATTGGATGTTTTTATTCTTTTACCCCCTTAAAAACCATACTTAAGAACTGTAAACTATAAACAAGTCGACAAACAACAATATCACTGCTGCTATACTTTGCTATATATGATAAGGTATAGGGTTGGATGTTAGTTCCTAGGGCGACTATGCCTAGGAACTTATCAAGTAATACAGATAAAGAGATGACAAGAAGAGAGATAAGAAGGAATTAACAAGTGCTCTAGGTCAATAAAAGACCTAGCAAAAAAGGAAGAACTTTGTTCAAAGTTCACATCAACAAAAGTTATCCCTGATAAAGTGGCAAAATGCACTTATCACTTACAACAAATTCATAGAACAACTATTTTAAAACTATCAATAAAAAGCATATAAGGCCTTATAAGGCCCAAGGCATAATATTTGGTACAGAAGCAAAAAAGAAGAGAAAGTGGAAGAAAGAAGGATCTGGATATAGTGGAAAATAGATAAGATTTAGAAAAAGGAAGGACTTGTGATACTGCCAAAAAAAAGATAAAGTGCTGAAAAAGACTTTAAACAAAATCACTGGATAGTTACAACAAACTTGGTCATAAGGGCAATTGTCCTTAAAAGAACCTCTTTCTAGAAACCATCTTTACCAGGTTCAAGCAAGATAAATCAGTTGTTTAAAAAATGGCTGATAAAACTATTGGAGGAAAAAAGAGATAACCTAGACTCCCCCCCTGAGGCCATCTATGTAAAACAGCATGTCAATTGAGGAAATATTTGATTCTGTTCCCCCAAGTGGGAAGGGAAAGAGGACTCTCAAATTGGATTTACCTTAAGATTATAGAGTATAATGTCTGTGATCTACAGTCAGAGGAAAGTGTACCCTCTATTAGCCTGCAAAGTCAGAAGTAGTACTGGAATCTTGTAGCATGCAACAAGACTACCTCCCTTAAAAATATTCCAGTTACACTTTGGGTATACAACAAAAAAGTACAGACCGAGGCTTTAGTTGATTTGGAAGCTACCATGAACTTCGTCGACAGAGTTGTTGTGGAAAATAATAACCTGGTAACACATAAACTAGCAAATCTGTATCATATAATCAATATGGATAGCACTCCCAACAAGGTGGGACAAATAACTGAATATGTCCAAGCTTATGTAGAAATTGGATTACAAAACGACCTAATACCTCTTTGTCACCAACCTAGGAAATAAGGAGATAATGATTAGCTACTCATACTTGTACAAGCATAATCCAAATATCAATTAGCAAAAAGGTCAATGGGAGTTTACCAGGTGCCTGGATATATGTGCTAATAAAGTCCGTAAAACATAAGATGTAGAAGCAGGAGCTAATGAGCTTCATCTTGAAATAAATGTCAGTAGATTCCCCTCATTGGACAACATAGGAGATGAGAACCCCGATAACCACATTCTTAGCTAGGAAAACATAACTGACCCAGGCAGTCATTAACAGGTGATGATGATTGCAACTATACTCAACAATCGAGACCAATATGGGGACTCAGATTGTAAAGACACAAAGACCTGGAAGGCTCATATACCAGAATGGTTACATGAGTATAGAAATGTATTTTCAAAACATAAGTCAGAGAGAATGCCATTACAAAAACTGTATGACCATGCTATTGACTTCATGGAAGATGTAAAGCTTCCTAAGCCAGCAAAGGTCTATCCACTATCTTTAGCAGAAAGAAACTCTCTTGACACATGGATCAATAAAAAACTCAGAAAAGGTTATATCTATCTATCTACTAGCCCGATAGCGGCTCTATTCTTCTTTATAAAGAAACATAATGGAAGCTTATGACCTATCATGAACTATAGAGCCCTTAATGCAATTACCATCAAAAATTGCTATCCAATCCCTAGAATAGCTGACTTGATTGAATCACTCAGCAAAGCCTCAATCTTTACCAAAATTGATTTGAGGTAGGGATACAACAATATTCATATCAGAGAAGAAGATGAATGGAAAACAGCGTTTATCACAAGATGAGGTCTCTTTGAGGTAATTGTTATGTATTTTGGGTTCTCTAATGTACCAGTGACATTCCAAAGTATAATGAACAATATACTTGGAGATTTGATTTGCATCAGATTAGTAATGGTGTATTTAGATGATATCTTAATATTTGGGACATGTTTGAAGGAACATAGGTGACTGGTCAAAGAAGTGCTGAAAAGACTTCAATTTAATGACCTTTACACTAAAGCAGAGAAATGTTTCTTTGAACAAAGTAGCATCAAATATTTGGGCATAATTATATTGGAAAATAAAGTATAGATAAATAAAGAGAAACTTTTAGGAGTTCTAGAGTGGCCAGTACCAACAAAAGTCAAGCAAGTACAAGCATTCTTAGGTTTTGCGAATTTCTATCATAGGTTTATTGAGAACTTTGCCAAGATGTCAAAACCACTCTCTGACTTGACCAAGAAGGATTGTACCTGGAATTGGAGTTGAGCAACAGAATGCTTTTGAGGTGCTGAAAAAGGCCTTTACCATGGCCCTAGTCCTGAGAATACCAAATGACAAAGATCCCTTTAAGTTATCCACTGACGCCAGCGACTTTGCAATAGGAGTAGTCTTATTGCAAAAAGACATGCAAACTAACCTGTGGTACCCAGTAGCTTTCTTTTCTAAGTCATTAGATGTTCATGAAAGGAACTACAAAATCTATGACAAGAAGCTACTTATGGTAATTTTGGGACTAGAGGAATACAGACACTATTTGGAGGAATATCTACATAAAATTGAAGATCTGGTTGGATTATCAGAACCTCACTTTTTTCAGGACAGCTCAAAAGCTGACCAGGAGGCAAGCAAGATGGGCATTATTTATAACTCATTTTAACTTTGTACTCTATCATAAACTGGGAAAGACGATGCAGGTAAAAGACCCCTTGTCCAGATGAGCAGATCATGAGATAGGGATAGACCTCGACAATATGAACCAGGTGTTGCTAAAACCTGAGTTCTTTGCTATCAATGCACTAGAGGCTACTCATGAATTGCCAATAAATGATGAGATAATCCTAAAGGAGGTCAAAGCAGCACTCTTATCGAACAAAGTTACTAAAGACTATAAGTCGTTACTCAAGTCTGGTCCTAGAGAATTCAAAAAATCCTTGCAAGACTGGAACTATGAGAATAGACTACTCCTGTACAGAGAGAAGATATATATCCCTCATAGCATGGAAGACACTTTGTGACAACAGATCATTCAGATACACCACGATTTGCTATCTGCCAGACATCTAGGTTGGTAGAAGACCTATGAGTTGGTCTCTAGAAATTACTAGTGGCCTGGGATGACTACATTTGTCAAGAAATACGTTATAGGTTATGATATATGTCAACAGATGAAAAATCGCCTATAGCAACCTTTTGGACCACTTGTGCCTAACAAGGTGCCTAACGGGCCTTGGAAAATAATATTAATGGACTTAATCACTCAATTGCCAGAGTCAAATGGTTACAATGCTATCTGTGTAATTGTTGACGGGCTCACCAAAAGAGCTCATTTTATTTCTATTAATAATTAGTTTTCATCCAAGGATATGGTGCAGTTACTTTATGACAAGGTTTATCCATTGCATGGACTGCCTCTACAAATCATTTTGGATAGAGAAGTACAATACTTGGCCAAGCTATTCTAAGAATAGTGCAAAATTTTAGGAATAGAATCTACAATGTCGACAGCATACCATCTATAAACAGATGGACAAATGGAATGTGTAAATTAGGCTCTAGAGCAATATCTTAGGTGCTATGTTGATTACAATCTCAGTAATTGGTCGGATCTGCTATCAAGTGCAGAATTCACATACAACAATCAAGCACACGAAGAAATTAAAGAAAGTCCGTTTTATCTTGAATATAGCAAACACCCAAGAGCAGATCCAATTTTAGTCAAAGAGTTACCACAAAGGGACTTGAATAACCTAATGTATAAAAGACATGAAGCCTTGGAACAAGCAAAAGCAGCTCTTACTCTTGTAGCAGAAAGAATGAAGTAGTACTATAACAAGAAAGTCCAAAGTGTTCTATTTAAAGTTGACGACAAAGTGCTACTCAATTTAAAGGATTACCAGACTACAGAGCGAGCATTATGACCCCAGTATGAAGGACCATTCAAAATAATAGAAAAGTTGTTTTTGGTTATATTTCAGCTTAGAATGCTACCTCTATCACAAATGGTCACTTACTATTTGTGATGGGTGCTTTGATACTTTAAAGAGTTCAAAAATGCGAAGTTAGATAAGTGACAAAAGATGTTGTTAAGTCTGAGGTCTAATCCTCAGACTA
>Ga0157361_1000602_pt1 | contig 13574 bp, 14 predicted proteins | sample AttlaeALBM2_FD_111481 | JGI IMG/M metagenome (GOLD analysis project Ga0157361, IMG submission 111481) | Fungus gardens microbial communities from leaf cutter ant in Ribeirão Preto, State of São Paulo, Brazil - Atta laevigata ALBM2 | ecosystem: Host-associated > Fungi > Mycelium > Unclassified ...
GCTGCCAGAAGCCGGCAACGCCGCCAAGACCCGATGACAACACCAGCGTTGGCGCATCCGCGTGCGTTAAGCCATGCATGTCCAGTTGCATCATGCCTCCCGTTTGCCGATGTGCGCCACGCTGGCGATTTCAACTAACGCATCCGGTTTGACCAGCCCGCACTGAATACAGAAGCGGGCCGGTTTTTCACCGGGGAAGTAGTCGGCATAAACCTGATTAACCGCGGCGTAGTGCTGCCAGTCGGTGATGAAGATGGAGTTGAAGGTCACATCGGCCATACAGCCTCCGGCTGTCTCAATCACCTTCTTGATGGTCTCCAGCACATGCCGGGTCTGGGCCGCGGCATCGCCAACGTGCACAACGTTATTGTCGGCATCAAACGGCAACGTTCCGGATACATACACCACGCCATCGGCCAGCGTAGCGGGAACAAACGGCGCGATGGGCGTGCCGGTGCCGGCGGGGATAATCACACTTTTGGGCATCACTTTACTCCTCAGGGTGGCAGGTGAACGGCACGTCAGTTTTGCAGCGCTTCGCAAAAGGTTGCGGTGTCGCTGACCCAGCCGAAAAAGGTTTCGATATTAAAAAGGGCGGCCTGCTGAGCAAACGCTGGTCCGGCCTGATAGGTGGCGTCTTCCAGTACCACGCCGAAATACTCCAGGAAGAAGCCATCGCGCAGGGTCGATTCCACACACACGTTGGTCGCGATGCCGGTGAAGACCAGATGACGAATGCCGCGGCTGCGTAACATGCTATCGAGCGGCGTGTTAAAGAAGCCGCTATAGCGCGGCTTCGGCAACACGATATCGCCCGGTTGCGGCACCAGCTCATCCACCAGCGCGTAGTCCCAGCTGCCCTTTGCCAGCAGCGTGCCCTGAAGTTCCGGCTGCTTACGCATGGTTTTCAGCGCATTGGATTTGTGAAAGTTAGGCGATCCTGCATCGCCAGCTTCGATATAGCGATCGTCCCAGCCGTTCTGGAACCAGATGATCTGCATGCCCGCTGCGCGCGCTGCCGTCACCGCCTGATGAATCTTGCCGATTACCGGCTGCGTGGCAGAGACATCAAAGCCGGCGCGATCAAGGTAACCGCCTGGCGTGGCATAGGCGTTCTGCATATCCACGACGATCAGCGCACTCCGGGACGGCGGCAGCGCAATGGCTTCCGGTCGCGCAGGCAGGGTGATGTGCGGCGAGGTAGTGGTATGGGCACATACGACGATAGACATTACGCCACCTCCTGCTGCGCGGTGAGCAGTTCGCGACGGCACTGCATCAGCGGCTGAATGCGCTCGCCAAAATCTTCAATCCCCTGCAGGAAGTCATCAAAGGTCAGCAGTACGCCCTGCGTACCCTCTACCTGGGCCACCTCATCCAGCATGCGCGCGATGCTCGCCCAGGACCCTACCAGCGTGCCCATATTGATATTGACGGCAGAGGTAGGATCGGCCATTTGACGCACGTTGGTGTCGCTGCCGGATCGCGTATCCTGCTGGCTTTGCGTGGTCAGCCAGGCAAGGGCCTCATCGTCCGCTCCCGCTTTGTAGTGCTCCCATCGGGCGCGTGCCGCCTCATCGCTTTCAGCAGCGATGATCATAAACAGCACGTAAGAGCCGACCTCGCGCCCGGCCACGTCAGCCGCCTGCTTCATGCGCAGGGCGGTGGAGGCAAACGCCGCCGGGGTATTCACGCCTTTGCCAAAACAGAAGTTGTAATCGGCGTGCTGCGCCGAGAAGGCCATGCCCGCATCGCTCTGTCCGGCACAGATCACTTTCATTGGCTTCTGCGGCTGCGGACTGACCCGGCAGTCGTTCATGGTAAAGAACTCGCCTTTGAAATCGCTCTTTCCGCTGCCCCATAAATCGCGTAGCACGGTGACGTACTCCGTCAGATAGTGATAGCGGCTGGCAAAATACTCATCGCCTGGCCACAAGCCCATCTGCTCGTACTCCGGCTTTTGCCAACCGGTAACCAGGTTCACGCCAAAACGGCCGCCTGAGATGGAGTCGATGGTCGCGGCCATGCGCGCGACAATGGCCGGCGGCAGCGTCAGCGTAGCGGCCGTGGCGTAGATTTCAATGCGGGACGTTACAGCGGCCAGGCCCGCCATCAGCGTGAAAGACTCCAGATTGTGATCCCAGAATTCGGTTTTACCGCCAAAGCCGCGCAGCTTGATCATGGAGAGCGCAAAATCGAAGTGATAGTGCTCGGCGCGCTGCACAATGGCTTTATTGAGTTCAAAGGTCGGCTGATACTGCGGCGCATGGGTAGAGATGAGCCAGCCGTTGTTGCCAATCGGAACGAAAACGCCAATTTTCATGTGAAACCTCTCTGCATCGAAGGGGGATTGCTTCACGCGCTGCGCTGCTTCCTGCACACCTCCTGTGGGCGGCGCTCAGGAATAAATGTGCAAGAGCTGTGCCACTCTTTAAATGATGAATACAATCAACAGGTTATTTTTTTGAGTGGAGTAAGTGGTCCGTTTCGGACCGTTTGGTCAAAACAGTGTGCACGCTATTCAGGCGTGCCGTGGTCAAAAAAGGTGCAGGGGCAACATTAGGCCGCGCGGACAGGCTTTGTTATGATGCCCGTTCGCCAAATGGATGAGGTAACAGTGTGAAAAGCCATGAAAAACAACCGGGCCGCCGTTCACGTGCCGTCGCCGCAAAGCGGGCGGCGATTCTGGAGGCAGCGTTAGCGTTCTTCTCGCAGTACGGTATTCACGGCACCAGCCTGGATAAAGTGGCGGAGCGCGCCGACGTATCGAAAACCAACCTGCTTTACTACTATCCCTCCAAAGAAGTGCTGTATGTCGCGGTGTTAAAAGAGATTCTGGATGTGTGGCTGGCGCCGCTGCGTGCGCTGCGTCACGATCACGATCCGCTGACTGCCATTGGTAACTATATCCGCCTTAAGCTGGAGGTTTCGCGCGATCACCCGCAGGCTTCCCGGCTGTTCTGTCTGGAGATGCTGCAGGGCGCGCCGCTGCTGAAAGGCGAACTGGCGGGCGATTTAAAAGCGCTGGTGGATGAGAAAGCGGCGATCGTCGAGCAGTGGATAGCCGAAGGGCGCATTGCGGGCGTGCAGCCACAGCATCTGTTCTTTTTGCTGTGGGCTACGACACAGCACTACGCGGACTTTGCCTCGCAGGTGGAAGCGATCACCGGGCAGACGCTAAACGATCCGGCGTTTTTTGCGCAGACGCTGGAAAACGTACAACGCATGATTATTGAAGGGATCCGCGTACGCTGATCTTTTTGAGCAGGAGAGTGCATGGATTCGCTATCGCAATTGACGCTGGGCGCCGCGGTTACCGTGGCGGTAATGGGCAAGCGTGTGCCGCTGTGGCAGTCAGCGCTGGTGGGGGCGGTGGTGGGCACCTTGCCGGATCTGGATGTGTTTATCGATCACGGTGATGCGATTCGCAACATGACGCTGCACCGTACCGAAAGCCATGCGCTGCTGCTGTTGACGCTGATTGCCCCGCTGCTTGGTTGGCTGGTGGCCGGTGCCACGCGGAGCCGACCGCAGTGGCGTAGCTGGTGTCTGGCGATCTGGCTGGCGCTGATCACCCATCCACTGCTCGATCTGACCACGGTATACGGCACGCAGCTTGGGCTGCCGCTGACGGATTTCCCGTTTGCCATCGGCAGTATGTATATCATCGATCCGCTCTACACTTTGCCGCTGTTGATAGCGCTGGCGGTGGCGCTGTGGCGGCGGGATGCGCGCGGCTTGCGTTGGAATCAGGCCGGGCTGCTGGTCAGTACGCTCTATCTCGGCTGGAGTATGCTGGCGCAAAGTATTGCGACGCACCATATTGAGCAGTCGCTGCGGGAGCAGGCGGTGCAGCCGCAGCAGATTCTGGTGACGCCCACCGCTTTTAATACGTTGGTGTGGCGCACGGTGATCATACAGCCGGATCGCTATGGAGAAGCGTACTGGTCACTGCTTACGCCCGGGCGGCCATTAGCCATCCGCTGGCAGGATCGCCATGCAGCACTGTTTGATGCCTTTAAAGGCCAGTGGCACGCCGAGCGTGTGGCGTGGTTCAGTCACGGGTTCTATGCGATGCGCGAGCAGAACGGTAACACGCTGATAGCGGATCTGCGCATGGGTGAGGAGCCCGCTTATACCTTTACCTTTAACCTTGGTACACCGCAGCAACCTGCGGCTGCTCCGGAGCGGGAACCCTCATTGCGACCGTCACTGTCTCAGGCGTGGCATAAATTCCGTGAAAGACTGTAAGTCCGGGGCAGGCGGGTGGCAAAGTCAGCCGTTAGCCGCCCGACGGGGCGGCTAACGGGCGGTTATTGCGCTTTACGGCGGCGCAACAGCCATCCCATGGTCAGCACCACAAACCACAACGGCGTGATCATCAGCGCCTGACGGGTATCCTCCTGCAGCGTCAACAGGACCAGCACAAAGGCGAAGAACGCCATGCATACCCAGCACATCAGTTTGCCCAGCGGCATTTTGAAGTTTGATTCCGCATGGCGCTGCGGATGCTGTTTACGGTACGCCAGGTAACTGCACAGGATAATGGTCCAGACAAACATAAACAGAATCGCAGAGACCGTCGTTACCATGGTAAACACCGTCATCACATCCGGGATCAGATAGATCAGCGCAACGCCAGCCAGCAGACAGAGGCAGGAGAAGAACAGGCCGGTAGTCGGCACGGCACGCGCTGAAAGACGGCCAAACGACTTATGCGCCACGCCCTGTTCTGCCAGACCGTACAGCATGCGGCTGGTGGAGAAGATGCCGCTGTTCGCGGATGAAGCCGCCGACGTCAGCACCACAAAGTTAACGATACTGGCCGCCGCAGGCAGGCCAATCAGCACGAACATCTCAACAAACGGACTGCGATTCGGCAGCACCTGATTCCACGGCGTCACCGCCATGATCACCAGCAGCGCCAGCACGTAAAACATGATGATACGCAACGGTATTGCATTGATGGCGCGCGGCAGCACTTTGTGCGGATCTTTGGTTTCCGCGGCGGCGGTACCCACCAGTTCGATACCCACGAAAGCGAAGACCGCAATCTGGAAGCCGGCAAAGAAACCGCTCAGCCCTTTCGGGAACATGCCGCCGTGGTCCCAGATGTTGCTCAGGGCTGCTGTACTGCCGCCAGGTGACGGATAGTGCATGCTGACCAGCACGATGCCGGTAATGATCAGGGCCACAATGGCGACGATTTTAATAATCGCGAACCAGAACTCCATCTCGCCAAACAGCTTCACCGTGGCGATATTCAGGGCCAGGAACACGAACACGCAGAGCAGGGCGCTCATCCAGATAGAGAAATCCGGGAACCACAGCTGGAAGTAGGCGCTGATCGCCACCACATCGGCGATGCCGGTCACCACCCAACAGAACCAGTAAGTCCAGCCGGTAAAGTAGCCCGCCCACGGCCCCAGCAGATCGGCGGCGAAATCGCTGAACGACTTATACTCCAGATTGGAGAGCAACAGCTCGCCCATGGCGCGCATCACGAAGAACAGCATAAAACCGATGATCATATACACGAAGATGATCGAGGGACCGGCCAGGCTGATGGTTTTACCGGAGCCCATAAACAGGCCGGTACCGATGGCACCGCCGATGGCGATAAGCTGGATATGACGGTTATGAAGGTTGCGCCGGAGTTTTTCCGGCTGTTCGGCCTCGACGAGCGCCTCTTTTGAGTGATCAACCATAAAAATATCTTTCCTGTCTTGATGTTGTGTCAGCTCTGATGGCTGTTAGATGACGTGCTATTGCACAGGGCAAGAGGGCATAAGATAGTGGAAAGGCAGCAACTCTCGGTAATGGTTTTTAAACATTTGTGACCTTTTACGCGCTTTGCTCTGTCAGAAAATATTTACATGGCAGGCGCGACCGTCATTTTGCGTAAATCTTCAGCAAATAAGCCTTTTATTCGCCGTTATGGGGTACGGGCTTCTACACTTGCTACTCCTTTCTCTTCATAAAAGTGAGGCGTCGTGCGCGCATTACTGGCAGTCGTTCTGCTCGCGCTGTGCGGCTGGTGGAGCCTGCCGTGGCTGAAAACCCATCTGCCGCCGCAGTGGAACCCTTATACGCCGCTGCAGGTGACCGATCCGCCGGGCTGGATGGCGCGCTACAAGCTGCAACGGCTCAGCAGCGATCCTGCGGCCTGTCTCGCCGTGATGCGTCAGGCTCATGAGCAGGGGTTAGTGCAGTTCCGCGAAGTGCCGCCCATGCAGGGTAAGTGCCCTGTCGCGCAACCGCTGCGCATTAGCGGGTTTGGAGACGTTACGCTGAGCAGCAGTTTTCTTGCCAGCTGCCCCATGGCGGTTACCAGCACCATGTATGTGGTGCAGAGCAACGCAGCGCTGCGTCAGGCAGGCATCGATAGTCCGCTGCGACGCATTACGCATGTGGGGAGCTATGCCTGCCGCAATATTTATCATCGACAGGAGGGGCGGCTTAGCGAACACGCCACGGCAGATGCCTGGGATATCACCGGCTACCAGTTGGCAAATGGCCAGTGGTTACGGGTGGGAAAAAACTGGCAGCAGCCCGCGCAGGCATCCGCCGGGCTGCACGCATTGTGGCGTAACGGCTGCGCCACGTTTGGCAATGCGTTGGGGCCCGATTACAACGCCGCACACGCCGGGCATTTTCACCTTGGCATGCGCGGTGCCGGCTTCTGCCGCTGACTCAGACGGCAGGATTAAGTCCGCGTTTTATCAGGAAATGGTTAGCCGGCCATGAGAAAACAAAGCCGATTATCATCGCGAGCTGCAACATAGACCAGAACGCCACCAGCAGAGGATTGAGCTGCTGATTAAGCACGAACTTTAGGGCCAGCGCCATAAAGATAAAAATGCCGGACTGATAAACCAGCAGCGGAAAGATTTCCGTTTTAAAGGCTAATAATAACGTGCGGACAAAAGAGTATTTTTCCCGCTGGCGAATAGCCATGAATTGAAAAAGCAGACCCATCAGTAAAGAAACCAGCACGCAAATTAATGCCTGTAACCACAGGGCAGGATTAATAGCGAAGTGATTTAAAAGGGTGATTATTGGCAATGTCATTATGTCGCCAAATATACAGGCGGCGGCTGAGAGCGACGTTGAGATAAATATGGTTTGCCAGCTGTTAAAACCCTCTTTTTCGGGCGGAATCAGCAGGGCAAGCTTCGCCTGACGTGAAAGTTTTCGTCCCAGATACCACCAGGCAAGCCAGCCGATAAAAGGCATATATAAGCCGGTTATCGGCCAGACAATATTCATGATCGCTACCGGATGGGGATGACGGAAAAGGTCTTTAACGATCATCAGGGCAGTGCAGACGCCCACGACAAGAAAGGGTAGAGCCAGCTGGTTCAACATAGTCACTCTCGCTGAGTTTGCGGATACGCGCGGCGTTGCGCCTGCAGCCTGCTGCGATAAGGGCTGGCGGCAAAAGGCAGTACCGATCAACCCGTTCACGCTTTAAGCGTAGCTCGAAAAAGCGGCAGAGAAAAATCCGTCAGGCAGCACTGAGCCGATCGCAGACACCAGCATTTACTGGAATTAACCCTGAAATGAAAAGCACCTTACGATTAATTATTTCTGATATCTAAAGTAACCGTAACGGTAAAAGGGTAATTTAGGTTAATGACGATGCTAAACATTTATCAATCTAATGATAAATTTCGATGGAGAGGATGATTGAAACTACTTCAGAAAAATCCTATTCTAATCTGAGTGGTGGTTTTAAAGGGGTTGTTCCGCCGCAAGATAACAGCATCTTATCTTAATCAATTGGTTAACTTATTGACAACATGCCGCTGAACGTTACTGATGCATTGTTGTTCTGTTTTCAATCACTCTTTTTTCTCCGGCTAATTTGTTTTTTTCATTAGTCGCTACGAATACTAAGGTGCAATAAGGCGTGAAACATCGCCAGGTCAACAATGACGATCGATAATTATTTCGTCTGGCGCGGCGAGACTGAAAAACAATTTCAGGCGCTGACGGAAGTGATGGAATTGAAATCGCTTTTACAAACACATATTGAAGCACTGGGTTTTGATGCGTTTGCCTTTCTGGTTCAGCATCCCGTGCCTTTTACCCGGCCGCGCATTTTTCTGTTTAGCACCTATCCGGAAAAGTGGTTAAAGCGGTATGAGAGCCAAAATTTTTACGCTATCGATCCAATATTAGTCCTGTGCCAGCAGCCAGGGCGCGGCGTCGAGTGGACGCAGGATGTTTTTGCTGAGGCGGGCGCTTTTTGGGCAGAAGCGAATGCGGCGGGACTGCAGAGCGGCTTTTCGTGCTCGGCAATGGCGTCAAATCGTGCCATTGGTATATTATCTATATCATCGCAACGATCGGGTCAGACCCAGCAAAGACGCGTTCAGCTGGAAGTGCAACTGCATTTCCTGGCGGAACTGAGTTTGCGCGTGCTGGATCGGCTGAATGATAGTTCGATGGTGGTTTTATCCAATGATTTTAGCCAGCGTGAACTGGAAATACTGAAATGGACCGCAGAAGGAAAAACCTCTGTGGAAATTTCGCTTATTCTGGCGATATCCGAACACACGGTGAATTTTCACCAGAAAAATATGCAAAAGCGTTTTAATGTTTCCAATAAAACGCAAATTGCCTGTTATGCCGCAGCGATCGGCCTGATCTAGCAGAATAGCAACTACTAATTTTAGTAGTTCCTTACCCGCAATCAGTTGTCTACCCTGCGCCGGAAACTTCGCCAGGCTGGCGCTAACAAATCATTGCAAACATGAGGATGTCAGGGGCGCATGATGAAAATAATTCAAACACAGCTAAAGGATATGCCGTCCTCTCTGTTGGCCGAATTGGGCACTTATCGTTACAGCGTTTTTGCGCGGGGCGAAGGCTGGTCGATTCCGCCGCGTCTCAGCACGCCGGGTCAGGAGTACGATCGCTATGATCGCTCTGATGTTACCTGGCTTATCGCCTGGACCGCGCGTAAGGGCATTTGCGGCTGCGCACGTCTGCTGCCATGGCATGAGCCGGAGGTGCCGGAAGGCATGGTACTGCCGTTTGATCAGGACAAAGTGTGGGAAATGTCGCGCTACTCGGCGCGTCTGGATGTGGATGCCGAATTGCCGCTGAATATTCTCTGGCACTCAGTACAGCTGGCAGAGCTGAGCGGCATGGAGTACCTGATCAGTTCCGCTACGCCAATGCTGGAGAAGATGTTTGAGCAGCATAATGTGGTGTATGAGCCGCTGTCGCCGGGGTTGATTCAGTCAGAAGATAATCTGTTTGCTATTCGTATTCCGGTTCAGCAGCCAGCGCTGGCAGAGAAGTATCGCGGTACGCGTCGATTTAGTCCGGAGGAGGTACTGCCTTCACTGGGCGTCATGGTCAACTGGCAGTCACACAGCTAAATACCCCGCGCAGGGTGCGCGGGGAGCGCCGCTTACTGACGATAAGCGGTTTTAATTTGACGAATGGTGTTACTGAACACCTCAGCCTGCGGTTTATCCGCCAGCGCATTCTGTACGTAGCGCTCCATGTTAATGATCACTTTACCCGCATCCGCCTGGCCCATTCCCTTCAGAATCAGCGTGATCATCATTTTCAGGCAGGCCACTTCGTCAGCCAGTGCCTGTGTATCGCGCGACGTTACAAAGTCTTCATCACTCATCTTTTTCTCCTTGGTGGTGTTCTTTAACACAGCCTGATTCTCTCTGTGCCTAAAAAACAGAGTATATCATATGCTTGACGAGAGAATTTACGGCAGCGAAGCAGTCTGATTTTTGCTGCTGAATAATGGGCCTTTGTATTATTTATCAGCAGGTGGAAATTAGCCTGAAGCGATATTTTATTTATCCGGCTGCTAAGGGTGAGTAAAAGCAGTTATAAATTATAACGTAATGATATTAGTCACAATTTCACAATTCTATTTTTGCATGGTATTGCATTTTTCTAAAAACACAACGCTTACTGATTGCTATTTGATGTGCGTCATTTCATTTGGGATTTATCTGTTGCCGCTGATGTTTTTTCCTGCCAAAAACCGGTAAGATAACGCCCCTGTAATATATTTCCCCCTCACTAACCTGCGGAGTACGTCCCGTTGATCAGCCTGCTTCTTGTTGATGACCATGAACTGGTACGCGCCGGTATTCGTCGCATACTGGAAGATATGAAGGGACTGGTAATTGCCGGGGAAGTGGCGTGTGGTGAAGATGCGGTGAAGTGGTGCCGCAATCATCCGGTGGATGTGGTGCTGATGGATATGAACATGCCCGGCATCGGCGGCCTGGAGGCGACGCGCAAAATTGTGCGTTACAACCCGGACATCCGCATCATCATGCTAACGATTCACACTGAAAACCCGTTGCCTGCCAAAGTGATGCAGGCCGGTGCCGCAGGCTACCTGAGCAAAGGGGCAGCGCCACAGGAAGTCGTGAGCGCAATCCGGTCGGTCCACGCCGGCCAGCGTTACATTGCCTCAGATATCGCGCAGCAGATGGCGCTGAGCCAGATCGAGCCACAAAAAGCCGAATCACCCTTCAGCTGTTTGTCGGAAAGGGAATTGCAGATTATGCTGATGATCACCCGAGGGCAAAAGGTGACGGAAATTTCCGAGCAGCTCAATCTCAGCCCCAAAACCGTTAACAGCTATCGCTACCGTATGTTCAGCAAACTGAACATCAGTGGCGATGTCGAGTTAACGCATCTGGCCATCCGACATGGCCTGTTCAATGCGGAGCCGTTAATCAGTAGTGAATGACGTTTTTGATTCCAAAGCCTTTCTCAGCACCGTAACCAGCCAGCCCGGCGTCTACCGCATGTACGACGCGGCAGGAACGGTGATCTATGTCGGCAAAGCCAAAGACCTGAAAAAGCGCCTCAGTAGCTATTTCCGCACGCAGGTGGGGAGCCGCAAAACTGAAGTGCTGGTCAGTAACATCCACACCATCGATGTTACGGTAACGCACACCGAAACCGAAGCGCTGCTGCTTGAGCATAATTACATCAAGCTCTACCAGCCGCGTTATAACGTGCTGCTGCGTGACGATAAATCCTATCCTTATATTTTCCTTAGCGGCGATCCTCATCCGCGGCTGGCGATGCATCGCGGTGCGAAGCATGCCAAAGGCGAATATTTCGGCCCGTTTCCGAATGGCTACGCGGTGCGTGAAACACTGGCGCTTCTGCAGAAAGTGTTCCCGATTCGCCAGTGTGAAAACAGCGTGTACCGCAACCGCTCGCGCCCGTGTCTGCAGTATCAGATAGGCCGTTGTCTTGGTCCGTGCGTGGCCGGGCTGGTGAGCGAGGACGAATACGCGCAGCAGACCGATTACGTGCGGCTGTTCCTGGCGGGTAAAGATGACCAGGTCATCAATCAGCTGGTGGCACGCATGGAGCAGGCCAGTGAAGGATTACGCTTTGAAGAGGCGGCACGCCTGCGCGATCAGATTCAGGCGGTACGTCGTGTGACTGAAAAGCAGTTTGTCTCCAATCAGGGTGACGATCTTGATGTCATGGGTGTCGCGTATGATGCCGGCATGGCCTGCCTGCACGTGCTGTTTATCCGCCAGGGTAAAGTGCTGGGCAGCCGCAGCTACTTCCCGAAAGTGCCTGCGGATACGGAGCTGACCGAAGTGGTGCAGACCTTTGTCGGGCAGTTCTATCTGCAGGGGAGCGAAGCGCGCACCCTGCCGGCAGATATTCTGCTTGATTTCACCCTGCCGGAGCGCGAGCTGCTGGCCGAATCGCTGAGTGAGCTGGCGGGGCGCAAAGTGAATATTCAGACTAAACCGCGTGGCGATCGCGCCCGGTATCTGAAGCTGGCGCGCACCAATGCGGCCACGGCGCTGACCACGAAGCTCTCCCAGCACTCCACCATTCAGCAGCGTCTGGCTGCGCTGGCGAGCTTCCTGGAGCTGGATAGCATCGGGCGCATGGAGTGTTTCGACATCAGCCACACTATGGGTGAACAGACCATCGCCTCCTGCGTGGTGTTCAACCGTGACGGTCCGCTGCGTTCTGACTACCGGCGTTACAATATTGAGGGTATCACGCCCGGCGATGATTATGCTGCGATGAACCAGGTGCTGCGCCGCCGCTACGGTAAAGCGCTGGAAGCGGACAAAATCCCCGATGTCATTCTGATCGACGGCGGCAAAGGCCAGCTGGCGCAGGCGAAGCAGGTATTTGCTGAGCTGGATGTGTCATGGGATAAAGATCGGCCGATTCTGCTCGGTGTCGCCAAAGGTAGCGATCGTAAAGCCGGTCTGGAAACGCTGTTCTTTGAAGCGGAAGGCGAGGGCGTTTCGCTGCCGCCGGACTCACCGGCGCTGCATGTCATCCAGCACATTCGTGATGATGCTCACAATCACGCAATTTCCGGTCACCGCAAAAAACGGGCTAAAGTGAAAAATACCAGCGCGCTGGAGAGCATTGAAGGGGTCGGTCCAAAACGTCGTCAGCAGCTGCTGAAGTACATGGGGGGCCTGCAACCGCTGATGAACGCCAGCGTTGACGAAATCGCTAAAGTACCGGGTATCTCCTTCGCTTTGGCGGAAAAAATATACCACTCGCTGAAACACTAACATTGAAACAGGGGGGGCAATGTAGGAACATACGGTAAATCCTACTCCCACCAGACAGTTACTGGCATATGCAATTTAACATTCCGACGTGTCTTACCCTGTTTCGAGTCGTACTGATTCCTTTCTTTGTGCTGGCGTTCTATTTGCCATTTCACTGGGCTCCCTTCGCGACGGCGCTGATTTTTGTGATTGCTGCGGTAACTGACTGGTTTGATGGCTTTCTGGCGCGTCGCTGGAAGCAGACGACACGTTTTGGTGCCTTTCTCGATCCGGTGGCCGACAAAGTGATGGTGGCGATGGCGCTGGTGCTGGTGGCGGAGTATTTCCACGCATGGTGGATCACGTTGCCGGCAGCGACCATGATTGCACGCGAAATTATTATCTCAGCGTTGCGTGAGTGGATGGCGGAGATTGGCAAGCGCAGCAGCGTGGCAGTCTCCTGGATCGGTAAAGTGAAAACCACGGCGCAGATGCTGTCGCTTTTCGCGCTGCTGTGGCGTCCGGATGCCACGGTTGTAGGCATTGGTGTGGTTGCGCTCTACATCGCCGCCGTGCTGACTTTCTGGTCTATGTTCCAGTATCTGAGCGCGGCGCGCGGCGATCTGCTCGATAGCTGATCGATGCGATTTAAAAAGCAGCAAACAGACGCAGTGTGTGGATAATTTTATTGACTCATTGCGTCAGATAAGTAGAATGCATCGCATCGAACGGCAGCAAGGCTACAAGAAGCTGAGCAAAATCAGTAAGTTCGGTGAAGTGCAGTAATGCGGGAATAGCTCAGTTGGTAGAGCACGACCTTGCCAAGGTCGGGGTCGCGAGTTCGAGTCTCGTTTCCCGCTCCAGTTTCAGTAATGCGTGTTAAACGGGTTACTTATCAGCATTAAGGCGCGTTGGCAGAGTGGCCATGCAACGGATTGCAAATCCGTCTACCTCGGTTCGACTCCGGGACGCGCCTCCAGTTTACACCCTGCCCGGGTGGTGAAATCGGTAGACACAAGGGATTTA
>Ga0157361_1000603_pt1 | contig 13570 bp, 9 predicted proteins | sample AttlaeALBM2_FD_111481 | JGI IMG/M metagenome (GOLD analysis project Ga0157361, IMG submission 111481) | Fungus gardens microbial communities from leaf cutter ant in Ribeirão Preto, State of São Paulo, Brazil - Atta laevigata ALBM2 | ecosystem: Host-associated > Fungi > Mycelium > Unclassified ...
ATCCCTCCAGGAGCCTCATCCTAATCTCTGAGGATTCTCCTGGAGGTGAGTTGTATCATAACTACTAAGTGTAATATTATCTGAGGATTCTCCTGGAGTCTGGTGCCCCAGTTGCCCTTACAGAGATGTTCTTTTAGATGCCCAGTCATGGACTTGAGCATCTAGCTTGAGTAGCAGAGTAGCGGCTGTGACCACCGCTACATATGCCTCATAGACGCTTGCCCAGGTGCCCCGTATCGGATTTCCAACAGATTTCCCTTCTAGAAGTGCTTTTGAGGATGGAAGCAAACTTAGACAGATTACATGATCTGAGAGACGTCATACTGCAGCTGCCAACGGTCCTATTTAAAGAAGAGTTACGATCAGATTTGGGCCATCATCACTGATGGCTAATTATAACAAGATCAAGAGAGTCGTACCATCGCAAAGTTGCCTCGCAATGGCAGTAGGAGGAAACTGGAAGATAGAAGGGTGGGAATGTATAGAAGAGGTAAGAGGAAGAACTAGGAAGTTGAGGAGAGAAGTAGTAGGGAGATTAGATAAAGAAAGCATGCGTGAGAACAAGACGGCTCAAGGCCACCGTCTCTGTCCACGGTCCGTCGAGAAGCCCGAGGCCTGACTATTGTGCAAGGAAGGGTTCCTGAGTAGGACTAGAATGTTGGGGAGCAATTAGTCAGTGCTCGGGAGGGGTGCCGTACCATCATTGTGGCCTTGCTAGAATTGGAAATTGGAAATTCAGAGGTTTTCTTTGTCTCACTTTCTTTGTTGTCTATTTGCTTTGTAATCATAATAAAATACTCTAGGGCACAGAAGGGGACTCAAGCATCATATCCCATCATCATCCCCTCTCTGTTGCTCTAGAGCTTAACGGCTATTTTTGAGTGACTGAGTTTCTAGTTTTTCCAAGTGTTCTACTTTACTTTCTAAAACCCACCCAAACTCTCCCTTGACGGGAATTCGAGCCCCAATGGACTTGGGCATTTGCTTATGCTAGGAGTTAACAGCTCGCTACGTGTCATTGGAGTTGGCTTCCAGTTGTACAGTCAGCTGAAGAAGAGCTCACACGACGTCACAGGAGTTCTAGGTAGTTCTGCTATATCGACGGCAAGCCAGACTACTAGACTAGGTAAGGGCAGTAGTGTCACGACGCAAGATGAATGCGCATCTTAGAGATCCTATTACGGTGAGATCTATCTTGAGTGGATTCTTAAACACTATTATTATTATTTCTGCTGTTTCTTTTGGATTGTACCCTACCATTTCCCCTACTATCAAGCTCTCCTTTGTTATTTGACTACCTCCCCAGTGCCTACTTGTTTAGTGCACAACTGTGAAACATCTCGGGGATTATTAGATTTCCATTTGTTATCACCCTTGTTTCAAGATCAAATTCCCTTTGATCCCCATCAGCAAGAGCAATTTGACTCATAGGGAAGTGCAGAATAAAAGGACAGGGTTAGGGTTACTCTGCATGTATATATAGTGTACCAAATCTAACGGGAACTCTATCGAGTTCTCCTTGTCAAACGCTGATAAAGGAGCAGTTGGCTTAATTCCAGCTTTGGAGTTAGCTAGTCTGACAAGGAGCTTAAGAAAGGAGGAATATAGGGGTGAAACTCAAGTAGCTGAAAGAAATGATAATAAAAGTTTTATAAATCCACTCAAGATAGATCTCACTGTAATAGGCTTTCTAAGACGTGCACCCATCTCATGTCATGACACTACTGCCCTTACCTAGTCTAGTAGCCTGGCTTGCCATCGATACAGCAGAACTACCTAGAACTCCCATGCCATTATGTGAGCTCTTCTTCAGCTGACAATACAACTAGAAGCCAACTCCAATGACATATAGTGAGCGATTAACTCCTAGCGTAAGTGAATGCTCAAGTCCATTGTTACGCCAGACAGCCATTTAGGCAATAAAAGTGATATTTTTCACCATAATAATGAGAATAACCGGCTCAAGAGATGAGTTTGGCCCCCCAGAGATGTTTCCTAGATGCCCAGTTGTGGACTCGAGCACACCACTTGAGTAGCAGAGTAGTGGCTGTGACCACCACTACAGAGGCCTCATAAGGATTGTCCAGAGAATTTCATAACAGATCTATAACAGAACTCCCCTCTAAAGTGCTCTCAAGAATGGAAAGGACCTTAGGAGATGGTTTTCTAACAGAATGATGTCATATCTCAGCAGCAGTCACTTATTTATAACGTTTAGGTTACCATCAGAGCAGGACCATCATTGCTGATGGTTAATTATAGAAAGAATTAGCAAGACAAGTCCTCTCGAGGGCTGTACCGCAAACCTAACATTAGAAGACTGAGGCTCAAAGATGTGATGAGGTATAGAGAAGTAGTAGAAGGACTAGAGAGGTCAGGAAGAGAGGTCAGATAAAGAGATAAAAGAAGAGATATTTGATGAAGACAATGTGCTCAAGAGCAAGACAACTTGAGATCGTCACCTCTCTTTATGGCCCAGCAAAAGGCTCGAGAGCTAGCCATTGTTAAGAGAAGAACCCCCAGAGTAGGATTAGAGGAGTGGGGAGTGGTAGCCAAGTGATCGGGAGAAGTGCCGTCTTATCATTTCCCTCTTACTATCTTTGGGAATGTAGAAGTTTTCTTTGTTTCTTTTCTTTTGTTGTATCATTGCTTTGTAATCTTATTAAAATACTCTAGGGCACAGAAGGTACAAGAATACTCTTTCCCCTCATCATCTCTCCCTCTGTTGCTCTAGAGCCAAAAGGCTATTTGAGTGATTTGAGGATTTCTTTTGTGTTTGTTTTATGAAAACTCTATAAAACTTCCCTCAAAGAGAGACTCAAGCTCAATGGACTTGGGCATTTGCTTATGCTAGGAGCTAACCACTCACTATGTGTTTTTGGAGTAGGCTTCCAGTTGTACAGTCAGCTGAAGTAGAGCCTGCACAATGGCACAGGAGTTCTAGGTAGTACTGCTGTATCGACGGTGAGCCAGGCTACTAGACTAGGTAAGGGCAGTAGTGTCACAGCATGAGATAAATGCATGCCTTAGGGATCCTATTATGGTGAGGGTTCTCTCAAGTGGATACTAAAAATAGTTTTTCTTTCTTAGGTTTCTATTTAATATGTTTTGGTTATTCTTTGGATATTCATCTTCAGTAAGCTCTCTATTATTTGATTTATTTCCCCAGTGCCTACTTGTTTAGTGCACAATTGTGAAGCAGTTTGGAGATTTCACCTCTCTGATCTCGCTTTCACTTTTGTTTCATAATCAAACCTTTTGATCCCCATCACCATTGGGACTCGAATTCCTGTCGAGGGAGAGGTTTGGTAGTTTTTAGAAAAGAAAGAAGAGCACTCAGAAAAATAGAGACTTAGTCACTCCAAATAGCTGTTAAGCTCTAGAGCAACAGAAAAGGAATGATGATAGGAGTATGATGCTTGAGCTCCCTTCTGTGCCCTAGAGTATTTTGTTAAGATTACAAAGCAAAGAGACAACAAAGAAAGTGAGACAAAGAAAACCTCCAAATTCCCAAATATAGCAAGGCCAAAATGATAAGATGGCGCCCTTCCCGACACTAGGTAACCACTCCCCACCCTTCTAGTCCTACTCCTAGAACCCTTTCTCGCACGATAGACAGGTCTTGAGCCTCTTGCTGGACTGTAGAAAGAGATGGTGATCTTGAGCCGTCTTGCTCTCAAGTGTGTTATCTTCATCTGACCTTCCTTTTGCCTCTCTCCTCACCTTCTCTATCTTTCCTTCTACCTTCTCTATGTTTTCTCATTCCTCTGGGGTCTGGTTTTCTTCTACTGCTGTTGCGATACAACTCCACGGCAACTCGACACTCTTGATCTTGATATAATCAGCTATCAGTGATAATGGCCTGGATCTGATCATAACTCTTCTACAAATTACGCTGCTGGCTGCTGAGGTATGACATCATTCTGGTAGTACTAGGTCTTTGAAGACTGCCTCCACTCTCGAGAGCACTTCTAGAAGGGAAATCTGTTAAAAATCCAATACGAGGCACCTGGACAAGTGTCTATGAGGTATATATAGCAGTGGTTACAGCCACTACTCTGCTACTCAAGTAAAATGCTCGAGTCTACAACTGGGCATCCAGGGAATATCTTTGGGAGGCTGAACTCTTCTCTTAAGCCGGTTATTCTGGTTATTACAGTAAAAAATGCTACTTATTTTGCTTAAACTGTTGTATGGCATGACAACGTTAGGAAATTTTTGGGTCTTGCAAACTACTACAGGAGGTTCATCAAAGACTTTGCTTGAGTAGCCAGACTAATAAATACATTAACGAGAAAGAATATGAAGTGGCAATGGAAGTAGGAGCAGCAACAGGCATTTGACAAGCTCAAACAAGTTTTCACAACAAGACTAGTATTAGCGGCCCCAGACTTAGACAAAGAGTTCAGGGTAGAGGGAGATGCCTCAAATTATGCAACTGGAGAAGTACTATCTATGAAGTGCTCTGATGAATTGTGGAGACTAGTAGCTTTTATCTCAAAGTCTCTAAGTGATACAAAAAGGAATTATGAGATATACAATAAAGAGATGTTGGCTGTTGTTAGGTGTTTAGAGGCATGGAGGCACTTCCCAGAAGGAGCAATGGTTAAATTCAAGATTTGGACAGACCACAAAAATCTTGAGTATTTTATGAAGGCACAGAAATTAAATTGAAGACAGGCAAAATGGGCTTTATACCTATCTAGATTTGATTTTACATTGAAACATGTTCTGGGAAGCAAGATGAGGAAGACAGACAGTCTAAGTAAGAGGCAAGACTGGGAAGTAGGCATAGAAAGAGACAACAAAAATGAGACATTGGTTAAACCAAAGTGGTTGGAAGTGAGAAAGACAAAAGTAGTAGAGATAATAGTAGTATCACAAATGGTCACTTACTTGATTTGTGATTAATAAGTGGATATTTAAAAGTGCTTAAGAAGCGATGTTAGACAGTGACAAGAGATGTTGTTAAGTCTGAGGTCTAATGCTCAGACTATAAGTTCTTAAATACAGAAAAGTGATGGTTTGTGTACTAAAACAGATCATCACATGCTATTACCTATTGTTATACATATGGTAGTGCCTTTATGCTTGAAAATGCGATAACCTAACCTTATGGAGGCTGTCCTTTGTTCTAAGAAAAGGACAGATGACTATTTATAGGTAATTAATAAAGTCTATGTACAAATATTGAGGTCTTCATATCTCCACTAATATTAATTGCCTTGAGGCCATTCTAGGCTCATTCTAAGCGGTATAAAGAGGACTTCTGCTGAGCCCAGAATTGAAGCATCAATCATGGTAGTTTCCGAGATATTGGTGATTTAATTAACAGTACTATGGTAATTACCTGTTGATCTGCCTAATATCTCAGCCAATATTGATTGCCTTGAGACGTGACTAGTATCAATCAAAAAGTATTTCCAAGGGCTTTCCAGTGCCATTAATATTGTGAGAATAGTCAAAGAATTGATGGAGATATGGCTAAATGAAGTTTGTGACAAGTAGATGGGGTAGATTTGCTCAAGAAAGTCAAACAGTCTAAAGTAAAAGATGATGAAGTAGTAAAAGTAATAGAAGAGATGAAACAAGCAGGAGTAAGAATGTTGAGAGATGAGGAGTGGAGAGAAGTAGATGGTGTTATGTACAAAGAAGGAAAAGTATATGTACTTAAGGATGACAAGTTAAGAGCAGAAATTATTAGGCTACACCATAACACACCAGTAGGAGAGCATGGAGAACAGCAGAAAACAGTAGAGTTGGTCACTCAAAACTTTTGGTGGCCAGGAGTAACTAAAGAAGTGAAGCAGTATGTGGAGGGATATGATGCCTACCAAAGAAACAAAAACCACATATGTAAGAAAGCTAAACTCCAAGCTGGAATAAAGCCAACTGCTCTTTGTTCAGCAATTGACAAAGAGAACTTGATAGAGTTCCTACTAGATTCTGTACACTATTTATACATGAAGAGTAACCCTAACTCTTCTTTTTATCCCATGCTTTCTTATGAGTCACTTTCCTCTCGCGCATCCATTGATAAGAAAAAATAAAAGAAAAAAAATAATAATAATCAGAAACTAAAAGAAAAGAAAAAGAAAAGAAATATAAATATTAACTTGGCCGTTTTGCCAAGTCATGACAGCACAAAGCAACCAACAGGAAAGTTAATGTCCATTCAATACCTGGGAAGCCTTGGATGCATATATTGGCAGATTTTATTACCAAGTTGCCTTTAGCTCAAGGATATAATAGTATCCTAGTAGTAGTGGATCAACTAACTAAAATGGCTCATTTTATATCAACTACAGAGAAGACGTCAGCAGAGGGATTAGCTAGGTTGTTCAGAGACAATGTGTGGAAGCTATATGGGTTACCCAAGAGTATCATTTCTGATAGGTGTAAGGGGCACACTTGGTAAGGCACCCAGTCACACTACAATATAGTAAAGTAGACGTCTTAAGAAGAAGCAATGGATAGCCCAGGAGCTTCAATCATTGTTGAGATGAGTATTCTACTACATTGTCACTACCTATATATACTAGATTAGCTGGTCTGTGCACCAGTTGCTATAGTCACATGCACCAGACAATAATAACTACATTGCCAGATATGGTTATCTAGTATCTATGATGAAGACCCGAACCAGAGGGAAGGGTACAGGGTACTGCGGATGTCCGAGGATCAGTGGGAACGTGGGATATACGAACCCTACCAGGTAATCTAAGCAATACTAGAGTCGTCCCCTTACAATAGGGCACCTCAATTCATAGTAGGTTTGATACAAGAGTTGAATAAAATATTGGGGATTGAAAGTAAGATGTCAACAGCATTTGTAAGGGAGACTAGGGCACACAAGACTCCAGGAGAATCCTCAGTGATATTACAGTTTGTGATTATAATACAACTCACCTTCAGGAGAATCCTCAGAGATTAGGATGAGGCTCCTGAAGGGATCTTTTACATTATATACTAGGTTTACATTCTTTAGTGTCAGGGTCAGTGTGATCGGAGCTATACTAGTGTGTTTAAGTATTACTTTAGTAATACTTGAACAGGCTTAGACTGCTCCAGAGTGTTGCTGTGCAGTTTAGGGGTAGAAATAGAGGTGTCCCCTTACAGTGTTCTACTCTCAGACAGATAGACAAACAGAAAGGGTCAACCAGGAGTTGGAATAGTACTTGAAAATGTTTACTGATCATAGGCAAGAACAGTGGCCAGAATGGTTGGGAACAACAGAGTTTGCATACAACAATAAAGCACACTCTAGTACTAGAACATTGCTTTTCAAGGCAAATTATGGACAAGACCCAAGAATGGGATTTGAGAGGAGGAAGAAGGGGAAATATTAGGGAGCAGAAAGATTTGTAACAAAAATGAAGGAGATCCAAGAAGAGGCAAAGGTGGCACTAAGTAAAGCACAGGAGGAGATGAAGAAGTATGCAGATAGAAAGAGAGTAGAAGTCAACAAGTATAAAGTAGGAGACTTAGTAATGCTGAGTACTAAGGATCTGAAATATCAAATGGTTAGAAGGTGAACAGAGAAGCTGATGAAGAGATTTGTAGGCCTGTACAAAATTAAGAAAATTGTATCATTGAATGCAGTTGATTAGAACTACCTAGTACAGTAAAAATACATCCAGTAGTTAATGTGAGTAGAATACAAAGATACATAGGGCAAGTAGAGGAGCAAAAGAAGGAGCAGCCAATGCCAGTAATAATTGAGGAAGAAGAAAAATGGGAAGTAGAGAAAATTTTGAATAAGCAGCAAATTAGAGAGAAGAACAAATACCTGGTAAGGTAGATGTAAGGAAACAATATAGAGTATCGCTTAGTAAGTTCTGAGGGCCTGAATATATTAGTGGCTCATTGACAGTTTGTGTATTGCATTCCCATCATTCCTAGCTTCTTCTGTCTGTATCATGTGGTGCGATGCCTTTTTATCTATTTAAGAACTATTGTGATTACTGATCCATGTGCATGCAACTGCCCATGTGTTCGTCTAGTGTAAATATATATACTAGCAATGTGTCATAGATGTACTTCACTTGAATCTTATCTTAGCTTCTGGAACTATCCAATAGCTTGAAGGGTAATCACCTCTGAGTGCTTTCCTTATAGTAGACAGGATTCATGGCAGAATCAAACACTTGTAAAGAAAGGGAGAATATGGGAAATGTGAAAGAGACAATTGAGGAATTTGAAAAGGAATATCAACGAGACATAGAGGAAGTAAACTGGTAAGAAAGAGAAGAAGGAATATTTGAAAGAGGAGAATTGCCAGGAAGATTTACAGTAAGAAAGTTATTTGGATAGTTGGATAAAAGATATGATAAAGAATATTGGGAAAGACTTAAAAGGAGCTGGAAACAGTGGAAAGGAAGACAAGGAAACAGGAAAAGAACATTGGAAACAATAAGGGAGGAAAAAGAAGAAATCAAGCAAAAGAGATCAGAAATTAAGGAATGGACGAAGGAAGATGAAGACGAAATGGGCAACATAGTTGACCCATATTACAAGCTGTAAAATCTTTAGGACAAGGAAACTTAAGAGGGGAGTGGTGTTATGACTTGGCAAAATGACTAAGTCATTATTTATATTTCTTTTTTTTTTCTTTTTCTTTTGGACTTACTACACAGGAAGGAGTGTGGGAAAGTATCATGTCACAAGTGTCATAGTCACATCATATGATGTCACATGATAGGTCACATGATAAGTGTGAAAAAGTAGTGCACAGACCATGTAGTAGTTGTATAAGTAGTGTACAGAAAAATAACAGAAACTCTATCAAGTTCTCCTTGTCAACTCAGATAAGGAGTGGAATTAAGTTATCACAACTAAGTCCTTACAACTATACAGTTAAAAGTCTACTCCAAAAACATGTAGTGAGGGATTAGCTCCTAGCATAAGTGAATGTCCAAGTCTGTCAATGTTTCAAGATCTCTTTAAGAGAGGGTTTTTTGGTATTTTTAAGAGAAGGGAAACTTAGAATCAAAATTTAGTCACTCAGATAGTTTTTTAGCTCTAGAGCAACAGAGAGATAATGGAGGAATAATCTTCTTATGTTCCTTCTATGTCCTAGAGTATTTTATGAGGATTATAAATCAAAGATACAACAAAAGTGTCAAGGATGTGCAGAGTGGGAGTGGAGTGACCTAAAGTGGAGTGGAATTACTCTGGAGTGGAAAGGAGTTGACAACAAAAGTGGAGAACAACCTTGGCCTTAGCTCATGCGCTGTACCTCGATCTGCTATCGTATTGAAGGGATGCAAAAGGGAATTGCACACTGGGACAAACAAAAAAATGATGTGCCAGCTCCCAATTGCGTGCTAAAGGTCCAAGGGGAGATTATCAAAGTTGAAGGTTTATAAATAATTAGAGAAATAAGAATTATATGCAGCTCCAGTAAAATATATGTTGGTGGTTGTAAAAGGATCATCGTCACATAGCCTCCCTAAGGTGTCAACCTTTACACACTGTGACAAAAGCTCCTCTGGAAAATACAGTTAGTTGATCACTCATGGACCCTCTGCACTCAGTTGCCCCCGTGTCTGCACCCCCAACACTGAATCTTATGGGTGTGATGCAATCCAAGTATGCACCTAGCCAAGCTTTCCCAGCCTGTTGTCCTCTCTGAAGCCTGCCCAAGTTGCATCTGCTCTTCCTCTCTAGATTGAGTTCTGGGTATATTCTGTGTTCTTCTCAAGACACCCCACTAGTCCCAGTCTTCTTACTCTCAATAGATCTGCATTGATGATTCCAGAGGCAGTGTAGATAGAGGTAGGAGTCAAGAGATTCTTCTCCAATCCAACTGCACTCTGGATACTATATTAAAATATTACAAAGCCCTGAAACTCAAGAAATAAAATATAAAAGGGAAACTATTACTACTTTTAGGATTCCATCACCTCCTTTCAGCCCTAAGTCCTCCCAAATTCCCACTGATGATGCAGCCCTCTCCTTTCTTTGTGATAACGTGTTCCCTCACTAAGTCCTTCCCATCAAAGATAACATGTCTTCATCACCGCTTCCTTCTAGAATATTCTTCTGTCTTCCTCTATTATGCTCTTGATGCTGCTTTGTAATTTGGACTTCATTGATTACCTGTTAAGCAGTTAGCAAGTCTCAATAAATGTCTAGTATCTCCAAGTTGTGCCCTAGAGGTCATTTATCTAAATATAATTGATCTGATGCCATCAATGCTTATTTACAAGCACAAAGTCTATCAGTCTAAGTTCTTTATCTGAGTAGTACTGGTTTTAGAGTACAAGTTTACCATCTTTCTAAGTTAGTCCATCCAAAGGTAGATCTAGAGCATAGTCCCTTAGTAACTCTCTTACTAACCTGATGCCAGTTCATCCTAATTGTCTCTCGAGGTCTCAATATGAGCTCTAGGTCAATTATCACCTGCTCAATGTACTTATCATATAGTGTTATGTTCTGAGAATATTGAAAGGGTTCTAGAGCAAATTCTAATTAAGAACCCATTGGTATAAAGTATATCAAATGTTATCTTCTGTGGAAAATTTGTTTGCGGCGTAACAGCATATGTGGTTGTGTATTTCAGGAGGACTGAATTGTTGCCAGGAGTTTTGGAGAGGAGTGGTATAGATTGATGGGAGTGAGGATAGAACAAAAAGAAGACATAAATGACTTTAATCTACGAACTAAGGAACTAGGATATAACTGCTAGAGTACTTATACTAAGTCCGGAATAGGAGGAGTACAAGTAACTAGTCTACATCATGATCCTATAGGAGTAGACAACAGGAGTTCAGGAGCGAAAAATTAGTAATAATATAAAATAAAAAGGAAATTATATCATTAAATGGGTATTTTCCATTATATAACAAAAAGAAAAGAAACAAAGAAAACTTCCAAATTCCCAAAGAAAGAAATGATGAGGTAGCACCTCTTCCAATCACTTAGCTATAACTCCCTGCTCCTCTAATCCTACTCCTAGAGTTCTTTTCTGAACAATAGATGGCTCTTAAGCCACTTTATCACAAATGGCCACTTACTGATTTGTGATTTGATATTGGGATATTCAAAAAGGCTTAAAAATCAAAGTTTAGACAGTGACAAGAGATATTGTTAAGTCTGAGGTCTAATCCTCAGACAAGAAGTTCTTATATACAGAATTGTGATAGTCTGTGCACTAGAATAGATCATCACATGCTACTACCTATTGTTTTATATATGGTAGTTCCCTTGTACTCAAAATAGTAATAACTTAACTATATGGATGTTGTACTTTGTTCTAATAAAAGGCAAATGACTATCTATAGGTAATTAATTAATGTTAATGTACAAACATTGAGAACTTTATATCTCCACTAATATTCATTGCCTCAAGGTCATTTTAGGCTCATTATAAGCATTATGAGGAGGGCTTCTTCTGAGCCTAGAAGCAATGCATAGATTGTGGCAGTTTCTAAGATATTAGCAATTTAATATGTAGTACCATAGTAGTTATTTGCTGATTTGCCTAATGTCATGACTTGGCAAAACAGCTAAGTCAATATTTATATTTCTTTTCTTTCTTTTTAGATTATTGCTAAGGTAGAGCGTGGAAAATATCATGTGATAGTCACAGAGTCACAAAAGATATGACAGCTGTTACAGAAATGGTCATGTCACATAGGGTCACAGGTTATAGTCACAACATGTGACAGAGAAGTCAGCTGATGAGTAACATGAGGACCATAGGAGGCAAGGTGCATAGCCATGATAGTAATTGTATATATAGTGTAGCAAATCTAACAGAAACTCTATTGAGTTCTCTTTGTCAATTTCTGAACAAAGAGCAGTTGGCTTTATTCTGGCTTGGAGTTTAGCTTTCTTACATAATAGCTTAGATTGATTGCCTTGAGATGTAACTAGTATTAATTGAAAGGTCTTTTTAAGGGCTTTCTAGAGCTATTAAGACCATAGAAATTATTGAAGAATTGGTAAAGATAGGTCAAAAGGAGGTTTGTGATACTCTTGATAACTAATAAAAAGTAGTGTTGATCTCAAGTCAGCTTGCTCTTGAGCACATTGTCTTTATCAATCCTTTCTTTGATTTCTTTATCTGATCTCTCTGTTTCTTCTTCTACTCCTTTTATACTTTATCATATCCTCAAGTCTTAGTCTCTTTCTGGTATGTTTGTGATACAGCTCTCAAGAGAACTCATCTTTCCAGTTCTAGTTATAATTAGCTTGATTTTTTAGGAAGTTCACTTCCTAAGGTCCTTTCTGCTCTTGAGAACACTTTAGAGAGGAGCTCTGTTATAAATCTAATATGCAGTGCCCTAGGTGGGTCTATGAGATCTGTATAGTGGTGATCACAACCACTACTCTGCTACTCAAGTGGTATATATAAGTCCATAATAAAGCTTCTAGTAGTTATCTCTGAGAGATTGGACTTGTCTCTTGAGCTAATTATCATAGTTATTATGATGAAAAAACATCACTTATATTGCCTAAATGGCTATCTAGCATAACAGTGAGAGCATACTGTTGATTGAGCATATTGCTTGTAAGATGGTTAAATCTTTGGAGAAATATTATGCTATGTCTTTTGATAGTTGATTTGATCTTACTATAATTACATCTACTGGGGCACAAGATCTTCACCCAGCTGGACACTTACTGCCTTACTAACTACTACCCTAATACTAGAGTTATACTATCACTTCATGAAGAAGATATTAAGACTCTAGACTACAAGGTAAATATGTGTTTCAACCTTGAGCCTATGTTAACATTTAATATCTTCATATCCCTTTACAAAGGGTCTAGTTAAGGTTTTTAGTGAAGTTATATTATAAGTGAGAGTAGCAAGACTTTTAGTTGTACTCTGCACAGTAGTCCAAGGACTAAAGAGAGTACAGGGTTTCAAAAGTAAGAAGTTTTTACAGAAGAACCACAGAAAGAGAAAACTTGCTGTTCTTGTCCTTTCTAGCCTTTATACTAGTCTCTAAGTGTTACAGGTGTTACTACCTAAGAAATGTTCAAGTAACTAGAGGTGACTAGTTGAGTTAGTGTCTATAAATATCCAAGTCCAAAGATTCTCCTTTAGTAAAGAGTTTATGAATAAACTATCAATGCCAATGCCATTGTCTGAGGTTTATCCAATGTTTTTCCTATGAGTCTAATGTCTTTGTTAAAGTTCAAGAATCTCTTGTGCTCACATGAAAGTTATAAATAGCTTTGATCACTGATTCCATAATGTCATCATCATCCATTAATTCTTGAATCAACCATTCATTGTCACTCCATGGTTGATAATCCCATTCTAAATCTATAACAAAAGATTCTTACTTTAAGCAGTCTCCTAACTGCTACTCTTCTGTGTGTATAGATGACAATGTATCTTTAACACAAAGTTTATACGGAGAATGTAAGGGGACCCCTCACACATGACTCCAGAGCCCGTTGCCTCCCAACCTAATTTCATTGTGCAGCTCCTGGTTACCAAAGAATGGAATGCAAGGACATTTTAGTATATATATTGTAGATTATTCCCTCCAGGAGCCTCATCTAATTCTCTGAGGAATCTCCTGGAGTGCTCTGCTCTGGTCGCCCTCAC
>Ga0157361_1000609_pt1 | contig 13441 bp, 16 predicted proteins | sample AttlaeALBM2_FD_111481 | JGI IMG/M metagenome (GOLD analysis project Ga0157361, IMG submission 111481) | Fungus gardens microbial communities from leaf cutter ant in Ribeirão Preto, State of São Paulo, Brazil - Atta laevigata ALBM2 | ecosystem: Host-associated > Fungi > Mycelium > Unclassified ...
CCCCAGAGGCAAGACCCCTGCTCTCCTCAGCAGAAATTTGGTCATCCCAACTCATAGAATGTGTTCTCCCTTCAGGAGCAGAGGGAGAGGGAGCAGCAGGGAGCTGGAGAGGGGCAATTCTGTGAGAGAGTTTGCCTGTAATGATCCTAGAGGCAGTAGGTATCCTGGGACCAGGACTGACCTCCTCCTCTTCACTTTCCTCCTCCTCAGAGGAAGAAGAGGGCTCAGGAGATGCTTTCCTAGAGTTCTCAGCAGCTGAGACACTCCTGGAGGAGCGTCTAACAGTGCGACAAGCACGAGAGCGTCCTCTGGGATGAACGCGTTTACCAGCCCTAGAGCTGGCACAAGAAATAAGATTGAGTGAGTCTGGAGACTCACCAACACTAGTAGAGGTAGCCTGGGGGCCAGGGGGATGAGCATTGGTAGCATAAGATTTATTCTGATTATTCAATTTAACTATGGTAGTGATTAGAGGGAAAGAAGAGATGATTCTTTGTTCTTTTGTCAATCTTTTATAGCCATGCGACTTCATGCGCTCCTTGCGCTAGGGCTAAGGCTGCCTATAAGCCTTTTGATGCTGAAAGGGTACGCACAAAAGCCAGGGTGGAAATAGTCTGGAGATCAAGAGCGAGGAAGGTGAAACAACAGACGGACGCAGAGTAGAAAGCAGAGGTTTCAAGGAAGTTAGAGGATTTGGGTGAGTTGTGGGGGCTGAGGAAGGACATCTGGAGGATTGCGGTGGTGTTGGAGAAACTCGCTGGTATAGAGGGCGGCGACTCCGATGAGAAACACATTTCGTGGCCAGAGTCCGAGGGAGAGTTGACAGAGGTAAAGGGAAGTAAAGGAAAAGGAAAGCAGAGGGAAGAAAGGTTAGACAAAGAGGACAAGGAAAAAGAAACGGAAGTCGGGGAACAAGAAGAGGACGATGGGATGGAAGGTGTAGAAGAGAGAAATTGATTACTTGTATGTTATTTCATCATTGTCACTACTCACATTCATTTTCTACTCACAGAAAAAAGACAAATGAAATTCAATATAATCAAACAGAAGAACTACAAATTTCCGGTGCTGACAGAGTACGCAACTGGAGAAAATCTATTACAACTGCAAGGGAAACTACGGAGAAATACAAGTACCCAAGTTTCACAACGGAAACTGCCTTTGAAATACAGGTATTAGATGCAACAGAAACTGTGGAGCAGAATACAAGTAAGCAAATCAGCGCAAAGGAAACTGCACTCCGGAATGTGTACAAGTACTCAAGGATAAATTTTTTTTTTTTTTTTTTGAAGCGGAATGAATACGGAGGAACAGAGTCAAGGAAGTGGATTGAACGTATTTCAGGGTTGTAGTAGTCCCGGTTTGGAGGGATATCAAAGATGGAAGTCACTGAGTAATTCTTTTCTAGTTCTATTGCTGGTAACTATTCGGAGTCATTGTTGGTATCTTCATATTCCAGCCATATAACCTTGTAGAGCAGTTTGCATGCTCTCTGGCAGTCAATCTTGGAGTCAACTATTTTGAAGATCTTGTATTCTGGTTCTTGTCGATGATTACAGGTGCTGGTGGAGGCTTGGAACACTGCTGGAAGGTGTTAGGTGTGGCTGGTTCGAGCATGGAGACATGAAATACAGGATGAACGGCCCTCATGGTATCTGGAAGGCAGAGAGTGAACAATTGTGAACTGGGCTGAGCAATTATTTTATATGGTCCGAGGTACTTTTCGGAGAGTTTTTTTGATGGATGTGTTGTCTGGAAATATTGTGATTTGATGAATACTGATTTCCCGACTTGGAAGTCCAGTGGTTGTTGTCGACAAGAGTCAGCGGAGGGTTGGTATTGCACCTGTGCTTTAGCAATTTCCTCTTTGAGAGTGCCCTGTAGTTCGTCAAGGTCAACTATGAAGTTATGGGCATGAGAGGAAGCTATATCTTGTTCCGGGTATACCAAGAGGTTAGGGTGGTACCCTTTGTTGGCGAAGAATGGAGAGACACCAGTGGTGGCACTAGGAGCATTGTTGTACGCAAATTCAACCAGGGGCAGTAGTTCCAACCAGTTGTCCTATTGGTAATTGCAATATACGCAGAGATACTGTTCTAATGTCTGGTTGGTCTGCTCTGCTTGACTGTTTGCCTCCGGATGGTATCCACTGGTAAAGTGCAGCCTCATATCCAGGGCGGTACCTAGGGAGCGGAAGAAATGAGAGACAAACTCAGAGCCGCGGTCGGATGTAACATGAGACAGAACTCCGTGTTTTGAAAAGACATGGGTCACAAAAAGGCGTGCTAGCTCCACTGAAGTGATGGTGTCGTGAGTAGGAATGAATATGGCTTGTTTCAACAGTTGATCCACTATAACTAGGATAGTGTCGAAACTGGAGGAGGAAGGGAGTTTTTCAATGAAGTCCATAGAAATTGAATTCCATAGACGTTCTGGGATAGGAAGTTGTTGGAGGGATCCGTATGGTCTGTGACACTGTGGTTTGGATCACATACAGATAACGCAAGACTTACAGAACTTTTGTACGTCGTCGTGGATATTCGGCCAGGTATAATATCTCTGGATGAGTTCCAGCGTCTTGTTCTGGCCCAAATGTCCTGCTAAAACATGGTCATAGTGATACTGGAGAACTCGGAGGTGTAAGTTCGTGTTATCCGGAATGTACATTCTGTTGTCAAATCTGAGGAACCCTGCGTTGTCTTTTGATAAACATCCTTCTGGATGGATTAGATGATTGGAGATGGAAGAGTCAGAGGGAAGTGTTGCTAGGATATTGGAGTGGAGTTGGTTTTGGTCCAATATTGTGGCTGCGCAAAGTGTTGGAATGGTGAGGATAGTTGCTCAGAGGGATGCTGCAATTTGTTTGTAAGTAAAGATTGGGTGGAAATTGTGAGGGTTCACTGAAGCATAGCCATTATCTTCCCCTTTTGGGTAGACATCCCATTGTCTTGTTAGAGTGTCCGGTTTGGTACCAAGACGTCCGGGACGGAAACAAATTACAAGGTTGAATTGAGAGAGGTACTCCAACCATCTTGCTTGTCAGCGCGTTAGAATCTTGGTTGTCGAAAAATACTCCAAGTTCTTGTGGTCCATAACAACGTTGATTGGTAAAGCGGACCCCTCTAAATAGTGTCGCCAAATTTTGAAGGCTTCATATATTGCAAGTAATTCTTTGTTGTGGACGTCGTAGTTGAGTTCTGGAGCAGAGAACGTCCTGGAGTGGAAGGCTATGGGGTGGATTTCATTATCTTTAGTTATAATGAAAAGAATAGCAGCAAGAGCATAGTCTGAGGCATCAGTTTCCATAACAAGTTGTGCGTCCGGAACCCAATCCGTAAGGATAGGAGCGGAGAAGAAGGCTTGTTTTAGGGTGTTGAATGCTTCTCTACATTTGTTATCAAAATTCCAAGGAGTGTCTTTTCTAGTAAGATGAGTGAGCGGAATGACTATGTCTGAATAGTTGAAAATGAAACATCTGTAGAAGTTGGCAAATCCTAAGAAGGACTAAATGTCCTTTACTTTCTTTGGTTCCGGCCACTCCTGAATTGTTTTCACTTTAGCGTCAGACATGGTCAAACCAGATGGAGATAGAACATAGCCTAGATACTTGACGGAATCTGAGTGGAACTCATATTTTTCTGCTTTCACGTACAATCCCACTTTTCAGAGTTTTTTTAGTACCTCTTTGACATGGCTCCGGTGTTGCATGATATCATCGGAGTAGATCAGGATGTCGTCCAAGTAGACTACTACGCACACATCCAGAAGATCAGAGAACAAGTCGTTCATGAATTGTTAGAAGGCAGCTGGAGTGTTAGTTAGTCTGAACGGCATTACTGACCATTTGAAGGCACCATAGCAAGTCTGGAAGGTGGTTTTCCATTCGTCTCCTTTGGCAATGTGGACCAAATGGTACACGTGTCGGAGGTTGATCTTGGTGTAAATACGAGCTTTGCAGAGGGAATCTAAGAGGTTGGAGATAAGGGGAAGTGGATATTGATCCTTTTTCATGATCTTGTTGAGTCCGCGGAAATCTACACAGAGCCGGAGAGAACCATCTTTTTTTTTTATGAACAGGACTGGAGCTCCATGAGGTGAAGACATTGAGCGAATGAATTTATTAGTGAGGTTTTTGTTGATGAACTCCTTCAACACTTCCTGTTCAAATTTGGATAACGAATAGATGGTTCCTACTGTTATTACAAAGTCTTGATGACTTAGGGACCACTCGAGGTGAGTGTTTAGGAAGAACTCAATGAAGTTCTCCGTTGGATTTGGCTACCTATTTATACTACTTTACAAGTGGCTGTGTCCCTATTATCACACAGTCATATGTCCTTCCAGAACATTCTATGATCACATGACCTTGTTACATAATATGATTACCTAATCTCCCATGCTATTTATATCTTGACCCCATTATAGGACTTGATGTTAGAAATCAAATATTTGAATGCATGGGAAACTCTTTCCTTTCTGGGGCTCTCATAACATGACCCTCTCTTCAAGATTCCTCGTCCTGAGGAATTCTTCCATCGACTCCAATTCTCATCCCATCTCTTCTCTCTCTCTCTCTCTCGTATCTCTTTTTGCCCCACCCATATAGTAACCTTGCCATAAACTCCTTAGGTAACTCTCGGCTAAATTCCTTCTCTTCTTTTTCCAGCTTCTGTTACCTAAGTTCTTCTGCCTCTTCCCCGTACTCCTTCTCAAATTCTTCTACCAGCTCTTTTACGTTTCCTAAATTCTTCCTATTCTTCCACATGTCCCCCCCTTCCACTGTATACCCCTTCCATCGCACCAAGAACTTCTCTTTTCCCTGCACTATTCTTTTGTTCAAGATTTTTTCCACCTTAAATTCTTCCTCCTTCTTGATAATGACCAGTTTCAGTGGTGTCTTCTTTTGCCCCTCTACCTGTGGTTTGTATAGTCGTATTCTACTTACATTTACTACAGAGTGTATTTTAATTGATTTAGGCAATTCCAACTCTATTGCCTTACTGGAGATGATTCCCTTAATCTTATAGGGGCCTACAAAGCACTTTGTCAACTTCTCCAATCGTCTCCCCTTCATTTGCCATTTCAAGTCCTTCATACTTAGCAGTACCAAGTCCCCTACTCTGTATTCTTCACCCTTCCCTTGTTTCTTATCCACAAACTTCCTCATTTCCTTCTGTGCATTCCCTAGTACTGCTTTTGCCTCCTTCTGAATTTTTTCTACAAACTTCCCTGCTGCTTCGTACTTTCCCTTCCTTCTTCTCTCAAATCCCATCCTTGGGTCTTGGCCATAGTTTACTTTGAATGGTGATACTTTTGTTGCCGCGTGAATTTTGTTGTTGTATGCAAATTCTGCCGTTCCTAACCAATCTGGCCACTGTTCTTGCCTGTGGTCAATAAAAATCCTTAGGTACTACTCTAACTCCTGGTTCACTCTTTCTGTCTACCCATCTGTTTGTGGGTGATAAGCCATCAAAAGTTTCGTTTGAATCCCCAGCAAGTTATTCAACACCTTCATTATTCCTGCTGCAAACTGCACCTCTCTGTCTGATACAATACTTTCTGGAAGCCTGTGCAACTTCCATACCTGATCCCGAAACAGCTTTGCAAGTCCCTCCACTGATATTTTTTCCGTAGTTGCTATGAAATGCGTCATTTTACTAAACCTGTCACATACTACTAAAATCGCATTGTATTCCTGAGCTAATAGTAATTTTGTGATGAAGTCTGCTGAAATGTAACTCCATGGTTTCTCTGGGATTGCGTTAGGCATCAGTTTTTCTGCTGGTGCTTCGCTTCGGTTCTTGTACCTTTGACAAGCATTACATCTATCCACATATCTCCCCACTTCTTTTGTCACTTCTGGCCACCAATAATTTCTGGTAACCAGCTCTGTTGTCTTCCACCTTCCTCTATGCCCTCCTACTGGGGTGTCATGGTGCAACCATATTATTTCCTCTCTAAGTTCCCCTCCAGCACGTATATTCTTCCCTTCTTCAGTACTACACTGTTCTCTATTTCCTATTCTTTGTCCCTTAGTGTTTTTACTTCTACTTTCTTTAACTCTTTCACCACCTTTACCACCTTTTTGTCCCCTTCTTGTGCCTTTTTTATCCTCTCCCTCAGATTTCCTTCTTCTACTATTGTTTCTACTCCTCTAACCCATTCAGGTTTTATTAACGTCCAATCCTCGTTATCTCTTTCTACCCCTTCTTGCCAATCCGGTCTTCTACTTAGTCCATCTGCTTTCCCCATACTCTTTCCTAGAACATGCTTCAAGGTGAAGTTAAATCACGAGAGGTACAAGGCCCATTGCGCTTGTCTTCGATTTAACTTTTGACTTGTCATAAAGTATTGGAGGTTCTTATGATCCGTCCAAATTTCAAATTCCAGTTTTGCTCCTTCTAAATAGTGTCTCCATGCTTCGAGACACCTGATGACTGCCAACATCTCTTTGTTGTGGATTTCATAATTATGCTCTGTAGCATTTAATGATTTAGAGATGAAAGCCACTGGCCTCCACTTTCCATCTTCACATTTTATCAACAACACCCCTCCTGTTGCGTAGTCCGAGGCATCTGCCTCCACTCTCATTTCTCCATCTATGTCTGGTATTGCTAAAACAGGTTCCGTCGTGAACACTTTTTTTAGTTTCCCAAATGCTTCTTCTTGTTCCTTTTCCCACTTCCACTTCTGCTCCTTTCTGACCAGCACATGTAGTGGTGCCGCTATCTTAGCAAAGTCTTTTATAAACCTTCTGTAATAGTTGGCTAGGCCCAAGAACTTTTGCACCTCTTTAACGTTTCTAGGTGCCGGCCAGTTTAGCACTCCCTCTACCTTTTTTTTCTGCATTTCTACTCCTCTTGGCCCAATTACTACTCCCAGGAATTCCACCTCTCTTACTTTTCACTTGCAATTTCTCTGGTTTCACAAACAGATCATTTTCTTCCAACCTTTTCAACACTTCCTCCACCAACTCATCATGCTCTTCCTCTGAATCTGTTGCTACTAGAATGTCATTGATGAAGGTCGCTGTATCTCCCTGATTTATAAGGTCCTGGAAGAAGTCATTCATCATCGTCTGGAAAGTAGCAGGGGAGTTTGTTAACCCGAAATACATTACTGTAGGTTTGTATGCTCCAATATGTGTAGTAAACGCTGCTTTCCATTCATCTCCCTCCTTGATTCTGACATTGTTGTAACCCCATCTTAGATCCAACTTTGTAAACATCTTCCTCTTCTCTACTCTATCCAGTATATCTGTAATAAGTAGTAATGGGTATCCGTTTTTTACTGTCCACTAGTTTATATGACAATAATCTTGCACTATCCTCCTTTTACCGTCTTTTTTTGCCACGAAGTGTACTGGTGATGTTTGTGGTAACTTGGAGGGCCGAATATACCCTTTCCACAGTTGATCTTCTACAAATACTTGTACTTTCTCCCTTTCTTCTCTTGACAATGAATATACCTTTCCCTTCTTCAGTGTAAACTCTTCTTTCAACTCTATCGCATGATTCTAGACCTTTTGCACTGGCATTCTTTCTGATTCCTTTTTTCCAAAGACCTTTTTTCACTTCCAAAACCTTTGGGGCACTAACTTCCTCAGTGTCTCTTTGTCCTTATCTTTCTCTATCTTTTTAACCTCCTTTTTCTTCCTTTCCTGCTTTCTTTTCCTGCATATGGGTGGACATCTTGTCATTTTTACCTCCCCCTTTTCCCAATCTATCTCCGGGTTGTGGGCTGCAAGCCACGGCATCCCCAGTATGACCTCTGTCTTCCCTAGGTTATATACGTCCATTTTGACTCTTTCTACATGTCCTTTGAAAAACATGTTGCACTCAACTTGGTGCGTTATTACTTCCCCTACATTTACTGTTCCATCCACATTTTTGACTAGTAAAGAGTTCTTTATCCTTTCTATTTTGAAACCCTTTTCTCTTGCAAAGGTCATATCCATGAATAGACTTGTTGCTCCGCTATCTAACAGAGCTTTCACTGCTACCCCTTCATGGTTTTCTAGCTTTTCCAGTCCCACTTTCATCTATACTTCTCTTAGCGGTCGTAGCGAGCGCCGTATATCTCTTGTTCTCTTAGTAGTATTGGAAAAATTAATTTTATTGCCCAATTTTTCTGGGTGCAATACACTGTACACATTGTTGGAGGCCAGTCAAGAGCTCACTATTCTCCATTTTCTTTTGCCAACTCTTGTGGCATTTCTGCTATTCTTACTTTATTTCTATCCCAACAGTTCCGGGCCATGTGGCCAAACTTCCTGCAATGATAACACTTCCTGTTCCCTTCTATTCCTCTATCGATATCCATCGTGTTTGGGTCTCTCCGTGAACTTGTCTGATATCCCCCTCTGTTGAACATATTTCCCCCCCTTGTATCCTCCTCTATTATCCCCCCACCTCTGCGTTATCTGTCCTCCTCTGCCTCCATATGACCTTCCCCCTTGGCTGCACATTTCCTCCTGGATGCGCCATGTTCCTCCCCAACATCTTCTCCTCTGCTCTGCTCTGCCTCTGATTCCTGTCTAATCTGACTGCTCTCTCTTGCCACTCTCCTATGGTGGTCAGCGGTTCTTTTGCTTCAGCTAGTTTCCTCCTGATTGCCCTATTTAGTCCCCTCTTGAACTCCTCGATGAGGGGTTTTTCCTCATAGCCACTCCCCCTGGCGACCTTTTTGAACTCCTGCACATATTCATCACAGGTCCTCCCCGCCTGTTCTATCGCCCTCAACTGTTCTATCTTCCTCTTTTCTTCCGATGTCTCCCCAAAGTCATTTCTTATCTTAGTGAATAGCTTCTCCACTGTATCCATCTCTGACTCTCTCTTGGCCAGCTCATCTAACAAATTATCCTTTCACGCTTCTGCTACCCCTCCCTGCACATATGACAATACCCAGGCCACCTGGGTTGTCACTGCCTCATCCATCATCTTCATTCTAATATAGAGGTGAGCTGCATTGATAAACGCGCTTACCTTCTCCATTTTCCCACTAAACACTTGAGGTTTTGTGACCTCTACTCAGTTTCCCTGCTGTTGGAGGAGCATAGTATTTACCTACTGTTGCAGGGTGGCGATCATGGCGAGGAGTTGCTCCTCTCTTGTGGGTGGTGGTTGTTGGCAAGAGGCAGGCGCCGGAGACATTTCCCCTTGTTGTTGTTGGTGCAACATATCGGGTGGTGGTGGTGGTAATAGTAATGGTGATGGTGATAAGGATTTGTATTCTGATGAGGTGTCGGATGGTTCTTGATCCAGGGTGATCCTTCAAGGCTGCGTCTAACAGTGAGTGCAATCTTCTCCTGTCTAGACTCCTACTGCCTTACTGACTACTGCCCTAATCAAAAAGTATACAATTGCCCCTAAGAAGGGAACCTCTACTCTAAGCAGCCTTTTAAGAAGTAACCGCCGCTCTCCTGCGTGTACCCGTCACAATAGACAACAGCATGGAGCTTATACAGAGAAAGATGTAACTAGCAGGTCCAATTAACAGGTCAAGACTTGAGCAAAACACCTGGACTTGGTGTTCAGTCTCCTCCCTCAGCCCCTAACTGACTGAGAAGTCCTCTTTACAGCTAGGGCCTGCTATCCAAGAGGCTTGTGAGCACTGTGCCCACTGGCGAGGAAGATGAGAGAGTAAGTAGTGAGGGGGTATTTACTTGTGGTGCTGGTATTAAGCCAACTGTGCATAGAATGAATATGAGCAGGGATCGAGGTGATTGGTGCTCGAGAGTGGTATCAAGTTCTTTTGTTATCACAAAGTCTTGATGACTTAGGGACCACTTGAGGTGAGTGTTTAGAAAGAACTTGATGGAGTTCTCCATTGGATTTAGCTACCTACTTATACTACTTTACAAGTGGCTGTGTCCCTATTATTACACAGTCACATGTCCTTCCAGAACATTCTATGATCATATGACCTTGTCATATAATATGATTACCTAATCTCCCATGCTATTTATATCTTGACCCATTATAGGACTTGATGTTAGAGATCAAATATTTGAATGCGTGGGAAACTCTTTTCTCTCTGGGGCTCTCATAACACCTACCAGAGGATGGGAGTCTTTTTCCAGGTCAATTCGGAGGTCATAAGGATGGTGGGGAGCAAGTGTTTCTGCTTTGGACTTGCTAAAGACATCAGTGTACTTGTGGTATTCCTCTGGAATGGTGGAGAGGTCGATTTTCTCGGAGATAGTAGTAGATTTGGCCTGTATTGTAGAACAGAATTGGAGGGAAAATGTTTTTGAGCCTGAGAGATGCGAGGCCCGGAGTAGAGCTGGCACACTGATAATTGCAATATAAGATCACTTGGAGTTAGATGGAAGTGTCTCAGATGGGGTGAACTGCAGAGGGTTTTCTGCTGGAGAGAACGGAGGTTTTACCAAGGTTTCAACAGAAGGAATAGAAGCCGGATTTTAGAGTACAGATGGTGGTCGAAAGGATATTGACCCAGAAACCCAGTCAATCAACAGATTGTAGCGGGTGAGCCAAGAGTGACCTAATACCAGCAAACAACAAGAATCAAGCAGAGTGACATAGAAGTCAAGAGTCATGCATTCATCGGAAGGGAATTTTACAGGCAACTATACTACCTCAGAGATAATATTATTTGAGGTTCCATCAAATAAGCGCAGTTCCACAGGAGGAGTAGGAGTAGTCGGCAGAGAATGTCCACAAGCAAAAGTAGAGTCCAAGAAACAGTGCGTAGATCCAGAGTCTACCAGCATTCGGATGGGTATAGGCTGGAGATGGTCCAAAGCAAACACTAGAGGAGAGGTGAGGGGTATACAGAGAGAATTCGGATCAGAAAGAGCGGACACGTTGAGACGCATTGGACTCGTAGTTGCACAAACAAGTTCAACATGACTTCCAGTTTGTGCTGAGTCTTGGGAGCTGCGCTCTAGTTTTCCAAGGGATTCTCAGAGGGTGGGGCTTCTTGTTCCTCCAGAGTAGTTAGCCATGCCCTTACTGGTTGTTTCCTAGGGCATCCGTCTATCTTGTGGTCCTTTGATCCACAGTATAGGTAGAAGTTATTGTCGATACAACATTTGCGCTCATTACTGTTTAATTTACCGTCTTTGCCTAATTTGTCAGAGAGGTCGACATGTGGAGTGGACGGAAATGGCGATTTAGCGATGGAAGATGATGTTCTGGGGGGTTTTAGAGAGCTCCAAGAGGGTGCGGTCTGTGGTAGAGTTGTGGATGATTGGAGGCGAGACAGAACAGAGTTTTGTGAGGAGACAGAGTACTGAACCATTTTCCCTTGTTTTTGATTATGGCTGTCTGCTGTGTCCCTCTCTGTGTTCCAGAGACGATCTCGTTCGCAATTTCGTTCGCAATAATAATTGTCAAAAGTGATTGCCAGTTGATACATAGCCTGGAAAGAATTGGGTTTGCCCTGTTCCCAGTTTGCTATCAGATCCTGGAGGCGATTTGGCAACCCCTGGTAGAAACGATGGTATAGGACTGAATCACCCCAGTTCAACTGTGCTGTGTACCATATGAATTCCACGTTATAAGTGGCAATTTTATCTCCTGGCTTCATACAGAGGTTGTCGATGAAGTTGGCGGCATCCCCTACTGGGTCCAAGAGTCTGAAATGGACCTGGAGTTTGTCCACAAAGAGGTGCCAGGTAGAGAGCCAGGGTTGCGTATAGCTGAGGTCTTCCTGTTGTAATGCGACTTTGAACCAATCTTGCACTACACCGGAGAGATAGGTCATCGCAAAATTAAATTTCTCTTCATTGGTGGAAAATTGCGAAGGGTTGGCACAGAAAAAGAGTTAGAATTGGAATAGAAAATGGTTGAGTATGTGAGGGTCAGAGCTGTCAAAGGTGTCCGGAATGTGGGCCTTTGATTGGTGAGGCTTTGGTGCTGATCCTCTGTTAAGGTTTTCCAATAGTTGTTGGAGAGCCTCAGCTAGCTAATTGTTAACAGGGTTACAATTAGCAACAACAGATGGAGTTTGGAATACTGGAGTAGGAACAGGAATAGGAGCGTCAACCCAGTCTGGGTTGTTGTCGATATGAGGGACAGTGGAGGGATCCACATCGTGGAATTCTGAAGGTTCTACCGGAAGTAGAGATGAGCGGAGGCGCACTGGAGTGCAAGGTGTCCCTGATTGAAGGCATCTAGACCTTTTTGGGAGGTCTGAAGTAAAACGACCGATGGTTTGGTCAGCAAGAGGAATAGAGTTACTCCCAGAAGAGGGAGCTGCAGACTGGTGAGACATCAGAATTAAAACATGACAGGAACCGGTGTGAGTCTGTAAATTCTGTTAAGGACAGAATTCCGGAGGATGGAGGTACAGAATGATAGACAGAAACTACACTCCAGAATGGAGTAATGTACTATGTCGGAGAGAAGTGTTACTTAGCGATAGTATAAAGAAGGCTCTGGTGGATGGACAAGGACGTTGGAGTGAAGAATGACTTGTTGAATGACTTTGGCTTCAACTTATGTATTGTGCCCTGGTCTCCAGTCGTGAGGTGGTTGCGTATTTTGGAGTGATAGAAGTCGTCAAGACAGAGTCCTAGAGAGGCAAGTGAAAAGAGCCGGAGTGGACAAGGAGAGATTAGGACCAGATGACGTTAATTTACAGACTAAGGAATTACACTGTAACTACTCGGTACTTATAGTAAGTGCAGAATAGGAGGAGAGTAGTCTACTATGCTATTCTACTATTATTAATTTTAGGAGAATTATTAAGAGAAAGAAATTACATAATTATCATATTTCTGGAATATGACACCCTGTGACCGCTCCAATAGGTACATTCGCAAACTCCAGTTCAACGCCCTTGACCGACTTTGTCATGAGGCCTCCTCTGATCCATCAACACTTGTAGTTGCCACTGATGCAAGTGTCATACCTCCCAGAAACATGCAGGCTGTTTCAGTTGCCCACTTTTGGAGACTAGAAGAACAGGTGTTATCATCTAAGGTACCTACAAGACGAGCTACAGCTCTAGATGCAGAGTTGTTTGCTATTCGACTTGGTGTTGTTAAGGCCACTTCCTTTGACATCAAGCACATTTTTATCATCACTGATTCTCTTGCTGCAGCTAGGAGAGCAGTTGATGCTTCTGTTCACCCAGGCCAGGCCCACTCCCTTGCCATTGTCCAAGCCCTTAGGGGTTTCTTTACCAATTGCCCTGATTGCTTCATTCACTTCTGGGACTGCCCAAACAAGGCTCAGTGGTCCCTTCACTTCTTGGCACATGAAGACGCTACCAGTACCAAGATCGCTGCTGGATACCATCCAGCTACTTTGCTTGATGCTCTTTGATCCAAGAGTACCGCTGCCTGTCTCTGTCATATTCCGGAAATATGATAATTATGTAATTTATTTCTCCTAATAATTCTCCTAGAATTAATAATAGTAGGATAGCGTAGTAGACTACTCTCCTCCTATTCCGCACGTACTATAAGTAC
>Ga0157361_1000610_pt1 | contig 13423 bp, 16 predicted proteins | sample AttlaeALBM2_FD_111481 | JGI IMG/M metagenome (GOLD analysis project Ga0157361, IMG submission 111481) | Fungus gardens microbial communities from leaf cutter ant in Ribeirão Preto, State of São Paulo, Brazil - Atta laevigata ALBM2 | ecosystem: Host-associated > Fungi > Mycelium > Unclassified ...
CCACAGTAGCAAAGTGTATAAGTAGGTAGAGAAATGAGCGAGGACTCCATCGAGTTCTCTTTGTCAATCGCTGAACAAAGAGCAGTTGGCTTTATTCCGGCTTGGAGTTTAGCTTTCTTACATTTATAGTTCTACATAATATCAAAATGGTTTTCTCAACCCAAATTAACTTAGTAGTATTAGGTAATAGTCTACTACTGATGTAGGTCTATTTCTTATGCACCTCATTTGCACTAGGTGAACCAAACAATGTCATACAAGTATCATTGCAATTTGACATCACCTAATTCTTTTTGTTTTTCAACTATATCTTTTTATCTATCTATTTAAAAAAAAGCAGGTTTTAACTCTAATATTATAAAGTTCTTTGACAGCTACTACTCACAACAATCAACAACATACATATAGAACAGTTTTTCCTCTTTATTATTTGATACCAATATTGGAGTAAGTCAAGGCTTAGCTCTTTCCTCTATTATTTCTACTATATACATAGCTCCAATCATAAAAACCTTTAAAAAAAGAATAAAAAACCTAAAAGAAAAAATTCCCACAGATATTTTATCTTTTGTTGATAGTGGCCTTTTAATTTCTTAAGAGAAGAGTTACAAACTTTCTTTATCTTTTCTTCTTTATAGTTCATATCCAAAATTCTCCTTAATTCTGGTTTGGTTATGAAAAATAGTAAATCTAAAGTGTTCCACTTCATGAGATCTCAACATTCTTCTAATTCTCCCATTGATCTCACATCAGTTGGTAGCCCCATTCTCATTCCCAAACTAATCTGGTACTATCTAGAAATTTTCTTTGATAGAAAACTCACTTTTTATTACTATATTCACTTTTATGCTATCAAATGCCTTTCTATTCTAAATGCTATAAAGCTTTTGGGCAACTTGTCATAGTGTCCTTTTTACCCAGAAAGAACTGCTATACAAAATGTATATACTCCCTATTGCATTATATAGGTTTCAACTCTAGTTTTTCAAGAAAGCTTTTACTTTCAAAAACATGTCTAAACTAAAAAAGATACAATGCAGAGCTACCCTTTGGATCATAGGGGTCTTTTACATATCACCATGTCATGAGTTGCCTCGACCATGACTAAGAAATATAACATGGACTAGAATTGAACCTTGGACTAGTAAGGACCTATAAAATAAATACAGACAAATAGTACAGAAATATATAAGTAGTATAACAGAATGAAATGAGAACTCTATTAAGTTTTTTTCTAACCCTAAAGAGCTCCTTGGTCTAAACCCTAGGCTAAGGTCTTAAGTTAGTTGCTGACAAAAGAACTCAATAACTACTACCAGAGCTTAGTTCACCTTGAACTTTGCTTACAAATCTCATTGATCATCTTATCAACTCTTGACTAATAATCATTGCAATTGTTAGTTATTTCCATATATAGCCAGGTCCTTGGCTTAAGGAGACTTTTTAGTCAGTTAGGGAATGAGGGAGGAAATTGTATACTAAGTTCAGGTATATAGCCAAGTTCTGACCTACTAATTGAATCTACTATAAGGGAATGCCTCTATTTCCACCCCTGAATGGCATGACAACACTTCGGAGCTACCTTAGCTTGCTTACTAGTAGTACTTAAACACACTAGTTTAGCTCCGATCCTACTAACCCTGACACTAAGGGATGTATATAATGTAGAGTATCCCTTCAGGAGCCTTATTCTAATCTCTGAGGATTCTCCTGGAGGTGAGTTATATCATAATTACAGATTATAATATATCTGAGGATTCTCCTGGAGTCTTGCACCCCAGTCGCCCTTACAGCAGATTAGGATCTCTAAGCGGAGCCTTGGACTATCCCAGTGGACAGCCACCCAATAGATCACCCTCCCCTGCTATACCCAACCCTCTGAAAATTCCACTCTCCAAATGTCGTTGCCCCCGGATATCTCTCAAGGCGTAGCCGATGTCTTAGAATACCTACAACATCATCTGCAGAAGCTCACAGAGAGGCAACATGCCTCCGAAAACAATATCAACACCACCCTAGCAGCCCTGACTGTGCAACTACAGCAGCTTACACAGCTAGTGGCTAATCTCTCCCTTCTGGCCATACTGAACTCACCTCTCCCGCCTATACTATCCCCTCCGGTGTCTCTATCCCCCGTTCCAACAGTATGATGAACACGCCCCAAGCTCTCCTGCCCTCTGGACTTCAACAGAGAACGTCACAATGGTTGCGCATTCTTCAATTCTTGTTCTCTCTATATATGCTTAGTCCCGGAGCAGTTCTAAGACGAACAGGAAAGGATTCTCTGGGCCCTCATGTTCTTCAAGGGAGGTTGTGCTGCTAAGTGGTCTGAAAATGTATTTCGTCAGGAAGAGGACACTGGCATTTTTCCCATCCAAACCTGGAGAGAATTTGAACAACAATTCCGGCTACACTTCTTCCCTGTCAACATGGAAGTAGACGCGATCAACACTCTGAAAGGAACCTCCTACCACCAAGGAAATCGGATGGTGGACAACTATCTGGATGAATTCCAAGCGTTGGTCTCCGATGTAGGCTACATGGATCCCCGGACACTGGTAGTAGAGTTCCGATGAGGTCTCCGGTTAGGTATCCAAAGCCAGATTGCCATCATGCCATACAGAAGACTAGCTGATACAGACCCCAATGCATGGTACACAGCAGCATGGAGGATCGACTAGGCACGTCTTGCAAATGAGGCCTTTCAGTCCGTATCGTGCTCTGCCCCCTCCGCACTGCTCAAGACTATCTCCACCTGACCCCCGCCCTTGTCCATCATGAGATTACCCCCTGTTCCACCCCTTCCGGTCGTTCCGAAGCCTCCGCCCGACCCCTGCCGTCTATGGGAGTCCCCATGGATGTAGATGCCACCAGGAAAACAAGGTCCTTACTTCTGCGAGGATGTTACTGATGCAGAGACGTGAACCATGTAGTCCAAGATTGTCCCCACTGCATGGATGTCCATCAACTCACCATGGAGCAATGGGAGGAGTTGATTGAAGACCTGTTGGCTTTGAAGGATGCAGTTCCAGTAGAAGAGTCTGGCACCCTGGAGGAAGAGGATTTTGCATAGCACGGCCAGCAATAAGTGTGCCCTGGTTGTCAGTAAATAAGTTCATTGTATTGACTATAGAGGACCCCAATACAATTAACAGTGAACTAGTAGACACACCACCTCCCACTTCCTTAATCTCTATTCTGCTCTGCAAACCCAAGTGGGAGAAGAAATTGCCCAAGCTCCTCTCAATCAGTGCCTTGGACGCATGAGGAACTTCCTTACTCCTGCCAGTGGAAATCAGAACTACAGACACAAGCAAGCTCCACTCCGTCAAGGCCCTTCTAGACTGCGGAGCAATCAGAAGCTTCATCAATAGAGATTTTGTCCGTTCAAAAGGAATGAACACTCGAACACTCTCGTGGAACATCTCAGTCTTCAATGTCAATGGCTCCCCTAACGAGGCAAGACAAATTACGGAGGTCGTAGATATAGTCCTTCATTACAAAACTTACTCCGAAAGGATGCTGCTGGCTGTCTCTGGACTTGGGAAGCAGAGTCTGATCTTAGGCTATGACTGGCTCAAGGACCACAACCCCAAGATTGACTGGGAAAAAGGAGAAGTCAAGATAACCTGTTGTCCCCTCCACTATGAAGGAGGACACGCCTTACAAAAGGAATGGACTCGCCAGAAGAGGACGGAACTCCAAGCCCTCCAATCTTGTCATGACAGACCCATACCCCTGCTCCAAGAAGAGTCAGAGTCTGAAGAAAAGCCTCCGCAAACACACCGCCCGAGTTAGGAGCTAGGAGACCGATTGTTCCTTACACATCTCCTCCCAGAGCCCGACCAAGTTGAACTCCGAGCCACAGCTACAACATCTCAGCACCTTGCAGATGGAGCCAGATGCAGTGTGGAAGCACAGGCAGCTGCCACTCCGTTACCTGCCTACGTCGCGGAGTTTCGATCTGTGTTTGCTAAGGAGGACTTCGACATACTACCAGAGCACCGTAAATGGGATCATGCAATCAAGCTAATCCCCGGAGCAGAGCCTAAGTCGTCGAAAGTCTACCCCCTGTCCCTGTTGGAACAAGCAGAGTTGGACGCCTTCCTAGAGGAAAACCTCCACACCGGACAAATCCGACCCTCTAAATCCCCTATTGCAGCCCTGGTGTTCTTCATTAAGAAGAAAAATGGTTTGCTCCGACTGGTCCAAGACTATCGTGTGCTGAATGCTGTAACCATCAAAAATCGATACCCTTTCTCTCTCATCTCTGAACTCGTCTCTCAACTCCGTGGAGCCAAGTACTTCACAAAACTTGACGTCCGTTGGGGCTTCAATAATGTACGCATCAAGCCCGGAGATGAGTGGAAGGCAGCTTTCTGCACCAACCATGGCCTGTTCGAACCACTCGTAATGTTCTTTGGAATGACCAATAGTCCCACTACTTTCCAGACCATGATGAATGACATCTTCTGAACCGTCATAACTGAAGGGATCATAGTAGTATACCTGGACAACATCTTGATCTTTACGAAGATGGAGGAGGAGCATGAACAAGCAGTCCAGAGAGTTCTGGAGATACTAGCAGAGCACAAGTTATTCCTTCGTCCAGAGAAATGTGAGTTCCACTGAAAGCAGATCGAATACCTTGGACTGGTTATCTCAGAGAACAAAGTTGCGATGGACCCTGTTAAAGTCGCTGGAGTCCGTGACTGGCCCACTCCGGAGAACCAGACTGACATGTAGGCTTTCATAGGCTTTGTTAATTTCTACCATCGCTTTATCTGGGATTTTTCAACCATAGCTAGACCCCTCTTCGACCTCACTCGTTCCGACAAAGCCTGGAGCTAGGATACTAAGGAAAGGGAAGCTTTTGAATGTCTCAAGATAGCAGTAACCACTACTCCAGTCTTGGTATCACCCCAAGACTCAGAACTCTTCCGCATCGAGGCTGACAGTTCAGACTTTGCTTCCGGAGCTGTCCTCTCTCAGCAACTACCCGGAGAAGAGAAATGGCACCTGGTGGCCTTCTACAGCAAGTCCCTATCTCTGGTAGAACGGAACTACGAGATCCACAACAAAGAGATGCTCGCTATCATCCGTACGCTGGAGGAGTGGAGGCACTTCTTGGAAGGAGCCCGGTACCCAGTAGAGATCTGGACGGACCACAAGAACTTGGAGTACTTCATGACGGCCAAGAAACTTAATCGTTGCCAAGCTCGCTGGTCTCTGTACTTAGCCCGATTTGACTTCAAGTTGATCCACCGCCCCAGACAATCCATAGGAAAGCCAGACATACTGTCACGGAGACCGGACCATGGCAAGGGAACCTCTGACAATGAAGACGTGGTTCTGCTGCAACCAGAGCTTCTCGCAATCCAAGTTCTCAAAGGAGTTCAGCTAGAAGGCCAGGAAAAAGACATCCTGAGAGAGATTCGTCAAGGGAACCAGAAAGGTGACCAGGAAGAGCCAGTGGCAAAGGCAGCAAGGGAATTTCGGCAAGCATCGAGTAAGACAGTCCGCTCCGCGGAGTGGTCAGAGGAAAAAGGAGTACTCCAGTTCAGAGGCAAGATCTATGTTCCTCAGAGCTCGGACTTACGCAGACGAGTGGTCTCACTGTGCCACAACACGAAAGTCGCTGGACACCCCGGATACTGGAAAACGCTGGAGTTGGTCTCTAGGAACTACTAGTGGCCTTAAATGTCAAGGTACATCGGATAATACGTCAGCACCTGTGACCTGTGCCTTAGGACAAAACTGATAAGGCAGGCTCTAGTAGGCGAATTGTACCCCCTCCGGATCCTGGACTTGCAATGGGACATGCTCAGTGTGGATTTCGTAGTGGAACTCCCCCTCTTTTCCGGACACAACACAGTGATGACAGTGGTAGATTTAGTATCAAAACGAGCGCACTTTATTCTGACGTACACAACCATGACAGCAGAGGGAGTAGCCAGGCTATTCCTACACCAAGTCTGGAAGCTCCACGGCCTTCCAAAATGCGTAGTCTCAGACTGTGGACCTCAATTCGTAGCTTGTTTTACTAGAGAGCTTTACCGCTTGCTAAGAATCAAACTAGCATCCTCCACAGCCTGGCACCTTTAAACCGACAGACAAACAGAGCATGTCAACCAGGAGTTAGACCAGTACCTATGGCTCTTTGTGAACAAACGGCAAGACGATTGGTACAATCTATTGCCTATGGTGGAGTTCCAACACAACAACCACATCTACTCCGCTACCCAACAGCCTCTGTTCCTGCTCGACACTAGACGACTTTCTCGCATGGGCTTCGAACCCCAACAAAACCCTTCCAGTCTGGAGACAGTCAATGAGTTCATGGAGAGGATGAGAACGGCGAACGAAGAAGCGAAGTCTGTGATTTGCAAGGCACAGGACAACATGAAAAGGTATTACGACCAATGCAAAACTCCGGCTCTGGTATTCAATCCTGGCGACAAAGTCTTCCTCGATGCATTGGATATCTGGACTACGCATCCTTCGTAGAAACTCTCGCATCGACGGCTTGGCCCCTTTGTAGTGGAGTGCCAGATCGGACCTATGGCCTACTGCCTAAAGCTGCCATACAGGATAAAGCAACTCCATCCAGTGTTTAACGTAGTAAAGCTCACTCCAGCTCCAGACGACCCGATTCCAGGATGAAAAACGGAAGACCACCCACTGCCCATAGTCATCAATGGAGAAGCAAAGTGGGAAGTAGAGGAGATACTTGACAGTTGTTGGCACTGGAGAAGGTTCCAGTACCTCATTAAATGGAAGGGATATGGCCGCGAATATAATTCCTGGGAGTTCGCCTCCGAAGTTTCCACACTAGCTCTCATAGCAGAGTTCTATTGCAAACACCCTGGAGCTCTGAGACACATCTGACGTATGGAGTTTGATAATATTTTTCATCTGAAGTCCATTGCTCCGAGATATAGCAATCTTGAAAAGGGGGTAAATGTAAGGGGACACCTCTATTTCCACCCCTGAACGGCATGACAATGCTTCGGAGCTACCTTAGCTTGCTTACTAGTGGTACTTAAACACACTAGTTTAGCTCTAATCCTGCTAACCCTGACACTAAGGGATGTATATAATGTAGAGTATCTCTCCAGGAGCCTCATCCTAATCTCTGAGGATTCTCCTGGAGGTGAGTTGTATCATAATTACAGATTGTAATATACCTGAGAATTCTCCTGGAGTCTTGCACCCCAGTCGCCCTTACATCTACTAGTTACACATTCATAGTATAAACCTTATACTACACTCTATTGTGAGTAGTATACACAGAGACGTGACAGTTACTTCTAGAAGGCCATCTAGAGTAGAAATTCTTCCTGCTGAGGTAATAGTGTAACCCTAGTATTAAGGTAGTAGTCAGTAGGGAAGTAGGCATTTGACTAGGTAAAAATCTTATATTCCAGTAGATGTAATAGTAAATAGCAAGACTTAATATTATCTCCATATCTTTGAGATATCGTTACAATGTCTCAACAACAATATCATAATATTATGAGTAGCTTGCTCAAAGAAAAGTGTGCTCTCGCTTCATTAAGGGCAAAGTTAGAAGGGAAGTGTGTGAGAGAATGTTGGAAGTGCAGAAGGTTTGGACATTAAGCCCAACACTATCATGATTTCTTTTTCTTTTATCTTGGACTTACTATATAGAAGGGAGCATGGGAAAGTGTTATGTCACAAGTGTCACAGTCACATGAACAGGAAGTCACAGCATCACATCACATGACATCACATAATAGGTCACATGATAGGCATGGGAAAGTAGTACACAAACTATGTAGTAGTTATATAAGTAGTATAAAAAATCTAATGGGAACTCTATTGAGTTCTCTTTGTCAAATACTGATAAAGAGCAGTTGGCTGTATTCTGGCTCAGGAGTTGGCTTGCTGACAAACACTGTAGAAAAGAGAAAAAAGAAAAGGAAAAACCAAAACCCCAAAATAAATTTAAAGTATTAGCAAGCAGAGTAATGAGATGTGAAGTAGAATTAAAAAGGCAAAAAATGAAATGAGAGGAATAAAAGATAGAGTGCTATAAGTATGGAGAAAAAGAGCACAAATGCAGAAAGTGCCCCCTATAGAAAAAGGCAAAGAGGAAAACAAGAGAAAAGAGAGTAGTGCATGTGGTAATCCTACAAAAGGCATAGCAAAGAGAGAAACCAGTATATTCCACTAGGAAAAAAGCACAGGAAACAAAAAGGAGGTTGAGGAGAATGGAAGAGGCAGAAGCAGTACATGTGGTTAGACCACGAGAAGCATAGTAAAAAAGGTAGAAGAGAAGTCTGGCATATATCTTATGACAAAAGGCATAGGAACACTACAGAGAAGATATTCCTAATGAGGCATACCTATTAGAGTTGGGGTAGTATATGAAGGAGATTATAGTGACATACATAGAATGCAAATAGTATAGAGAGAAGGGATGCCATATTGAAAGGGTATATACTGGAACAAACAAAATAATAATGTACTAGTTTCCAATTGTATGCTAAAGGTCTGAGAGAAGATAATCAAAGATGAAAGTTTATAAGTAAAAGTAGAATTATATGTAGCTCCAATAAAATATATGTTGGTTATTTTAAAATAAATGTAAGATCTCCCTAGATCATTATCGCATAGCCTTCCTAAGATATTAATCTTTACACATCATAACTAGACTCAACTGGAAAATACAATTAGTTGATTACTTATAGACTCTCCACACTCAGTTGCCCTCTTGTTTGCATCTCTAATACCAAATCTTATAGGTATGATGCAATCCAAGTATGTACCTAGCCAAGCTTTCCCAGTTTGTTGTCCTCTTCAAAGCTTGCCTGAGTTGCATTTGTTATTCCTCTTTAGATCAAGTTCTGGATATATTCATTGTTCTGCTCAAGATATCTCTCTGGTCCTAGTCTTCTTACTCTTAATAGGTCCACATTCATAATTCCAAAGACAGTGTAAATAGAGGTAGGAGTCAAGAGGTTTTTCTCCTATCCAACTGTACTCTAGATACTATATTAAAGTTATTACAAAGCCCTAAAACTTAAGGAATAAAATATAAAAAGAAAACTATTACTACTTTTAGAATTCTCTTGACTCCTTTCTATTCTAAGTCCTCTTAAAATCCTACTGATGATATATCCCTCTTTAAGTCCTTCCTATCAAAGATGACATGCCTTTATTGCCACTTCCTTCTAGAATATTCTTCTTTCTCTTTCTATCATTCTCTTAATGCTGCTTTGTAATTTGGACTTCCTTGATTACCTGTTAAACAGCTAGTAAGCCCCAATCAATATCTAGTATCTCCAAGTCATGTCCTAGAGGTCATTTATCTAAATATAATTGATCTGATGCTATTAATGCTTATGTACAAGCACAAAGTCTATTAGTCTAAGTTCATTGTCTAAGTAGTACTGATTCTAGAATACAAGTCTGCCATCTTTTTGAGTTAGTCCATTTAAAGATAGATCTAGAGTGTAGTCCCTTAGTAACTTTCTTAGTAACCTAATGCCAACTTATCCTATTTGCCTCTTAAGGTATTAGTACAAGCTCTAGGTTGATTATTACCTGCTCAATGTCTTTATCAAATAGTATTACATTTTGAGGATTATAGAAAGGGTTCTGGAGTGAATTCTAAATAAAAATCTGTTAATGTAAAGTATATCAAATGTTATCTTCCACAGAAAATTTGTTTGCAGCATAATACTGTTTCCTAGTTTATCTCTGGATTATGTGTTGTCAGCTATGGCATTCCCAGAATTACTTCTGTCTTTCCTAGATTATATACATCCATTCTTATCCTCTCTACATGGCCTTTGTAGTACACATTACACTCTACTTGGTGCATGATAGCCCCTCTACTATTATTTGTTCTGTTCATGTTTTTGACAGCTATTGGCCTCTCTAGTTTCTGTAGCTTAAACCCATGTTTTGCTGCTGTCCTTTTATCCATGAATATCCTTGTTATGCTACTGTTCAAGAGTGCTTTTATCATCATGCCTTCATATGTATCTATCTTTTCCATTCCAATATTCAACCACACTTCTCTTAGCATTTTGAAGGTTCTCCTGACCTCCTTTTGGCTACTCTCCTCTTTTGCTGTACTTTTTGACTCTCCTGGTTATACACTGCTTTGCTATGCTTTTTCCTCTATAGGATGCACTGCTTTTTTCTTCTTCCTGTGCTTTTCTCTTTACAGGGTATGCCAGCTCTCTCTGTTAGTGTGCCTTTTGTAGCTTCACTGTACATACTACCCTTTCCCTCTTTTCCTACAACAGACACTCTCTACACTTGTGCCCTCTCTCTCCACACTTGAAATATTTGACACCTACTACCTCTTGTCTCCTAGTTATTCTTTCTTCTATCCTATATTGCATTACTCTACTACTCAACACTTCATACTTATTTTGGGGAGTGACTCTTCCCTTCTCTTTCTTTTCTTTATTCCTGTAATTTTGGGCTAGGTACCTAAACCCTTTGTATTTCCTACATAGTTTTTCCCTTCTCCTCTCAAGTTCTTCTTTTAGTTTGGTGAGGGCACGTTTCTCTTTGAGCAAGCTGCTCATCAATAAATGGTATTGTTCTTAAGACATTGTGATAATGTCTTAGGGTAGGTACAGAGTTAATATTTTGATCTCACTAATTACAACTATGTTTATTGGGGTACAAGATCTTTATCCAACCAGACATCTACTTTTTTACTGGCTACTACTCTAGTAATATGGTTATATGATTATTCCATAGAGGAGATCTCTACTCTAAATGGCCTCTTAGGAGTAATTGTCAATCCTCTGCATATATTACTCACAATGGAGCATAGTACAAGATTTATACTAGAAAGCAATATAAGTAAACTACTAAACATCACTTGATTGCAAGGTCAGGTCTCAGTAGTAATACCTAAGCTTGGTACTACACTTCTATCCACTGTCTCTAACTGATAGTGAAGTCCTCTTAAGCCAAGGGCCTGGCTATATATGAAGGTAACTAACAATTGCGATGATTGTCAATCAAGAGTTAATAAGATAAGAGTAAGATAAGCAAGGTCTAAGATAGATAGTGCTTATGATGTGGAATCAAGTTCTAGTATTAGTGAGCTAACTCATGAGCCAGAATAAAGCCAACTGCTCTTTATCAGCATTTGACAAAGAGAACTCAACAGAGTTTCTATTAGATTTACTATACTATATATACAATTACTATTGTGGCTATGCTCTTTATCTCCTATGATCTCTATGTTACTTGTCAACTGACTTCTTTGCCACATACTGTGACTGTGACTTGTGACTCCAATGTGACATGACTGCTGTCACACTTTATGATTCTGTGACTGTCATGTGATATCTTCCCATGCTCTACCTTAGTAATACTTAGTAATAAAGAAGAGAAAATAAAAGAAAAATAAAAGAAAAATAAAATGATAACTTAGCTGTTTTGCTAAGTTATGATACCAGACTATGAATGTTACCTCCATTAAAGCCAAGCTCATAGTTATCTGTATAGACCTTATTCTAGTCATAGAAGATGACAATATTCACAATATTATTGTTCTCACTAACTCCATCTCTACAGTCAGCAAGGTCCTTGAATTCTATGTTAGTCCCTTTCAGAGTAGTATCATATTACTTACCTGTCACAAACTTCATTCAGCCATATCTCCATCAATTTCTCAATGATTCTCATGATCTCAATGGCTATGGAAAGCTCTCAAAAAAACCTTTTGATCAATGCCAGTTATATCTTAAGGCGATCAGTATTGGCTGAGATATTAAGCAGATCAACTGATAACTACTATGTTACCATTTATTAAATCGCTAATATCTCAGAAACCACCACAATCAATGCTTTGGTTCTAGGCTCAGCAAAAGCCTTCTTTATAACATTCAGAATAAGCCTAAAACAATCTCAAGGCAATTAATATTAGTGGAGATATGAAGGTCTCAATGTTTGTACATGGACTTTATTAATTACCCATAAATAGTCATCTGTCCTTTTCTTAGAACAAAGGACAGCCTCTATAAGGTTAAGTTATCACTATATTAAGCACAAAGGCACTACTATATGTAGAACAATAGGTAATAGCATGTGATGATCTGTTCTAGTGTACAGACTATTACAATTCTGTATATAAGGACTTCTTGTCTGAGAATTAGACCTCAGACTTAACAACATCTTTTGTCACCATCTAAACTTTGCTTCTAAGACCCTTTGAGCTCTAGAATCCATAATTGCAAATAAGTAAGTGACCATTTGTGATATCATCTCTAGGATAAAAGCTTTCCTTGGTAAAAACAAAAGGAATGCTATTTACTTTTGGTATTGTCTAGTAAAGCCAAGTGGCCCAGACACAAGTTAGTCAACGACCAAGTAAAAACAGCTAATAATGCACCAATTCTCCCCTATAGAAATTTCTTCTTATTCAGTAAAAAAAAGGAATATAATAATATTCTCAAAGAATAGTAATTATTATTCTTAGCCAGCTGAAAGAAAGGTCAGCTGTTCTTGGATTTTGAAGATGAAAATAAACATATCATTAAGCCTACTTATGCTAAAGGAGAATTATGGTTTTTCTCTATATAATTCACCAATTTTCTGTGTGCTCACTTTACCTGCATAACTATAGGTCACACTTCCATTAGTGAATACTACCAGAGATTCTTTCTAGACTTATTCCCCAATTGTCTCTATAGCCATGCCAATATACAAATCTATGAATACATTATAATGTAGTATAACCTACACAATCCATCAATGAGGCCATACAACATTGTTATCAAGTTTACTTTCTTGCAGACAATTCTATAGCCTTTGTCATGAGTTGGCAAAATAGCTAAGTCATTATTTATACTTCTTTTCTTTTCTTTTCTTTTCTTTGGACTTACTACATAAGGAAGAGTATAGGAAAGTATCACATGACCAAGGTCATGGATCATAGGTCACAAGTCATAGTCACAAAAAAGTGTGTGATGTCACATAATGACTGTAGGAAAGTAGTACACAGACCATATATAGTAGTTGTATAAGTAGTATATAGAAAATAATAGGAACTCTATTGAGTTCTTCTTGTCAACTCAGACTTGGGGTCGATTTAAGTTGCCTTGGCTAAAGTCTTACAGTTTTGCCAAGTTATAATATGTTTGTACATAGATATTAATTAATTACCCATAGTCATCTGCCTTTTCTTAGAACAAAGAACAGCCTCCATATAGTTAAGTTATTGTATTTTCAAGCACAAAGGCACTATCATATGTAGAACAATAGATAGTAGTATGTGATAGCCTGTTCCAGTATACAAACTATCACAATCCTATGTATAAGAACTCATAGTCTAAGGATTAGACCTCAGACTTAACAACTTCTTTTGTTACTGTCTAAACTTCATATTTTTGAACTCTTCAAGTATCAAAGCACCAATCACAAA
>Ga0157361_1000613_pt1 | contig 13394 bp, 11 predicted proteins | sample AttlaeALBM2_FD_111481 | JGI IMG/M metagenome (GOLD analysis project Ga0157361, IMG submission 111481) | Fungus gardens microbial communities from leaf cutter ant in Ribeirão Preto, State of São Paulo, Brazil - Atta laevigata ALBM2 | ecosystem: Host-associated > Fungi > Mycelium > Unclassified ...
GGATGAGGCTCCTGGAGGGATACTCTACATTATATACATCCCTTAGTGTCAGGGTTAGCATGATCAGAGCTAAACTAGTGTGTTTAAGTGTCACTAGTAAACAGGCTAAGATAGCTCCGGAGTAGTGTCATGGTGTTCAGGGGTGGAAATGGAGGTGTCCCCTTACAGTCTTCTGAAGTATGTAGTCTCAGACCGCAGACCTCAGTTTATCACTCGTTTCACCAGAGAGCTTTACTGCCTACTAGGAATAAAGTTGGCGTCTTCTACAGCCTAGCACTCCCAAACCAACGGACAAATGGAATGCATCAACCAAGAATTGGACCAGTATCTCTGGCTATTTGTAAACGAGCGGCAAGACGATTGGTACAACCTCTTACCCATGGCAGAGTTCCAACACAACAATCACGTTCACTTCGCTATCCAATAGTCTCTGTTCCTGCTCAACACTGGACGCATTTCTCGCATGGGCTTCGAACCCCAACAAAACTACTCTGATCTAGAGACGGTCAATAAGTTTATGGAACAGATGAGAATGGCAATCAAAGAAGCGAAATCTGCAATCTACAAGGCATAGGACGACATGAAAAGATACTATGACTGTTGAAGAACTCTGGCTCTGGTGTTTAAACCTGGCAACAAAGTCTTCCTTGACGCATCGAATATCTGCACTACACGCCCCTCACAGAAACTCTTGCACTGACAGCTTGGTCCCTTTGTAGTAGAACGGCAGATCGGACCTATGGCCTATTACTTAAGGCTGCTATACTGAATGAAGCAACTCCATCCAGTGTTCAACATAGTGAAGCTTACTCCGGCCCCGGATGACCTGATTACAGAATGCAAAACGAAGGACCATCCACTGCCTATAGTCATCGACGGAGAAGTGGAGTGGGAAGTAGAAAAAATACTCGACAGTTGTTGGCACCAGAGAAGATTCCAGTACCTCATTAAGTGAAAGGGATACGGCCACGAACACAATTCCTGGGAGTCTGCTTCCAAAGTTTCCGCACCAGAACTCACAGCAGAGTTCCATTGCAAACACTCCAGAACTCACAGCAGAATTCTATTGCAAACACTCCAGAGCTCCGAGATACGTCCAACGTACAGAGTTCGACAACATTTTTCATTTTGAGTCTATTGCTCCAAGACGTAGCAATTGTTAGGGGCTGAAGGCACTCAGAGGCATCTTAACCCTAAGCTAAGGTAAATATCCCAGAAGCTAAGGTAATATTCAAGTGAAGCTAGATCTAACTACACAAGCAGTCTTATATACTAAAACTGATAGTCCGTGCACACTAGTCACATGAACACTAACTAATAATACTACTGTTCTATTTATAGATCAACAGGCACATCAAGGCGGACATAGGAGAGAGGGGAAGGAGAGTATGGGAGAGCATCTCATGAATACTTATAATAGCCCCTTAGATGGGAGCTATACTCACGATCTAGGCTGTTCCATAGGGTATCCCCTTACAGCAATCTTAAAGGGGTAGAAATGGAGGTGTTCCCTTACAGTTGCTCTGGAGTATCGTTATATAGTTCAGGGGTAGAAATAGAGCTGTTCCCTTACAGGTTACAACACTCAAGTAAAGACTTGAGGACAAGATAAGAGTAGAGGAAGAAAGGGAATGATACAATTGGTAAAGCATAAGGAATATAGGAGAGTATCTATTGTATATATATCTATGTACTATGTGTTAAGAATAAGGAGAAAACAAAGCAGACATAAGGTCTGCTAAGTAAAGTACATGTTCTAACAATGAGATGCTGACTGAGCTATTGTATAGCTAAAAAGATGTTAATGAAAGAAGCAGTCTATGTGTTGAACACCTGGAAGTAATGAGGCCAATTGTTACACTATGTCCCCAGAAATCTTCTCAATTATTTGTTTATTCATTTTCAGTCTTTTCTAGCTACAAGTACTCTACTATGTTGGAGTTTCTATATTCTACAGTAAATATGTGCATACCTACAATCTGATATTTAGGTAGCTACTCTGTACCCTTGAGATTTAGTCTTTGTCTCTGGATCTCAGGTATGCATTTTATTTCTTTATTATCTTAATATACTCAGTTTTTATCTTTGAATCTCAGTTCCAGCTGCATAGCATCTTGAGCAACATACTGTACAATATATATATTCTTCTCAAGGTTAATAGGTAGGTATTTTATATATAAAGATTGATATACTAGTATCTACCTAGTAAAAGAGCAATTTGGAGCCTATGCATCACTAAAGGAATAGCAAGAATATAAGAGTGATAAGCAGAGCTCTTTAGATAGAGTAGTAAAATGTTATGTAAACAGAGTAGATAACAAAAAGAAATATGAATTTTAACAGAAAATACTCTATTATAACATCATCTATTTACTTTATTTCTCATTGCCCTTTAGGACAGCATGTTTGTACATTTAAGAGCACCATCTGGGAGCTCAACTAATGGCTAGAGGGAATCTACCCTCAAAAAGAATTCCAATGAGCACTATTCATGTGCACTAGACTATCAATGAAACATTAGCTAGGCAAAATGTAGAGAAAACTTAGCTTACTACTTGATTTAACTATAACTCTGCACATAATAACAGTTTTGGCCTTATTTACCAGCAGTTTCCTCAGTACTATATTTGAAACACCAAAGCTATACCATAGCATCCAAGACTAATAGAATATAAGCTCAGACATTATGTAGATAACTGAGATATATCACAAATAGCCACTTACTGATTGGTGATTGGTGAATTTGATATTCAAAAGGCTCAAAAAGTAAAGTTGGACAAGTAGCAAGAGATGTTGTTAAGTCTGAGGTTTAATTCTTAGACAGAAAGTCCTTATATACAGAATTGTAATGGTCTGTGCACTAGAACAGATTATCACATGCCACTATCTATTGTTCTACATATGGTAGTGCCTTTGTACTGGAAATAGCAATAACTTAACCATATAGAGACTGTCCTTTGTTTTAAGAAAAGGCAAATGATTATTTATGAGTAACTGATCAAGTCCATATGCAAACATTGAGGATTTCATATCTCCACTAATATGTTGTTCTAGACTTATTTTGAGCATCATAAAAAGGGCTTTTTTGATGTCTAGAAACAAAGCATCAATTGTGGCTGTTTCAGCAATTTAATAAATGGTACCATGGTGGTTACATACTGATTTGCCTAATATCTTGGCTGATATTGATTGTCTTAAGACATGACTAAGATTAATTAAAAGGTTTTTTGAAGGACTTTTGAGAGCTGTTAAGTTTGTGGGAATTGTCAAAGAATTAGTAGAGATAGATCTAAATAAAGTTTGTGAAATAGAATATGAACTATATACATTGGTAAGCTACAGTTTTATTATAGATAGTAATAGAGATATCTCATCTCAGACATTACAGTATCTTATAAACAACTGAGAGAAGAATAAGAATAGTATTGTTCTTAAATAAAGTGATTAAATAATAAAGGGTATTCTATCAGTGAATAGAAAGAAATTTATCTTTTTAAGTACTATACCAGTCTTGCCATAATGTACACAGCAAATACAACTATTCTTTCTAATACTTCCTCTAAACTAATGCATTCATGTTGTATTTTGTCAATTTTCCTAATAGTCTATCTTATGAAATAGTAATTTTATTAAGATATTGGCAATATTCTCAGCTGATAGCACATATTTGAATATTATTTCTCCTGATTTTGTATACTCCTTCACAAAATGATATTACACATTTATGTGTTCTTTCATGATTTTTGTGGTTAATGCTATTTGTTTGCACTAAGCCTGTTGAGATAACCTAACATCTCTAAGTATGTTTTGGTTGATCCATATGTCCAAAAATAGTTTAGCTTCCCCAAGATCTTTTATTTTATAACTTAAACCAAGTTTTGCCTTTGCTAGATGTTTACCTGTTGGATTTGGATCTCATGCAAGCCTGCGTGGTGCATGTAATTCTTTATTGTTTCACATTCTATTGTTCTAGATAGGCTATTTAAGTAAAATAAGTAGTTTGTACTCATTATCTATTTTCACCCTCTGTCATAGTTTCCTTGTGACCCACAGCCACAACAGTCCTGTAAGAGAACATCATCTGCTTAGTCATGCTATTTGCAACCATTTTCCATTCTTTGTACTTATTTACTAAGATCCCTAGCTATAAGCTAGTACATTGTTGTTAATACTCCAGTTTTGTCCTTCATCTAGTAGACTCATCTAGAATCCAGTTGAATTGTCGTCATTGTCTTCAACCCCAGTCTACTACATTTAAGAAGGGCAATTGATAGAGGTTGGTCTAGCTAGTTAGCTGAGACTAAGCCCAGTCACTCCAGAGTCCCTACTTAACAGTAGGACAAAACTACTTAAATCCTCTACATATTCTGAAACCTCTTTCCCATCATGTTCCAAGCTCCTGAACTAGACTCTCAGTTGGACTTTTGCATAAAACATGATGGACTCTGCCCAGGACCACTCAGAGAATCCACTACCACACCAATCAAACAACCTTTCACTACCTTGCAGACCAGGAGTCAGTACCTTATCTCTCTAGAACTGGTAGAAGAATTAGGAGAGAAGGTAGCTGGAAACAATGTCAGTGACCCCTTAGAACCTTCAACTGGACCCTCCCAAACTGTAAGGTCACTTAACTCTGAGCCAGAATTAAGCCAACTGCTCTTTGTTTAGTGTTTGACAAAGAGAACTCAATAGAGTTCCTACTGGATTCTGTATACTATGTATACATAAAATCTAACCCTAACCTGATCCCAGTGTCCCATGCTTCCTTATGAGTCATTTTCCTCTTGCATGTTCATTGATAAGAAAATAAATGAAAAAAAAAGAAATATTAAATAATGACTTAGCTGTTTTGCCAAGTCATAACATAAACTACTAGAGAATGAGCACCAAGTTCACTCAGACTCAGGGAGATATCAAACTGTGAATTACAGACCACTATACTAGCATTAGCTAGGCAAACAAGTAACCACCCATAGAAGAAACTTTGAGTAATTAAAGAACATAACCCATTTAGCAGAGGGGGTCTGGAGGAATTGCACACATTCATGTTTCAGTATCAAATCTATTTCCACGCTTGTGAAGGAGAATTTGTGGATGATGCAAACAAGGTCTTCTTTACTATATTTTACCTCTAGGGCATTACCTTGGACTATTTTGAACCCTTTATTAATGAACCAGACCTATACCACAATCTGGATTTCTTGGAGGATTGGTCAGCCTTTGTACAGAAGCTGTCCAATATTTTCAGGTCTTAATTACCTGAAAATGACAATGAGGATGCAATAGTAGCTATCTCTTTCCCTAATGACAGCAAGGCTGTTAATTACTTCATCCATTTTGCAAAGTATCAAAATTGCATTCACTGGGATGAGAGGGTCCTGTCATGACTTGGCAAAATGGCTAAGTCATTATTTATATTTTTTTTCTTTGCTTTTTCTTTTGGACTTACTACACAAGAAAAGAGTGCAGGAAAGTGTCACATGTCAAAGTCATATGTCACAGAACAATATCACACAAATGAAGTCACATGACAACCATGGGAAAGTAGTGCACAGACCATATAGTAATTGTATAAGTAGTGTACAAGAAATGCATAAGAACTTTATTGAGTTCTCCTTGTTAAATGCTGATAAAGGAGCAATAGGCTTTATTCCAGCTCAGGAGTTAGCTATTCTAACAGGTTTTCTATAAGGTGGTCAAAGATTCCATTCCAAACCAGATACAAGATGAGTTGTGTTACAGTCAAGAGGATATGTCATTCTTTGAAGGCTTTAAAAGAGCAGTACTGTGAATTGACAACAATTATTGGAAGATGTCAGGTAGCCAAACTCCGTACTGGAATTAAGCCAACTGCTCTTTGTTCAGTGATTGACAAAGAGAACTCGATAGAGTTCTCGCTTGATTCTGTATACTATTTATACAACAGGAGTAACCCTAACCCTGCACTAAGTCCTGCGCCTCCCTATGAGTCAACTTGCTCTTATGCATCTGTCAATATTACAAATTAGAAGAAAAAGAAAAGAAAAAGAAAAAGAAAAACAATATTCAAAATAAAAGAAAAGAAAAAGAAAAAAGAAAATAATAATGACTTAGCCGTTGTGGCAAGTCATGACAGAAGAGGATCCAGGATAACAAGAAAAGATTGTGGATAAACCAGTTCTCCCAACACCATTTGACCAAACTGCTGAGGCTAGAGCCACCTAAGGCACCTAGAGCTAAAGAAAGAACACCTAGGTTCCTATCTCCCCTCAGAGTCTCATCTAGTTTGCCGTCACAAAGGTCCTCTATCAGTAATGTCTTAGGAGCAGACAAAAAACTTACTCCAGTCAAACAACAACAACAGATGAACCTAGAACTATACTTATGTTGTAGCCAATCTAGGTACCTGGCTAGGGCCTGCCCCAAGCACTCCATAAGATCCCCTAGCAGTCTAGGGGCACACACAGCCCAGCTAGAGATGTTCTCAGAACTGTCGAGATGGCCAAAAAACAAGAAGGTGGTTCTTTCCCCTTCCAAAGAGTTAACCGCCTAATTTCCACCAGGAAAAACTACCTAAGATTAAAAGCTAATGTCTTTGCTAGCCCAAATTCTCCCCTTGTCTCATTTTCAAGGGTTAATCAACTCTAGTTTGTTGGATTGTTTAATGAACTCAAGTTTTAAGTTTTGTTACTACTTATAAATTGCTATTCTGAGTTATCAATCCCCTCCCCCTGATATTGATAAATAGTACCATTAGTCAAAATGTGAATCAAGTCATAACATTACTAATTCAGTTCACTTGTGGCTACTTCTGCATAACTGAGTTTTATGTACTGCTGTTACGCTATAAGCAAATGATAACATTACATTTGATACACTTTATACCAACAGATTCTCAATTAGAATTTGCTCTAGAACCCTTTCTATATCCTCAGAGTGTAACACTATATGATGCGTATATTGAGCAGGTGATAATCAACCTAGAGCTCGTGTTGAGACCTTGAGAAGCAATTAAGATGAACTGGCATCAGGTTACTAAGAGAGTTACTGAGGGACTATGCTCTAGACCCACTTTTGAATGGACTAACTTAGAAAGATGGTAAACTTGTACTCCAAAACCAGTACTACTCAGATAAAGAACTTAGACTGATAGACTTTGTGCTTGTAAATAAGCATTGATGGCATCAAATCAATTATATTTAGATAAATGACCTCTAGGACATGACTTGAAGATACTAGACATTTATTGGAACTTGCTAACTGTTTAACAGGTGTTTGAAGAAGTCCAAATTACAAAGCAACATTAAGAATACAATAGAGGAAGACAGAAGAATATTCTAGAAGGAAGCGACGATGAAGACGTGTCATATTTGATGGAAAGGACTTGGTGAGAGAATGTGTTATCACAAAGAAAAGAGAGGGCTGCTGTTATGCCACAGGCAAATTTTCCACGGAAGATAACATTTGATACACTTTATACTAACGGATTCTCAATTAGAATTTGCTCTAGAACCCTTTCTATATCCTCAGAACATGACACTATATGATGAATACATTGAGCAGGTGATAATCAACCTAGAGCTTGTGTTGAGACCTCGAGAAGCAATTAAGATGAACTGGCATTGGGTTACTAAGAGAATTACTAAGAGACTATGCTTTAGATCCACTTTTGGATAGACTAACTTAAAAAGGTGGTAAACTTGTACTCTAGAATCAGTACTACTCTGATGACAAACCTAGACTGATAGACTTTGTACTTGTAAATAAGCATTGATGGCATCATATCATATAAATGACCTCTAGGACGCGACTTGGAGATACTAAACATTAATTGGGACTTGTCACAAACTTCATTTGGCCATATCTCCATCAATTCTTCATCGATTCTCACGGTCTTAACAGCTACGGAAAGCCCTTAAAAAGACCTTTTGATAGATACTAGTCACGTCTCGAGGTGATCAATAATGGCCGAGATATTAGGCAGATCAACAGGTAACCACCATGGTACCATTTATTAAATCACCAATATCTTGGAAACCGCCACAATCTAAGCTTTGCTTTTAGGCATCATAAAAGCCCTTTTCATACCGCTTATAATGAGTCTAAAACAGTACCAAGGCAATTAATATTAGTGGAGATATGAAGACCTCAATGTTTGCACATGGACTTCATTAATTACCTATAGATAGTCATTTGTCCTTTTCTTAGAACAAAGGACAGCCTCCATAAGGTTAATTTATTGCAAAGTACAAAGGCACTACCATATGTAGAACAATAAGTAGTAGCATATGATGCTTTGTCCTAGTGTACAGACCATTACTTTTCTGTATTTAAGGACTCATAGTCTGAGGATTAGACCTCAGACTTAACAACATCTTTTGTCACTTGCCTTACTTCGCATTTTTGAACTCTTTAAAGTATCAAAGCACCCATTACAAATAGTAAGTGACCATTTGTAATATACTTCAACAACTCCTCTGCAAATTCCAGCCTCCGTCAAGCTTTCATACTCAATTTAGGACCTCTATGTCCACTCTGGGTTTCCACACCCATCTCTATCTCACCATTTAGACTGCCGCCAATGAACTTTTTCAAAAGTTTGTCTCTGTTATTCCAGAATTTACTCGTACCAGAGTCCATAGCCATGACTCTAATACTTCAATTTCTTACTCTTGTTGCTAGGCGATAGAACGCCTAGCCTTAAGAGGGGAATGGGGATCAAACTACTCCTCTGAAAGCACAAATTTTATTCAACTAAGTACAAAATTTTAAAAAATTTATCTAGCTCCAGTTTTAATAGAATGTGCAACTAGAGAAAAACTACTACTTCTCTCTTCCATACCCTCCATTGTATTTTCCTCTTCCTGTCCCTCAACTTCTCTCTCCTCCTCCACTCTGTCTGACCTCTGTTCTCTTTGCTTTCCCTTCTCAGTAATTCCCTGTACCTTTGTCTCCTCTCTCTCAGACTCTGGCCATGAGAATTGTTCATCATCAGAATCCTGGCCCTCTATGCTAGCCAACTTCTCCAACGCCACTGCAATCCTCTAGACATCTTTTCTCAACCCTCACAATTCACTCAAGTCCTCCAACTTCCTCAAAACCTCTGCCTTCTACTCTGCATCTGCTTATTATTTTATCTTTCTTGCCTTGGACCTCTGGACCGCTTCTGCCCTAGCCTTTGTGCATGCCTTGTCTATGTCAAAAGGCTTACAGGCAGCCTTAGCCTTGGTACAGAGAGTACAGGACATTGCGTGACTACAAAACTTAGCAAAGGAACAGAAAATGAAGTGGAAGACTTATAGCAAATTTTGAGGAATACAAAGTATTCTGAAATCCACGTACCTCTTGTAGGAACTTTCTTACCAACAGCTGATACTCCTATTTCTTTTGCCAACTCCTCACGTTGCTGGCAAGCCTCTAGAGTTTCTTTTAGCAGATACTAAACACACTGTCTCTTAGTCAGAAGTGGAAGGTCAATTAGATTCATGTCCTCATCGGAAGGAGGACTCGAAGGAGGCAAGAACGTCTTGGACCAATTCTGGCGCTGTTGTTGTTCAATGGTGGCGATGTGATTCGCCTCAAGACAATGGGCCAGAATACTCTAGCATTCTTCCTCTCTCCTCTATACTTCTTCCTCCTTCTCTTTTCTCTGCTATTCTTCCTCTGCCTTTATCTGCCTCTTTGCTTCCTCTTTTTGCTGTCTATCCTCCTCCGCTTGCCTTCTCATTTCCTCCTCCTGTCTCCTTTTCTCTGCTGCCCTCGCTTTTTTTCTTGCTTTCTGCTCCACCCATTGTTGTTCCTCTTCCTCCTAAAGCCTTGCCTTTGTCTCCTGTCTTCATTTACAAGCTTCTGTTCATACCTTTCATCATTGGAGTCTGACACCAGAACAGAGTTGATGGTGTATTGCAACAACATTGTAGTTCAAGATCAAGAGAAAAGATTTCTCAAAGCTGGTTTTTAAACCTTCGGATCAGGTAATAATTATATTGCTTATCCATCAGGGCTTCGAGGGCTCAGCCTTAAGGGGGGGATACTGTCATATGATAGAAAATAATCATTTAATAATATAATTTCTTTTATATTTTATATTATTACTAAATTTCACTCCTGAACTCCTGTTGTCTACTTCTATAGGATCATGATGTAGACTAGTTACTTGTACTCCTCCTATTTCAGACTTAGTATAAGTACTCTATTAGTTATATCCTAGTTCCTTAGTTCATAAATTAACGTCTTTAACATCTTTTACATGTTCTATCCTTACTCCTATCAATCTATACCACTCTTCTCCGGAACTCCTGGCAACAATTCAGTCCTTCTGAAATATGCAACCACACACACAACAGAAGATTGAAACATAGCACACGAGCTGAGGCCAAGGTTGTTTTCCACTTTTGTTGTCAACTCCTGTAAGGGGACCCCTCACACATGACTCCGGAGCGCCTCCCATTGCCTCCCAACACAATTTCATTATGCAGCCCCTGGTTACCAAAGAATGAAATGCAGGGACATTTTAGTATATATTGTAGATTATTCTCTCCAGGAGTCTCATCTAATTCTCTGAGGAATCTCCTGGAGGTAAGTTGTAACATATTCCATAGTATAATTTATCTAAGGAATCTCCTGGAGTGCTCTGCTCCAGTCACCCTTATAGCAGAATTAGATTTCATTACCAGAGCCTTAGGGATTCTCAGTGGACAGCCGCCCTCAAGTCGCCCTCTGCTAACAAACTCTGACCCTTTGATCACTCTGCTCCAAAGAATGATGTTGCTGCCCATGGACACCCCCCTAGGCGTAGCTGATGCCTTAGGCTACCTACAGCACCATCTCCAGGAGCTGACTGAATGTCAAAGTGCTTCGTAACATGCTATAAACACCACTCTCATGGTCCTGACTGCTCAATTACAACAAATCACCCAACTCATGACCAGCCCCGCTCCTGCACTGACCATTGCTTCACCTTCAATACCTGCGTCTCCTTCTCTGGTTAGACCTCCCTCCTCTGCCCCAGCTGCTTTGTCTAAACAGCAAGCAAGGCCAAAACTCCCCTTTTTCCCCAACTTCTCTGGCGAATGGAGTTCCGGACAAGCCTTCCTTAACTCCTACATGCTGTACTTATGCCTGGCTCCAGAGCAGTTCATCTGCAACAAGGAAAAAATCTTCTGGACCCTCGCCTTCTTCAAGGATGGACATGCTGCGAAGTGATCCAAGAACCTCTTTCGCCAGGAGGCAAATACTGGCATTTTCTCAATTCAATCCTGGACCAACTTTGAATAACAATTCCGGAGTCAATTCTTTCCAGTCAATGCAGAAGCAGACACCATCAACACTTTGGAGGGGTCTTCATACTATCAAGAAAACTGGACAGTAGATGATTACTTAGACAGTTTCCTGATCTTAGCCTTGGATGATGGATACACGGACCTCTAGATGTTAGTGGTCAAATTCCGCCACGGACTCAAATTGAATGTTCAAAGTCAAATCGCAACTATGCCTTTCAGACAACCTGCAAACACTAATCCGGAGGCCTGGTATGCAGTAGCCTGGAGGATCAACCAGGCGCGGTTAGCAAATGAAGCATTCCAATCCACACTTCAGTCAATGACCGTGACGCCTACATGCTCTGCCCTGACTCAACCAATCTCTTTTTTGGTACTCCGCTCCACTCCAGTAGCTCCGCCTTCCGTTTCACCAAGACCCCCACCACCTCTGCCTACACCATCCGGAGGAATACCCATGAACGTAAATGCAGTCCAGAAAACATGCTCTTTACCTCTGCAAGGTTGCTATCGCTGCAAAGAGACCAACCATCTTGTAAAGGACTGCCTCCACCGTTTGGATGTCTGGAGGTTAACTGCAGAGCAAAGAGAGGCATTGATTGAAGATTTAATGGCCCTAAAGAATACAGTAGAGGAAGAAGAGGTTTGCTCAGCTCCAGAGGAGGATTTTGCTTAGCGCAACCAGCAAAAAGTGCGCCCTGGTCACTGCTAGTTAATAGGTTCGCTGTATTAGATGTAGAAGAGGTCAATACAGATATTCGTGAACCTATAGACGCACCCTCTCTCTCTCCCTCCATTCTAGACAGGACAACGCAACCCTGGAAGCCAAAATCGGAAAAGAGGTTACCCAAACAACTCTCTGTCAATACCCTTGATGTGTGCAGAATGTTGATCATCCTCCCAATAGAAGTCAGCACCACAGACACCAGCGAGGTACATTCCGCCCAAGCGCTTTTGGACTCTGGAGCTACAGACAACTTCATAGATTGAGACTTTGTCCATATAAAAGGTATTAACACCCAGAGCATCTCTCGCCCAATACCGGTGTACAACGTGGACAGCTCCCCCAACGAGGCAGGCCAGATCTCCGAAGTTGTAGACATAGTTTTCTGTTACAAAACCCACTCCGAAAGGATGCTCCTCGCTGTCTCCAGCCTCAGAAAGCAAAACATGATCCTTGGTTATACCTGGCTCAAGGACCACAACCTGGAGGTCAATTGGCAAACCGAAGAAGTACAGATAAACCAATGCCCTCCTTGATACAAAGGATGTCATGTGATACAAAGGGAACAAGCATCACAGAAGAGGATGGAGACTAGAGCCCTCAACGTCTGCTGATCTGGACCCCCTTCGGAGTATGTGGAAGACTAGAAAGAGGATTGTCAGACTAGCTAACTTCAAAGCCGGAATTAAGCCAACTGCTCCTTTATCAGCATTTGATAAGGAGAACTCGATAGAGTTCTCGTTAGATTCTGTACACTATTTATACAAGTAGAGTAACCCTAACCCTGTCCTTTTATTCCGTGCTTCTCTATGAGTCAACTTGCTCTCGCGCGTCCGTTATTACAAATTAAAAGAAAAGAAAAGAAAAAGAAAAACAATATTCAAAACTAAAAGAAAAGAAAAAGAAAAAGAAATATTAAATAATGACTTAGTCGTTTTGCCAAGTCATGACACCACCCCCCTCCTAAGCTTCCTCATCCCGAGGAATTTTCCTACAACTCGTAATATGGGTCAATCATGTTGCCTATCTCATAGTCGTCTTCTTCTGTCCACTCTCTCACTCCTGATTTCTCTTCCTCGATTTCTTCTTCTTCTGGAATCGTCTTCATCATTTCTCTTCTCGTGGGTCTCTTGCCCTTCCATCTCTTCCAATTCCTCTCCAGCCTACCCCAATATTCTTGGTCGTATTGCTTGTCTGACCATCCATACAACATCTTTGCCATGAACTTTCCTGGTAGCTCTCCCCGTTTGAACGTCGTTTCCTTGCATTCTTGCCGTGCTACATCTTCTGTAAGGGGCACACTTGGTGAGGCACCCAGTCACACTCTAATGTAGTAGAAGAGGCGTCTTAAGAAGAAGCGATGGATAGCCCAGGAGCTTCAATCATTGTTGAGATGAGTATTCTACTAC